>ERZ1643246.2791-NODE-2791-length-15928-cov-18.160902_pt1 | contig 15928 bp, 23 predicted proteins | sample MGYA00579265_ERZ1643246 | MGnify/ENA primary metagenome ERZ1643246 (study PRJEB29033, sample SAMEA4952261) | chicken gut metagenome | biome: Broiler Chicken; feature: Gastrointestinal Tract; material: Caecum | place: Ireland | collected 2018 | study: Broiler... | reverse complement strand
TTGGCGCTGCCGCATAGCAGCGGTCAGCCCTCTTAACGGAGGGCAGCTTCTTTGCTCTCCGATCTTCGGAAAGGAGGGCTGCCCATGAGTACATCCGAAGTTCTTCAGCTTTGTTTGGTCATCATTGGTATTTGCAGCCTGTTTATTCAGGCAAAAAAGAAGTGACCGCCGGCACCCTGACAAGTACGGCGATCACTTCAAAGCACTGTAAGGGCTGACCGTATTCGGCAGCACCCTTTCTAATATTTATTATAGGCCGCAGCGGCCACACTGTCAAGCCCCGGGCTTTGCCCGGGGCTTTCCTTTCCCCTTGGGGTGAGGCGCAAACATTGACCACGTTTTGCGTCCTTTAGAAACAAGTAGCTGGATACAGTCCACTCAAAATAGCGCTGGATAAAGATATATCAGCACATGCCCCACAATTCAACAAGCCGTCGCGCCACCACATCGGTATCATATTTCTTCATCCGGCCCACCTGTGTGGCCGGGATTCCCATTGCCACCACCGCTTTCCTGGCTGAGATCCGGGATCCATACCCCAGTTCCTCCATGAGGTCCGTCAGGGTCATCATCCCTCCATAACGCTCCCGGAGGATATTCCTCTTGGCCCGTATCTCATTTGCAATAGCGGACGAGTTATGATATACAGCCATTAACTTTATTCCTTTCTCCCTATTTTCGGGTTTTGCGCAGCCATTGCAGCCTTTAGGCATACTGTCGTCGGACGCTAAGCCTAGAGGCTTTCTTTTTCCATATCTCGCTCCATCGTTTCCCCTATGGCTCGATTGATAAAGCCGTTCACGCTCTCCCTGTGTGCTTCTGCATGGGCCTGAACAACTTCATACGTCTCCCGCTCCATGCGAACCCGTGCAACCGCAAATTTTTCCATATATGCTTTCTGAGCCCGCTTTTGGGCTTCTGTTTTTTCTGCCATACTTGCCTCCTTTCTGGGGATGCGATAAATAGCGGCATCTCCTCCATTGTGTGGTTATTATATCACAAAAGTCAATCTAGGCATAGATATAAAATTGCTAAATATAGGCCTAGATATTCATGCGTTCTGCCAGTTGCTATCTAAGCCTAGATATTCTATAATTCATACTGTCAAGAGGGACAGGGCCCGGGAGCCCGCCACGCCGTTGAAATAGACGAAACCGCCGCAGTACCGGGACCCACCAGAACACAAGGAGGAACAGTATGAGCACCAATGAACTGGAAAGCAAGATCAGGGAGCTGCGTCAGCTCCAAGCGCTGATCGAGGAGACCACAGCAGAGGCCGAGACCATCAAGGACGCCATAAAGGCCTCTATGGGTGATTCTGAGGAGCTTCGGGCGGGGGAGTATAAAGTCACCTGGAAGGCCGTCAAGGTCTCCCGCATTGACACGACAGCCCTCCGCAAGGCCCTTCCGGACGTAGCTCAGGCTTTCACCCGAGAGACCACCACTCGACGTTTTTGCGTGGCATGAGAAATGCCCCATATCCCAGCCGGCAAGCAAGAGGATATGAGGCACAGACAAGCCACGGGGGCCTGGTAGGTTCAGTATACCAGCCTGTCCTGACCATGTGTATTTTCCCCTCTGCCACCAGCTCCATAAACGCCCGGCTCGCTTTCCTGTTCCATCCATTCCATACAACAAGCTTTGACTGTCTCAATCCAATGCCTGTATCGCCTTTGTAATTCATGCCGCAGGAATCGAAAAAGCGTTCAATATCGCAGAAAGTAACCTGCTCATGCTTCTGTATAAACTCCAGCAATTTATCCTTCTGTACTCGCATTATTGCACCTCCTCTTTGCTGCTTATTATTTCAGCTAGCCCCTTGATCCGTTCGGCCAAGGAGATAATCTGTTGACACCCCAAATACATCTGCCAGGACGCACACAGTTTCCGTGGACGGGTCAGCTTCTCCCCGCTCGTACAGTCCTATCATGTTCCGGCTGAGACCGCATAGCTGAGAAAGAGCACTCCTGGATAGATGTTTCCTTTCTCGCAGATCCTTGATTCTGCTGCGTAAGACCCCATTCACAGGCTCACCCCAACTTTTATTTTCTGATGGATCTAAATTCCCAAGCGCTTGGCATTTTCTCTTGAAGGCAGAAGGCCGGCAAAGGTATTTCCATGAGCGGCGTTGCGTGGCCTGGGTTACCGCCCGCTCGTTCCGTCAGAGAGCCGGCCGCCCAGCAGCCGTTATATAGGCCCCCGCGCTACACTCCAGCAGAGAGGCCACACACCCACCAGCAAGTGGCATTCACCACCAGACCCCCCACCCGGGGCAGCTTGCGCGGCCATTATCCCCACCAGCTAATCACAGGTACTCCCGTAACCCCCGGGACACGGCGGGCCTTCTAAGGGCCCGTAACGCCTCCTGGTGCGTCTTTGGGTCAACGGGCTGCCCAGCCCAATAGCGCAGGATCACCGCCCGGCGCTGGTCCTCTGGCAATCCTGACAGAGCCTGCCGGACCGCTGCCCGTCTGCGCCTTGCAAAATCCAGCTCCACCACCCGCTCCACATCCCGCTCCGCCGATTTATCCGGGATCACATCCGCCAGGGAGATTTGTTTCCCATCTCCGTCCTGTAGCGGCATTTCAAGCGACATACTTGTTTGCAGCGGATCCATTCTGTCTCGCTGGGTTCGCTGCCCTGACGACGCAGTAAATGCGGCCTTTAACCGCATGGCATACCAGGTGAGAAAGCGTCCTTCCCCGTTTTTCCAGCTCCCCAGGGCGTCCAGCATGGCTAAAAAGCCCACCTGGGCATAGTCCTCTACCTCCATGCCATGGCCGTGGTATGCTGCCCACTTTTTGCCCTGCTGCCATGCAAACCGCCGTACCTGTTCCCACAGTTCCAGAACCTTTCCACGCTCCCCGCTCTGGATCATGCTTGCGAGTTCTTCATTGGTCATGTAGATGCACCCCGCCTTTTCAAAACTCCCGTGTCCAACCAGCCCCACGGCGGCCCCCTCCGCTCTCCGAAGTGTGAGGGTATCCAGCGCCTGACAGCATCCCAATACGAGCGGATATCTTGGGCACAGCCAGTCTGTGGGCGGCCATAATCACCGCTCAGCCTGCCAAATTGGCCCCGCAGGCATTCGCTTGCTAAGATGTTTTCCGGGTGCCTGCCGCCTGGCCTCAGCTGAACCGCGCCTGCTCACCTGCGCGCAAGAGGCTTAGCAAAGCTTATCCTGTTTTCGCCTCTAGCATAGCGCACGGTATGGGGAGGAGGCAATGCGCAAGCCGTTGATTCTACATGCCCTGTTCTAAAGTTATATCTCACTATAAACAAGACATAAGAGGCCACGGGCCGCGCCTCTGTGGGGGTTCCTCGCCCCAGTGCTTAGGTGGAAAATAATACTTTATATAGCAGTAGCTACCGAACTCTGTAACTTTCTCCTCCCATTCGAGTACGTGCGCCCCGATAGGCGGCGACAGAGTTTCATCGTTGCCTACATAGCTGTATGTAACCTTTGGCTTATCCAGATTCTTACTCGGCGTCCACATCCGCGCTCCAACCGGGCGGCCCTGAGCCCCCTCTTTTGTCATGTATTCCGCCCAGGTTGCATATTCCCGACATCCAAGGTATTCAATGTCAATCACATCCCCATGGGGCCACAGGCTTCGGATGGTTTCAATATCCCGCTCGGTGGCGTTCATGATAATATGATGGTGTAATTTGCCGTCTCCGTGTTTTTCCTCTGTGACGTAAATATACTTAAATGGAATCCCCGCGTTTTTTCTGACTTCCCTCATATTCCGCAGGAATTTGCGCACATTGAGTACCGCTCCGGCTCTCTTTGTCGGTAGGTCTTTGAGGCGATAGGTCAAGGTGAGGAACAGATCATGACGTTTGAAGTTGGCCGCTATCGACATTTCCAACCGCCCCCGCGCGGTTTTGTCATTCATGGCCTTCTGTGCGGCGCTGGTCATGCGGGACTTGGCCGCCCGTATCCGGGGGCCGTCCCTGGGCTCCGGAGCTGTATAAATCACGGTCTTTATCAGGTCGCCGGCCACTATGGTCTTTTTCCGCTTTGCCATATACTGCTCCTTCCTCTGGCGCCCCGATTCTGGCGCGGTTACTTGGAGAAACGCAAATCCCCGCCATCAGCGGGGAAACGATAGTATCTGCCTGGTATCCAGTGGAACCACTCTACCCGCTCGGTCCCTTCCGGCCCGAGAATCACAATGGTTTCATCACGGCCGTCTACGATTCCCGCTGATCCTGAGGAATACTCGGGGCGCTCCAGGTATACCGCCATTCCGTGCATCCGTTTCAGATGCTCCCTGGTAAGCGGCGGGTTTTCCATCCGCAGGGCCGCATATCTGGCTGCCTCCAATGCCGCTGCCAGTATGGCCCGCTCCCGTTCCTGCGCCTCTCTGCTGCGTTGACTATCAAAGGGGATGTTTTGCATAACCTTTAGGGCTTTTACCGTGTTGCGGTAATCCTCCGCCGTGTATGTCAGATATTGGTCCATGCTGATTCCATCCTTTGTTTGAAACGTCCGCGGGGGTACGGCGATCTGCCATACCCCCGCAGATGTTCCGTTTCTCCTATTTTGCGGCCCGGTTCTGGGCGGCTCGCACGCCCTTTGCCCGCCCATACTCGAATGCAAGGCACAAGGCATCCATAGGGGCCTTCTCGGCCATGGCGTAGAGGTCCATCATTTCAGGCGTGGACATATGGTATGCTGCCGGGAACTTCCTGCCGGTTCTCTCAATGTAGCGGTGCATTTTCTCCTGGACGGTCATGCCTGCGCCTCCTCTCCGATGATCAGCCTCACTATGCGGAGGATCAGATCCAGCTGTCTGGCATTGGCCCGCTCGGTCAGACGGGAAAGCTCCGTCCGGGTTTCATTGGTGGTCATGTACGATAACTCCTCTCTTCAACTTCCAGGCGGTAATGGGGTTTTTTCTGGACTTAACCCCCCCATTGCGGCCGTATTCCCTTTATCGTGTCAGACTTCCCGCCGGCAGCTGGTGTGTGCTCCGGCCGGTCCGGGAACTCCGCATAGTGCTGTTCCCAAAAGGGCCTGCCCGGTGCTCACAGCGCCGGCCGGGCTCTTTTGCGTCCTCACAGTCGCAGCGCTCGCCCGGATCCAGGTTCGCCCCACAATTCGGACATACTTTGTAGTACATGGAAAAGCCTCCTTTCTTGAAATTCACAATCGCTTGGCAATTTGCCAGGCCCATACACAGGTACGCCGCACCCACCAGGGCCAGCATCAGAGGAATACACTCGGCGCAGACGCAGGCCGCCAGGGCCAGCACGGCGGCTATACGTTCCATAATGGTCTGCCTCATAGCTGTTTGCCTGCCTGCTCTTCCAGCCACCGGGCCAGGCTCTCACAGGGGATCAGGATTCGATTGCCCACCCTCACCGCCGGAAAGCTGGCTACATGGGCCAGATTGTAGACGGCCTGCACCCCTACGCCCAGCACTTCCGCCGCCTCCGGCACCGAATAAGCCAGTTTTTCCATGATTTACGCCTCCTCTTCCAGAATCTCCGGTCCCAGGACAGCAGCTAGTTTCTCCGCTGTGGTTTTGGCACACGATTTTCCGTGTTTAACCCCACTTATCGTTACTCTGGATACTCCGGCTGCCTCCGCCAGGCGGAGTATTGTAATATCCTTCTTGGCGAGAGCTGCCGCAAATTTTACACGGTCAATACGCATATTAACACTCCTAACCCTTTTGTGTTATACAAAGGTTAGCACACACCTATGTGTTTGTCAATGTCTTTTTACAAACCTTCTTGTGTTTTCTTTCTTTGCGTGTTATCATTTGTATGGGGTGATTTCCATGAGCACCGGACAACGCATTAAAGCAGCCAGAATAAAAGCCGGTATGACACAAGCAGAACTTGCAGAAAAGTTGCACATTCCTTATCAGAGTGTAAGCAAATGGGAACGCGATTTGCGTAAACCAAAATTTGAAACTTTACAACGTATTGCTAAAGCCCTTAATATTGAAGTGCAGGCATTAGATGAGCGATTTGCTACTCGTGTGGTTTTTGAGGATTTCTTTAAAGATGGGCCTGCCCCATCTCGTATGCCTGATTTTTTATTTACAAACTCAGATGGAGACTTTATACAAATTTCTATGGAGACAGTGGTTGGCCAACTTATTTATAGTTTTTCAAATCTCAACGAAATAGGGCAACAAGAGGCTGTCCGCCGCGTAGATGAATTAACTGAAGTTCCTAAATATCAACGCAAAAATTCTCTAAATAATAAAGAATAAAGCCTCCCCTGGTTTTGGTGCAATGAAATAGGGCGGTTGAAGAAAATTAGTCAGGAGGTGTGACTATGCCCCTACCCAAAGAAACTAGCTATACCCTTGCCGATGTGCTGGCCTGGCCGGAGCAGGAGCGGGCCGAACTGATAGAGGGAGCGCCGGTGCTTATGGCCCCGCCTTCCCGCATCCATCAAGAGATTGTGTCGGAACTCATCCGCCAGTTGGGAAACTATTTGGATGGGAAAACGTGCCGCGCCTACCCAGCGCCCTTTGGCGTCCGCCTCTTTGAGCGAGCGGGAGACCGGCCGGAAAACGTGGATACCATAGTGGAGCCCGATGTTTCCATCGTGTGCGACCCCGGCAAGCTGGATGAACTGGGCTGCAAAGGTGCGCCGGATATGGTGGCGGAGGTCTTGTCCCCTTCTACCCAGCGCCATGACCGGCTTGTGAAATACAACCTGTACCAGCGGGCGGGTGTCCGGGAGTATTGGATTGTGGATCCAGAAAACAAGACGGTACAGGTGAGTATCCTGGAGGACGGTCGTTACCGCCTGGCCGAGGTCTATACCGCCCAGGACATTGCAAAGGTCAACGTGCTGGACGGCTGCTTTGTGGAGCTCTCCAAGCTCTTCCGGGGCTGAGCACGAAAAAAGCCGCCCCTGGTGCAGCAACACCAGAGGCGGCAAGAGCGATTATGAGACCTGACAAGAATCAAAACCGCGCCCATATTGTACCATAGACCGGCGAGCGGGCGCAAGTGGAAAGGAGAGCTGTATGGGCAGAAAAGCAGCGTCGGGCGCCGGCACTATCCGCAAGAAAACCGTGACCCGCTCGGGAAAGGAATACACCTATTGGGAAGCCCGCTTCACTGTTGGCCGCGACCCCGGCACCGGCAAGCAGATCCAGCGGAGCATAACCGGGAAAACACAGAAGGAGGTAGCCCAGCGCCTCAAAGCGGCCACTCTGGCTGTTGACCAGGGCACCTACATCACACCTACAAAAATGACCGTTGGGGCGTGGCTGGACACATGGGCGGCGGTATACCTGGGAGGTGTAAAGCCCGCTACCGTTCAGGTGTACAAGAATAATGTCCGTCTGCATATCAAGCCGGCCCTGGGCGCGGTGGGGCTTTCTGAGCTGCGCCCTCATATGGTGCAGAGGTTTATCAACGGCTTGGAGCTCTCCCCGGCCTCCGTCCGGCTGGCCTATAAGGTGCTTCACCAGGCGTTGGAAAAGGCTGTGAAGCTGGACTACATACCTAGGAACCCGGCGTCTGACTGTCAGCTCCCCAGAATGGAGCGGAAAGAAATTCGTCCCCTGGATGATGAGCAGGCCGCCGCGCTCCTTCTGGCAGTCAAAGGCGGCCGCCTGGAGCTGCTGGTTTCTGTCGCTCTGTTCACCGGCTGCCGCCTTTCGGAGCTGCTGGGCCTGACCTGGGATTGTGTGGATTTTCAGAAAGGTGCAATCCTGATCTCCAAGCAGCTTGTCAGGCCGGAGCACCGGGCGGAAAGCGGTTTATTTATTTCCCCAAAGAACGGAAAGCCCCGTACGATTACCCCGGCGCCCTCCGTTTTGAAAACCCTGAAAGAGCAGCGGAGACGCCAAGCCGAAACGAGGATCAAGGCCGGCCCGTTGTGGGATAACCCCCACGGCCTGGCCTTTACGGATCAGATTGGCAGGCCGCTGCTCCAGCAGACTGTGGAAGGGTGGTTTTCTGCCGCCGTCAAGGCGGCCGGTTTGGAAGGTGTGCGTTTTCATGATCTCCGCCATACATATGCGGTCAACGCCATTCGAGCGGGTGACGATATCAAAACCATACAAGGCAACTTGGGCCACGCCAGCGCCGGCTTTACCCTGGACCGATGCGGCCACTTCACGGAGCGCATGAAGCAGGACAGCGCCGCCCGCATGGAGGGCTTTATCAAGGCTGTTTTCAGTTCGTAAGGGAAAATATAAGGGAAAAACGGCCCGCATGGAAGCTAAAAAGCTCCGTGCGGGCCTTGCAATTCCTAGACTTTCTTTTTTCGACAGTTCGCAACCAGTGGTTGCGGAAGGGTCAGACGTACCCCAGAAGTCCCCGGACCGACACCTCGCCGGAGGAGAGGACCTCCTCCCCGCCGTCCTTCCAGGCCACCCGGAGGGAGAAGTCCTCCTCTACACCCAGGGCCGTGCCCTCCCGCTCCCCGGCGCCGGAGAGCACCCGGACCGGCTTTCCCACGGTGAGGCAGTCTGCCCGGTAGCGGGCCAGCCACCCTTCCCGCTGCTGGGGAAATCCGGCATACAACCGATCCAGGCTGTCCAGCAGGGCACGGGCCACCTCCGCCCGGCGGGGGGCCCGGCCCAGGGCCTGGGCCAGGGAGATGGCCACCGGGGCCACCTCCGGCCCGAAGTCGGCCTCGGTCTGGCTGATATTCACCCCGATGCCCACCACCACGTACCGCAGGGCGGCGGTCTCGGCCTCCAGCTCCAGCTCGGTGAGGATGCCGCACAGCTTGCGCCCCTCCAGGATCACGTCGTTGGGCCACTTGATGCCGGGGCGCACCCCGCACAGCTCCTCAATGGCGTCGCACACCGCCACCGCCGACCATGCGGTGAGGGCGGGCACCTCGCCCAACGGGCAGTCCGGCTTCAACAGCGCGGACAGGTAGAGCCCCTTCCCCGGCGGGGACACAAAGCTCCGGCCCCGGCGGCCCCGGCCGCCGGTCTGCTCCCCGGCCACCACCGTCAGGCCGTCGGGCACCTCCCCCACCGCCCGGCGCTTAATTTCATTGTTGGTAGAATCCACCTGGTCCAGGCACACCAGCTCCCGGCCCACCCGGCGGTCCGGCCGGCTCAGCTCCCCCGGGGAGAGCAGATCCGGGGATTTTTCCAGCCAATACCCCCGCCGGGGGGCGGAGGAGATCTCATACCCCTCCTGGCGCAGGGTCTCCATGGCCTTCCACACCGCCGCCCGGCTCACCCCCAGCGTCCGGCTCATGGCCTCTCCGGAGAGGGGCTCCCCCTCCCGCTGCCGCAGCAGCGCCAGCACATCGTCCCGCAGCATGTCCATCCCTCCTTTTCCCCATTGTACCGTGGGAAAAGCGTTCATGTCAACCAACTTTCTGTTTTGGTTGACATTTCTTCATTTGTAAACTAAAATAATAAATCAGTTTACAATATGGAGGGACATCTATGCAAACACGACAACTGGCGGCCACGGCGCTGATGGCCGCCCTGCTGGCCCTGTGCGCCTGGCTCACCATCCCTACGGTGGTGCCCTTTACCATGCAGACCTTCGGCATTTTCCTGGCGGTGGGCCTGCTGGGGGGAAAGCTGGGCAGTCTGGCGGTGGGAGTGTACCTGCTGCTGGGCATTGTAGGCCTGCCGGTGTTTTCCGGCTTTTCCGGCGGGATCGGGACCCTGGCCGGGGTCACGGGGGGCTATCTGCTGGGCTTTCTCCTCATCGCCCTGGTAATGTGGCTGGCTGAGCGGCTCTTCGGCACGGGTACGGCGGTCTTTGTCCTGTCCGGCCTGGTGGGGCTGGCGGTGTGCTACACCTTCGGCACGGCCTGGTTCCTGGTGCTCTACACCCGCTCCACCGGCCCCATCGGGCTATGGAGCGTGCTGTGGAGCTGCGTGCTCCCCTTCGTGATCCCCGACCTGTGCAAGCTGGCTCTGGCCCTGGTCCTGCGCCGGCGGCTGCGGCGGGCCCTTCCCGCCGGCTAGGGCATATCCCGCCCTCCTGTCCCATATAGATAGACAAGACTATGTGGGAAAGGCGGGGTAGCGTATGCCCTATGAGGACAATCGGGGGCGGCCGGAGACGGCCCACCATATCATTGTGGAAGAACGGGAACGGCTTTCGGTCTCCGGGGTGGAGGAGGTGGAGCGGTTTGACGAGAATACCATCGTCATGACCACCGTCCGGGGCACTCTGGTGATCCAGGGGGAAAATCTGCATATTGAAAAGCTGAGCCTGGACGGAGGCGACCTGAAGGTGGAGGGGGACATCGACGCGCTGAGCTATGAGGACAGCGGCCGGAGCTCCTCCGGGGGCCTGCTGTCCCGGCTGTTCCGCTGAGATGGCCGGGCCGCTGGGCTGGCAGGTTCTCTTTCTGGCCGGCGCGGCGGCGCTGGGCCTGGGGGTGGGCCTGCTGTACGACCTGTTCCGGGTCATGCGGGTGCGTATCCCCCTCCCCCTGCTGGGCGGGGTGCTGGACCTGCTGTTCTGGCTGGTGGTGACGGCGGGGCTGTTCGTCTACACCACCGCCGCCGGCAACGGGGAGGTCCGGTTCTACATGCTCGGCGCGGTGCTGCTGGGGGCGGTGGTCTACTTCTGGCTGGCCAGCCGGTGGGTGCTGAAGGGAGCCTACGCTGCGGCGGATCTTGTGGCCATCTTGTGGAAGCTCATTACCTTTCCGCTGCGAATCCTTCTGCTGCTAAGTAAAAAACTTGAAGAAACCGCAAAAAAGTCCTTCCATTATCGGCGAAAGTGGTATAAAATAAAGCTACTATCCAGGGAAATGGACGAGATACGCCGGGCGGCGGAACGCCAGGTGGGGAAAGGAGTCGGGAATGAAGGTAAAAAAAGCGTCTCTTCTGACCAAAATCGTCATTCTGGCTCTGCTCATCGGCGCCGCCACCACACTGCTGAATCTCCAGAACAAGCTGGCCGTGGCTCAGGAGGACCTGGCCCAGGCCCAGGCGGAGGTAGCCGCCCAGCGGCAGGTCAACGCCGACCTGTCCGACGCGGTAGAAAACAGCGGTGACCCGGAGCGGCAGGCCGACATCGCCAGGGATAAGCTGGGTCTGGTGACGCCGGGGGAGTATGTCTTCTATTTCACCGATTGAATTTAAAAGAGAGGATTTTGCTGGCAGTTATGGAGTTTGGTGTTGGTTCGATTGTGGAAGGAAAGGTCACGGGGATCACGAAGTTCGGCGCCTTTGTCGCCTTGCCGGAGGGCAAGTCGGGATTGGTGCACATCTCTGAGATCGCCTATACCTATGTCAATGATGTGAAGGAGCATCTGAAGGAAGGTCAGGAGGTCAAGGTCAAGGTCATCGGCATTGACGAAAACGGCCGCATCAACCTCTCCATCAAGAAGGCGATGGACCCCCCGCCCCGTCCCGCGGGTCAGGGCCGGCCCGGCGGACGTCCCGCCGGCCACGGCGGCGCGGGATTCCGCGGCAAGCCCGCGCCGGCGGAGCCCACCAGCTTTGAAGACCGGCTGAAGCAGTTTATGGCCGCCTCGGACAGCAAGCTGTCCGAGCTGCGCCAGGCGGAGCGGCGCAGCTCCCGCCGGGGCGGCCGGAGATAAGGGAACATAAAAAGGTCCTGACCGTATGGTCGGGACCTTTTTATACCTGTTCCGGTCAGAGCAGCTCCTTGTACAGGGCGGAGGCCTCCGCCTTCCCGGCGTGCTCGGTGACCGAGAGCACCTCCACCTTCACCGTGCGCTCGCCGAAGCGCAGCTCCAGCACGTCGCCCTCCTTCACCTCATAGCTGGCCTTCACCGGCCGGCCGTTGGCGGTAACCCGCTGGTTGTCGCAGGCCTCGTTGGCCACCGTGCGGCGCTTGATGAGCCGGGAGACCTTGAGCCATTTATCCAGTCGCATACTGATCCTCCTGAAAAAAGGACCGCCGCGTCACGGCGGCGGTCCCACAGTGTTGTTACTGAGATACGATGTCCTTCAGCGCCTTGCCGGGCTTGAACACAGGCACCTTGGAGGCGGGGATCTTGATGCTCTCCTTGGTCTTGGGATTGCGGCCGATGCGCTCGGCGCGGCTCTTCACCTCAAAGGCGCCAAAGCCCACCAGCTGCACCTTGTCGCCCTCAGCCAGGCACTGGGAAATCACTTCGATGGCGGCGTTCACAGCGCTCTCAGTATCCTTCTTGGACAGACCGGCCTTCTCCGCGGCCGCGTTAATGAGTTCAGCCTTATTCATGTCGATCATTCCTCCTGTGTTTCACGGGCATATACCCGCCATTTGTTTATACTTAAGGCGTCGCCGCCTTTAAGTCTCCTTGGCCCGCTCCCACAGCTGATCCAGCTCGGCTAGGGTCATCTCCGTCATGGGACGCTCCCCCGCCTGCTCCTCCACCTTGCGGAACCGGCCAATGAACTTATCTGTGGCCTGATTCAGGGCGTCCTCGCAGTCCACCCCTAAAAACCGGGATACATTTACCGCCGAAAACAGCAGATCCCCCAGCTCCTCGGCCACGTTGGTGCCCTGGGCTGCCGCCTGGCGCAGCTCCTCCAGCTCCTCGGCGAGCTTGTCCAGTGCGCCGGACACCTCCGACCAGTCGAAGCCGGCCTTTTTGGCCTTCTTCTGCACCTTCTCCGCCCGCCAAAGCGCAGGGAGCGATCTGGCCACCGCCTCCAGCGCGTCGGTGTTGGTGGCCTGTCCCTTTTCCTTGCGCTTGAGCTCCTCCCAGTTGGTCAGCACCTCTCCGGTGCCCGACACCGCCACGTCCCCAAACACATGGGGGTGGCGGTAGATGAGCTTCTTGCACACCCCGTCGGCCACGCCGTCCAGGTCGAACCGGCCGGCCTCCTGTTCCATCCGGGCGTGGAACACCACCTGAAGCAGCACATCGCCCAGCTCTTCCTTCAGGTGGTCGGGATTTTCCTCGTCGATGGCCTCCACCGCCTCATAGGCCTCCTCCAGGAAATTGCGGCGGATGGACTGGTGGGTCTGCTCCGCGTCCCAGGGACAGCCCCCGGGCGCGCGGAGAATACGGACGATTTCCTCTAAGTCTTTGACGTTATAGGAATCCTTATACTGAAAATCTACCATATTTCAAGGCCTCCTGCAACCTTTTTTTCCAAAAAAGCTCACTGAATATGCAGGAGCTTCGCAATTTTATCCCCTTTAGGCATCATTTCCAGGTCGTCTTTGGAGAGAACCCGCAGCAGCACCACCAGAATGGCGTATACCACCACGCCCACCAGGATGGCCCCGGCGGTAGCCACGGCGTTCATCAGGAAGGAGCCGGAGAACACCCGGCTCAGCAGGCCGTGGCTGGCCCAGGCGGCCGCCCCCATAATGGCGGAGGCGATGAGGGGCTTGATAAAGACCAGGTGATATCGGGGGGGATGGGGCACCATCCGCTTGATGATGAGCAGGTTGAGCACGCCCACCACCACAAAGCAGGTCAGGGTGCCGATGGGGGCGCCGTAGATCATGATCTTGGGGTTGCCCACCAGGGTATAGCTCACCAGCACCTTGCACACACCGCCGATGACCATGGTGATAATGGGCAGGTTGACGATGCCGTTGGCCTGGAGGATGGAGGAGGCCACCACCTGGATGCACACGAAGATGGAGGCGATGCCCAGAATGGACAGCAGGGGGCCCGCGATGGACACGTCCACATTGCCCACGGTGAGCAGGTTGATGATGGGGCCGCCCAGGGTCAGCAGGCCGAAGCCGCAGGGCAGGGTCACCAGGGCGGAGATGCGCAGGGCGGACTCGGTGGTGCGCCGGGCGCCCCGGCCGTCCCGCCGGGCAATGCAGGCGGACACGCCGGGGACGATGCAGGCGGTAAAGGGCACCATCAGGTTAAAGGGCAGGTTGTAGACGCTCATGGTCTTGCTGTAAATGCCGTAAAGGGTGCGGGCGGAGTCCAGCACCGGATCCAGGGTGGTGTTGGGGTTGACCAGCACATCCGCCTGCCAGCTGGCCATATTCTCCTGGAACAGGGCCTCCGCCTTGGGGAAGATGCCCAGCACGCTGTTGCTCACCCCGGTGAGGCCGTCTCCCATGGCGGAAAACACGCTCTGGAGCTGGCTCTGGACCAGGCCGGTGTCGATCAGGTTGACCACCGACAGGGTGCAGGAGGCCAGGCTGATGGGAATGGCCAGCTTCAGCATGCGCAGCAGGATGGTGCTGCTCTTGTCGGGCCGGTCGGTGGCCACTACCTTTTCCCGCCGCTTGGTGCGGAAGTGGTTGACCACCAGATAGCACAGGGACAGGATGGCGCCGATGGACACGCCCACCAGGGCGCCGGCGGCGGCCAGCCGGTTCCGGGTGTCCTCAGGCTGGATGGCGGAATTGAGGATCAGCATGGCCAGGGCCAGGCCCAACACCATCTTGCACAGGGCCTCAATGACCTGGGACACGCCGGTGGGCACCATGTTCAGGTGGCCCTGGGCGTAGCCCCGGAAGGCGGAGCAGCAGGTACACAGCACCGCCGGGGACAGGGCCAGCACCGCGAACACGGCCTTCTCATTCTGCAGGACGTATTTGGCCACGATGGGGGAAAACAGGGACATGCACAAAAAGCTGATGCTCCCCATCACCAGGAAGGCGGCCAGAGCCACCCGGAACACCCGCTCCTTCTGATTGTGCAGGCCCAGGGCGTTGCACTCGCTCACCGTCTTGGACAGGGCCACCGGCAGGCCGGCGGTGGAGATGGTGAGGAACACGGTGTAGATGTTATAGGCCGCGTTGAAGTCGCCGTAGGCCTCGTCGGGCAGCAGGGCGGTCAGCGGAATTTTGTAGATGGCGCCGATGATCTTGACCAGGATGGTGGTCATGGTCAAAAAGGCAGCGGCCCCGTAAAAGGTATTTTTCTTCTGGCTCGACAACGATAATCCCCCTTAAGTTTTGGAAAACAGCAGGGGCAAAGCGTAGTCAGCCATTTCCCGCTTCACCCGCTCCAGGTCGATGGTTTTGAACTCTCCATCCTGATATATGACCTTACCCCGGGCCATATTCATCACCACGTCGCTGCCGTGGGCGGCGTAGGCCAGGTTGGAGAGCACGCTGTGGCAGGGAGTCAGGTTCAGGTGGGAGAAATCCACCAGGATCAGGTCGGCCTGGTAGCCCGCCTGGATGGAGCCGGTCTTGCGGCCCAGGGCCTCGCCGCCGTTGCGGGTGGCCATGTTCAGCGCGTCCAGGGGCAGCAGGGCCAGGGGGTCGCAGTTGGCTCCGTTGTGGAGGATGGCCGCAAACTTCAAGTCGCTGAAAAAGTCGGTGCAGTTGTTGGAGGAGACCCCGTCGGTACCCAGGCACACGTTGACCCCCGCCTGCTTCATGGCGGGCACCGGAGCGATGCCGCTGCCCAGCTTCAGGTTGGAGATGGGGTTGTGGATGGCGGACACGCCCTTGCGGGCCATGATCTCCCAGTCCTCCGGGGTGGTCCAGACGCAGTGGGCGGCAATGGCCCGGGTATCCCACACGCCGTAGTCGTTCAGGGTCTGGATGGGGGTCTTGCCGTGGCGGGCGATGCAGGCCTCATGCTCCGCCTTTGTCTCGGAGATGTGTACGTGCATCCCCAGGTTGTGGCTCTGGGCATAGTCCGCCATCCACTGCCACAGCTCCCGGTGGGAGGTGTACTCGCCGTGGATGGAGGCGTCCACCAGGATCTGCCCGTCGTTGTAGCCGTGCCACTTCTCGGTCAGCTCCCGCTGCACCACGCAGTCGTGGTGGGTGGCGGGGTCCAGGCCGTCGCAGAACTGCACGCCGCCGCAGCTGAGATTGGCGCTGATGCCGCTGGCCACCACCGCCTGGGCCACCGCGTCAGTGTGGCCGTACATGTCGGCGATGGTGGTGACGCCGGAGGCGATCATCTCCGCCAGACCCAGGGAGGTACAGGCCTGAATGGCCCGGTCGTCCCACCTGGCCTCCACCGGGAAGATATAGTTATGCAGCCAGTCCTGCAGGTTGTTGCCGTCGCCGTAGCCCCGCATGGCGGTCATGGGCACGTGGGTGTGGG
>ERZ1643246.2790-NODE-2790-length-15929-cov-23.879929_pt1 | contig 15929 bp, 18 predicted proteins | sample MGYA00579265_ERZ1643246 | MGnify/ENA primary metagenome ERZ1643246 (study PRJEB29033, sample SAMEA4952261) | chicken gut metagenome | biome: Broiler Chicken; feature: Gastrointestinal Tract; material: Caecum | place: Ireland | collected 2018 | study: Broiler... | reverse complement strand
AGACTTATTTGTTCAAACCCCAGAAAAAATTTCTGGGGTTTGTCAACAGTCTGAAGAGGCTATTGCCTCTTTTTTTAAACACCCATTGCATCAATTAACCAGTTACCCATATACAATTGGATACATGGTACTAATACGACGATTACTAAGAAAATTAATATTGCTCCAACAAATGCATATGAAATTTCTGGTAATACTTTCATTATCTTTTGCATCTTGTTGTCTATATCTATATCCATATAGTCTAATAACTTCTCCATCATCTCAGATAAGTCTGTTTGCATACCTATTTTTAGCATCTCTGTTTCCATTGGTGATGATAAACCAGAATTCTCAAATGGTTCTATCCATGAACCACCTATTAAAATATTATTTATAGATGACTCTATTATTGATAACATTACGTAATTTTTTATTACTGACTTAGAAACTTCTAATGATTCTTGTATTCTCATTCCATTTTGTAAGTTTAAAAGCATTGCTCTCATTAATCTTGAAAAGTCTATTGCATAAATTAATGAACCAAATATTGGCATTTTATATTTAAAATAATCAAAATTATATCTTCCTCTAGGAGTATTTATATACCACAATATTCCTGCTACTATAACTGCTATGATTATTGTTGGAATATACCAATATGCAATAATATTATCTACTACTCCCATAAACCATAAAGTTATATCTGGAAGAGTTACGCTTGAACCAACTTGTGCAAATACATCTTGTATTAAAGGTAATACATAAATTGTTCCTGCAAATAGTAATATAATAATTGCCACAAATTGAACAATATTTGGTATTAAAATAGCTTTTAGTTTTCTATTTCTAGAGCCTGTATCATCTAAATATTTTACGGCTTGTTGTAATGATTGTGTAAGAGATCCTGATAGTTCCCCTACTTTTATCATATTAATATATATATATGGGAATATATCTGAATAATATTCCATTGTTGTATACATATATTCACCTGCTTCAACACCAGCTAATATATCCTCTAAAACTCCTCTAAAAGACATATTCTCTGTACTTTGTATTAAAGTGTTTAATGCATGTATATTGTTAAAATTAGCTTTTTTTAGCAAGTAAAAATTTTGTGTAAATATTCTTATATCTCTTTCTGTTATTCTTTCTTCTAATGATAATGCTAAACTAACTTTTTCAGATATTTTTTGATCTCTAGCTCTTCTTCCTTGCATTACATCTGCTGAGTTTGCCATCCTCATAATATCATCTATATCTGTTACATTTCTTTTTCTACTTTTATGTTTTTTTACACTTCTATAACCTACTTGAGATACGCTAATTGGCATTAAATTATTACTTTTAAGCCTTTTTATTAAAGTATTTTTGCTTACATCTTCTACTCTGTTTCTTACAATTTGCCCCTTTTCAGTTACAGCTCGATAAACATATTCTGGCATCTAACTAACACCCCTTTCTAATCATCATCTTGTCTTTTATTTCTATTTTCTTTCTTAATCTTTAACTGCATTATAGTTCTGTTTAAGACTTCTATATTTTTTTCTTCAATTTGAGCTTTAGCCTGCTCTAAAGTAATTTTATCTTGTGTAAATAATTCTGCTAACGAATTTATTAAACCTATACTTCCCTTTTCTGAGTTACTTTGTATAGCATCTTCTATTTCTGATACACTTATTTTTTCTTTTCTAATTATACCAGAAACTATATTATCTACAACCATTACTTCTGGAACTAATACTAAGTCTCCTGTTCTGCCTGTTAATAGTCTTTGAGAAACAACTAATTTTAGTAAAGATGCAATTAAGAATTTTATTGTTTGTTGGTCTCTTATGTCATAGAAGTTGATCATTCTGTCTATAGTCTCAGCACAAGATTTTGTATGAAGTGTACCTATTACTAAGTGACCAGCTTCTGCTGTTTCTATAGCTGCATCCATTGTCTCTCTGTCACGAATCTCTCCTATAACTAGTATGTCACAGTCCTCTCTTAAAGAGTTCTTAACACCATCACTATATGTTAAACAGTCTTGTCCAACTCCTACTTCTTTTTGAACTATAATAGATTTTTTACATTTATGCTTATATTCTATTGGGCTTTCCAATGTTAATATTTTTTTATTTTGATTTTCATTTATTTCATTTATTAAAGCATTTAAAGTAGTTGTTTTACCTGAGTTTGTTTTACCAGTTACTAAAATAAGTCCTTGTGGTTGATACATCATTCTTCTTACTATATCTGGTACTCCTAATGACTCATATGATGGAAGTTCATTTTTTATAAGTCTTAATGTTATTACAGGTATTTCGTTTGAAAGTGATATATTTACTCTTAAACGAATATCTGAAAATACAAATGATGAATCTAATCTTTTTGTTTCTTTAAATACTCTATCTTTATCTACATTTCCTCTAACAAAATAGTCATATATTTCCCACATGTCTTCTTCTGTTAATATATCAAAATCTTCATAATTTATTAAATCTCTTCTTACTCTCATTACCGGTTTTATTCCAGCAATTAAGTGAATATCAGATGCATCCTTTTTCATTGCTAAATACATAATTTTGTCAATGTCTATCATTATTTTTCCTCCTTCTTTTGTTAATATATAACTAATTTGTTGTTAACTTCATCTAATGTTGTTATTCCAGAAAGAACTTTGCCTATTCCATCTATAATTAAAGGCTTATATCCTTCCTCTAGTGCAGCCTTTCTTATCTCAATACTTGATGATCCTTTTGTAATTAATTCTCTAATTGTATCTGTTATTGAAAGAACCTCAAATATACCAATTCTGCCATAATAACCTGTATTATTGCATTTTTTACATCCTACAACATCATATGTCATAGCATTGTCCACATCAAATTTACAACCATATTTTTCTGCAAATTTATTTATAACGTCTTTTTCTTTTTGTGTAAAAGGTCTTTCTTTTGCACAGTTTGGGCACACTCTTCTTACTAGTCTTTCGGATACAGATGTTGCTAATGTACTAGAAATATCATAATCTGATACTCCCATTTTTCTTAACCTTGTTATAACCTCTATAGCATCTATTGTGTGTATTGTTGACAATACATAATGTCCTGTTTGACCTGCCTGCATAGCAATTTCTGCTGTTTCTTTATCTCTTATTTCTCCTACTAAAATTATATCTGGGTCTTGTCTTAAAACTGTTCTTAAAGAATCTTGGAAAGTAGCTTTTGGGTCAACCTCTATTTGGTTTAATCCATCAATTCTTATTTCTACTGGATCTTCAATTGTTGTAATATTTATTTCTGGTCTGTTTAAATAATCTATTATACTATATAAAGTTGTTGTTTTACCTTCTCCTGTAGGAGCTGCTACAACAGTAATACTGTTTTTCTTGTTAAAACAGTCATTAACTAATTTTTCATCATCTGGAAATCCAAGTTCGAATAATCTTTTTATATCTTCATTTTTCTTTAGTAATCTTAAAACAAACTTTTCTCCATTAACATTTTTTTGTGAAGAAACACGTATATTATAGTCTGGATATGCTAAAATTCTACCGTCTTGTGATTCTTGTTTTTCTTGATGCATATTAGAAATGGCTTTTAGTCTTCCTACAATTTGTGCTTGTTTTTCTTTATCAATTGTAACAGCTGTAATTAACTGTCCATCTATTCTGTACCTAACTCTAACAAACTTTTCCATAGGTTCTATATGGATATCACTTGCTCTTTTTTCCATAGCCGTTTTTATAATACTATCCACTAAACCAGAAACATCTGTATTTGTATTAATATCATCAGAAACAACACCTTCTAATGAATTAATTATATTGTCAATATTACTTTCAAAAGTAATATATCTATCCATTACAAGACCTTTGTTTAAAAGCAATAATCTAATTACATCAGTAGATTTTCTATTAGAAGTATCTGCAAAGCATACTTTTACTCTACCTGACACAATATCAAATGGGATTGCTTTATTTTCTTTTATAATGTCTAGAGACACATAATCTAACACATTAATTTTTATATCGTTTTCTTGTAAATATATAGCTTTTTCTTCAAGTATTTCTCCTATAGCATCTATTAAAACATGTGGGTCACATAATTTTAATATATCTAATATATCTCCTATTTTTTTCTTTGGATGTCTTTTTTGATATTCTAGTGCTTTATCAATATCTGCCTCTGTAACAATTCCTCTTTTTACTAATTCTATTCCTATTGGCTGACTTCTTTTTGTATCCATAGGTTTTCCTCCTCTTAAGTTTCATGTTATATATTTATAAACTATGTTTAAATATTTAACATACAAAGTTATATAATTATTATACTATAAATTTTCTAAGTTAAATATAAATATATGCTAAGTCCATTAATTACCAATATTTTAGTACATAATCTATTTCTTTAGTAAATAAAGCTCCTGTATTTCCTATTGCAATACTAACATTTACAATATTCTTTGTTGTATTTCTTATAGTCTCTGTTGTTGTAGTAAAAACTGCTGCTTGAACATTTTTTGCTATAGCCTTTCCATTTCTATATATTGCTTTTTGGTCTAAAATAAAAATATATTCTGTTCCATCTTCAAATTTAATATTATTTCCACTAACAGTTACATTCTTATTGTTTTTTACATCCTGTATAAAAAACATATTAAATTTATTAAATTCAGGTGCATAATTTGCTTGGTCTTTTACAAAATTAACATTTGAAAAGAAAAAACTAGATATCATAGCTAAAATTGAAACAACTATTGTTAATACAATAACATAGATTACTAATGCAATTAATGTAACACCTTTTTGACTTTTCATTACATCCTCCTACATTTAGGCTTCCCTTACTTTTTGTCTAGTTATTACAAGTTCTTCATCTCGTCCTTTAAACTCATATTTTATCCTTAATTCAACTTTTTTGGTAGGCTGTCCTCCTATAGTCTGTGAAGAATTAGTAACGTTTATTTGTAAAGCAAATCCATTAGGTATTTGAAACTTTGTTTTATACTCATCTTCCATTCCATTTTCTACAAGGTCATAGTCCTTTTTGTCAATATCTTCTAATATTTGTATTGCGCAAACAGTTGCCTCTGCAGATAATTGTGTGCTTAATTTTACCTCTGTAATTTGATATAGTATTGTTCCTATAGTTCCTGCAAAAAGCATGATTACAAAAATGGCAATTGCTAAATCTGTAAATGTAAAACCATTTTCTGATTTAGTATTTATTCTTTTTAAATTTACATTATCCATTTTTTTATCATCCCTCTCTTAAGTTTTATAGCAAAGTTTAATCTACATTTTTAGTTATTTTTATGCATAGAAAGTAACCATATTAGTTACAATTAATACTATAATATTTGAAACACACATATAAAATCCAATAGGTAACTTAATTTCTTGTTTTTTTGTAGTTTTTATGCTTTTAGCTTTTCTATTTTTTATTTTAAAAAATATTAAAACAAAAGCAATAATTAATAATGTCATAGTTACTGTAATTGCATATTGTAGTTCATATGTAAATGCTATCATTAGTATTGATAGTAATAACACTTCTATAGGGTAACTATCTTTTATCTTCTTTCTTAAATAAAGTATATCTATTAACATAAGTATAAGAACGACAAATAGATATATAACATATCTATATATACTAGTATCTTGTTCTACTATATATAGATAAATTATATATGCTGTAGCCAATATATATCCAAATAATAAGACAGATTTTTCTATTCTTATTTTTTCTTTATCTATTCCTGCTATAATAAATAATGTTGATATATATAATAATCCAAATATTAAATATGTCATATTATTAACACTTAAATTATACATACTAAATTTTATAGACATGGCAAATAAAACAAATACTATTCCTGAAAAAACTTCTAAGATTAAATATCTTATTCTTATTTTTTGCTTGCAGTATCTGCATTTTCCACCTAAAAATATATAACTAAAAATTGGTATCATATCTAAGAAACTTAATTTATGGTTACAATTTGGACAATAAGAACGCTCATGTGTAATATCTTGTCCAATTGGAATTCTACTTACTGCTAATGTAAAAAAGCTTCCAAAAACTGTTCCTATACAAAAAAGTAGTATATATAATACAATGTCCATCTTCTTCTCCTAAAGTCATTAATATATTTTATATTATCTATAATTATGAAATATATTAAAAAGTTAATATTTATGCTATATTAAAAAATAAGGCATATACATTTTTTTTTGCATATGCCATATTATGCATTAATTATGCTCCAGCTCCTGCTTCAACTAATGTTAGTGTTGGGTATCCATTTGTGTAAGCTGTGAAGTTATAGCTTTGTCCACCTAATGTAAAAGTAATTGTTCCTGTAACTTTTACTGATGTATCAGCTTTAACAGTTACTGTTCCTGAACCACTATTTGTAATTCCAGCTGCTGTAAGAGCACTTTTTAAATCTGTTGTAATATCTTGGTCTGCGTTTGTTTGGATAGCTTCCATTTGTTGAGAAACTATATATCCTTGAATATTGTCAGCTATTGTTCCTTTATTTGATTCTCTAGCAGCTTCTTGTGCCTTTCCTACTACACCATTTTGTGCAAATACTAGCGCTATTGTTATTCCTGCTAATATTAATAATACTACTATTGTAACAACTAATGCTACTAATGTAATACCACCTTGTCCTTTTGCCTTTTTTAACATATTGTTCACTCCTTTCTTAACTTTTGTTTATTTAAAATATTAAAATATTTATATCAAAATTATTTTAAGTCTGGATATCCATTGTCATATCCACCAGCAGCTAGAGTATATTTTTGTCCATTTAATGTAAATGTTATTGTTCCAGCTATTGTTACTGATGTATCTGCATTTACTGTGATTGTTCCAGAACCTGTAGTTGTGTCTACAGTAATTCCTGCTGCACTAAGTGCTGATGATAATCCACTTGTGATATCTTTTTGAGTACCTGATTGGATTACTTCCATTTGTTGAGAAACAATATATCCTTGAACATTGTCAGCTATTGTTCCTTTGTTAGAATCAGCAGCAGCTTCTTGTGCTTTTCCTACTACACCATTTTGTGCAAATACTAATGCTATTGTTATTCCTGCTAGTATTAATAATACTACTATTGTAACAACTAATGCTACTAATGTAATACCACCTTGTCCCTTTGTTTTTCCTAACATTTTATTTACTCCTTTCTCTTTAGATTTTTTGTATATATTTATAATAAATAAATATAACCTAAATTAATTATTTTTTTCCAGTATCATTGAAGAATGTCCCTGTTGAATTTGGATCGGAATTTGTATTTGTTTCTACTATCTCTTCATTATTAGTTGATGTACCACCTGTTGCATTTCCTGTTGGTTGTGTCTCTTCCATTGAAAATGGATCTCTCTTTCCAGGTACATAACTATTACTTTGTTTATATATATTTAAATCTGCGTCTGTTACTTCATAAGTAATTTTAGTTTTGTTAGCTTCAATTACTTCTTCATTTATTTCTTCTTGTATATTTTCTGGTGTTGAATATGCTATTTTACTTGGTACTACCTTATTACTTGGAATATAATCATAAAATAATACGCCAAGTATTAATAATATAGCAACACATAACAATAACATAATAATAATTTCTTTAATTATTGATTTTACCATTTTAACCTCCTACATAAATTAAGATTGTGTATTAGTTGTATTTCCTGTTGTTGAGTTTGTTGTATCTGTTGTAGTTGTATTATTCGTTGTAGAATTTGTTGTTGTATTTGTCGTTTGTGTTGAAGTAGTACTTGTAGTTGTTTGTTCATTTTTTATTCTTATATTTCTTGCTGTAAATGTAGCTGTTAAGTCATCTCCACCAGGAACCATTTTAAAGTTTTCAATTCTAAATCCAAGTTTACTGTCATTTTCTATTGCAGAAATAAAGTTTATAATTGCTATATAGTGTCCTGTTATTGTAAAGTTTATATTATGAACTTCGCTTTCTCCTGTATCTCCAGAAACTATTTCGAACTTAGCTTTAACGCCTTCTTGTGTTGCATGGTTACCCATTCTTGTCCACAAAAATTCTATTAAATATGTTTCTTCTTGATTAGCTTCTTTTAATTCTCCTTCTGTGCTTACACTTGCCAAATCCAAATATGTTTTCTTAGCTTCCATCATTGTATCTGTTTCGCTTCCTAATTGTGAAGTTTTATTTGGAAATGTAGTTGCTCTTTCTGTTTCTATTTCTGCTATTTCTTGGTCAAGTTTGTCGTTCTTATCTTTTATCTGGCTTACACTTAGTACTTGGAAATCTCCAATCGAAATTCCATTAAATATTGCAAAATAACCTAGTACGCATAATAAAATTATAAGAACTATTAATAATAATTTTCTCATGGTAAATCTCCTTCTATTACAATTTTAACCATATCACCATCTTTTGTTCCCATAGTTGAAACAACTGTATCTGCTTTTAAAATATTTTCATTAGCTATTTTAACTTTAAAGTAACCTAATTGTTCATATCTTTCTGCTTGTGCATTTATAACAATATGACTTCCAGTAGTATTTTCAACTGATGTTAATTGTACTTCTTTTGGAATTATAAACATAATCTCGCTAAGCATTGTTGTAATTGCATTTTTATTTCTTTGGTCATCTTGAATTTTTTGGCTTGTACTTCTCAAGTTATCTGCTAATTGTAAATACTGATTTGTTTTTGCTTTTACTGCATTTATGTCAGCATCGACTTTAGCTATTTTTAACATTGTATCTGATTTTACTGCATCTGCTTCTCTTGACTTTCCTTCATATTGATTATTCATTACTATCGTAAACCCAGTATACAGTATTACTAATATTAAAAATCCTGCTGCAACTCTTAATAACCATCTTTCAGTTGTGTCTAATTTAGCTTTCCAGTCTGTAGCAAAAAAGTCTTTTAAGCCATTTCCAATTTTGCTATTTGCATTAGGACTTCCAATGTCTACAGTCATCCATTCTGGTAAATTATCTGTTAAACTATGTTTTTTAAAGTTCATATCTTTAACTCCATAGCCAAGTCCTTGTAAAGCCATAGCTATAGCTGAGTTAACTTCTATATAATCTTTTATATTTACCTTTATAGTATCTTTTATAAAAAACGGTCTTAATATTTCGCATTTTTCTGTGTTAAAAAATTCTTGAAAATATAAATCTATGTTATTTACAACAGATAAAGTTCCTGTTATATATATTCGGTCTATATCTATTGCTGAATTTTCTATAACTTTTTGTGATTTTTCAGCTATTTTATATAATGTAGGCATAATATTATCTAAATATTCGTTTTCTGTATCTTGTAGTTCTTGTCCTTCCATTGTGTATATAGTAGAATTTTTGCAAATTTCATAAGCCTTAGAATATGAATTTTCTTTTGCGTTAATGCTATCTAATACTTCGCTTGTCCCATTTTCTATAGTATCTACACTATATACTTTTTGATTAACTATTATTGTTATTGTAGTTTTATCCTCCATGTTTATTATTGCAATATTTTCTTTTTGTTTCATTTTTGCAATATTAGCAATAGTCATACCAATAGGAGAAATTGCAGCTATTTTGTTTTCTGCTAATTGTTGCTCTATAGCATTAAGATTGTTTTTGTTTGCAGCAACATGTATTACTTTAACTCTGTCTTTATCGCTTAAAGAATTTACAAGTGCATATCTTGTGTCTACTGCGTTTTTATTTAATCCCTTTTCTGTACAATAAGATTCATATTCTGTTTCTATAGCTTTTTTTAAGTCTTTTTTGTTAAGCATGCTAAACATATAAAAATAGTTATAAACTTCATCTGCCAAGTTTATACTTACTGGTACTTTAAAGCTATAAGTCTCAGAAATTATTTGTTTTATTGCTTCTCCTAGCTTATCGTAAAACTTTAGTCCAAATGATTCTACCTTTAAATTATCACGATCTTTTGATATTTTTGCATATTTAATTATATTACTTTCTACATATAATCCTAAGCAACTCGTCATTTCTTTCTCCTTTGTCAAAATAAAACTTTTACACTATTATATTTCTCATAACCGCACTAAAAATACTTGTATTTTTTTCTAAAGTTACAAAATCCCCTTTAATTGGTCAAAATAACCTTAAATTATTACTTAAATTTTATCGTTTTTATGGAAAAAGTCAATATTTGCTTTTAAATTTTAATGCAAATGTAATATCATTGTAATATATATGTAATATTATTTTTATATATCTCATTTTGAATTTTTTGGGCACATTCTATTGGTGAAATTTCCGATGGAATTCCAAGTTTCCACATATAGTTTATTTTGTTTTTTTGTGCAAAATCCTGATCAATTCCTCCTGGTTTTGATGCCACATCTAGAACAAATACTTCCTTATATAATATATTTAATTTTTTACTATCTAAAATTATTTTTGGTACTGTATTTATTATTATTTCAAAATTTTTTAAAAATTTTTCTAAGTCTTCCTCTAAAATAACATTTATAGTATTAGCTCTCGCAATTTCTGTTTCTTCTTTGCTATAAGTCACACAATATATATTTTCTGTAAAACTTTTTAAAACATTACACAATATTTTTCCTATTCGGCCATATCCTAGCACTAATATTTTACTATTAAATAAGCTAGTCTTTGTATTTTCAATTAAATATTTTATTATTCCTTCAACTGTAATTTTTGCATTAAATATTATATAGTCTTCATTTTTTAGTAAATCTATTACATAATTTTTGTTTTCTTTTAATATTTTTTCATATTTATCTGGAATCATTCCGGATATCAAAATTTTATTTTTTAAATTTTGTAAAAAATCCAACTTTATTTTTAAATTAGTATAATTGGCTACAATATATTTTTTATCTTTACTTATTGGAACTCCCGTAACTATCATATCGTTTTTATTCAATGCCTCTTCCAATGTATTATACTTTTCGATGTTTTCTAATTTCATATTTTCATTAGCAAAACTAGATACAAAATTTTCTTTATCCATTGCTAGTAATTTTGCAAGTTCATAATTTCTTTTATCTCCGACCTATTAAACATATATTTCTCATAAAAAATCACCCATATATTATATGAGTTAATATAAGTAATGGTATATAAAAAAATAAATTTCACATAACGCAAAAATAAGAGGTGTCTTTTCAAATTTTTTAAGCCTTGCGTGGGTGACCATTGTGACAGCTGTTCGAGGCATTTATGCCGAGTTACAGATGTCCAAAAGGGGAAAGGCTTAAAAAATTTGAAAAGACACCTCTTATTTTCTTATATCGATTTTGATTTTCTGATTAGTTTATTTCTCTTTGTTCTTTTTCTTTAATATTATTTTTTACTTTTTCCATTATCTTTATGTCATTATTGTTTAATCTTCCTACTAAAATATATGTATTTTTTAAATGTTCTCTTGCCTTTTTCTCCTTTTCGTTCATTTCAACTGTTAATTTTATTTTTTCTTCATTAGGTTTTATTTTATCTCGCACAGAAAAGAAAATTGGGTCTTTTACAATTTTTTCGTATAATTCATAGTCCATCTGTATAGCTAAGTTTATATAGTTTACAGCTTTGTCTTCTTCTCCTTTTAACATTGCTATTTGCGCTAAATAATAATATGGTCCTGCTTCTTTTTCATCACTTTGAACATTTTTCATAAAATATTTTTCTGCCTCTTCTAAATCTCCATAAAGAAGTGCTATTTGTCCTAAGCTAAAGTTAGGATTATATAATAATGAATTTAGTTCTGCTGCTTTTTCATAAAATTCTTTTGCTCTTTGAAAATCATTTAGCATAGTATACGCAATTCCTAAATTGTAATAAATGTCATAATTAGTAGCATTATATTTAAGTACGTTCATATAAACATTTATAGCTTCTTTATATTTTTCTTCATCCATGTATATATTTGCTAATAAATCTGCTACTTTATAATCTTCTGGAGTTATTTTTACCAAATCTGTTAGCCTTTCTATTGCTTCTTCTTTTCTACCATTTTGGCTTAAAATTTTTGAAAGTAAATATGAAGATTCATAGTCTCTAGGATTTATACTAATTACTTTAGTATACTCTGCAATTGCCCAGTCGTAGTTTTCTTCTTGCTCATATATTTTTGCTAACATCTTATGTGCTAAGTAACTTTCTTCGTTTTCTTCTATTATTTTTTCAAGATATTTTTTTGCCATCTCTAATTTATTTGATTTTATATATATTTTTGCCATAGCAAAATTAAACAATTCCGGAAACTGTATTTTTTTTACCTTTTCCGTAATAAGAATTGCTATAGGTATTACTACAGCCAATAAATAAGATATTATTTTTATAATTATGTTTAGCTTTATAGAAAACATTAATTCTAAAAAGCTAATTATCATCCCAATAAATTGGATTGCTAGTAAATATACATATGTTGCATTATTTTTTGTAACCATTTTTAAGAAGAAAATTGTAAAAAGTGCAATTGATAATACACCAAATATTATTTTCTCTATTATCATATTATCCCTTCCTAAATGTTATTTTTTAAAAACTTGATCATATCTATTAATACATTTTTGTATTATTTTTTCTGCTTCTTCTCTACCCAACATTTTGTCAACAGTAGTTTTCTTTCCTTCTAATTGTTTATATACCTCAAAAAAGTGTTTTATTTCTGCTAACAAATTTGGTGGCACTTCCGAAATATCTTTATAGCAATTTAAAAATGGGTCTTCCTTACATATTGCTATAATTTTTTCATCCTCCTCATTGTCATCTGTCATTATTAACACTCCTATAGGATAAGACTCTACTAATGTCATAGGTACAATTTCTTCTTGACATATAACAAGTACATCTAAAGGGTCGTTATCTCCAGCATATGTTCTTGGAATAAATCCATAATTAGCAGGATAATGTGTAGAAGTATATAAAACTCTATCTAACTTTAACATTCCTGTTTGTTTGTCCAACTCATATTTATTTCTACAATTTTTATTTATTTCTATTACTGAAACAAAATTATCTTTTGAAATTCTATTTTTATCTATATCATGCCAAATATTCATACTTTATTAAATAGCTATATACTATTTTAACGCTCCTTTCTACGATAAACTCAACTATAATTTAACATTTTTCTATAATATAGTCAACATTAAATATAGATTTATTAAGCAATAAAAAGGAAAAGACTGTTGACTAATTTTTTTACTTTGCCAACAGTCTGAGTATAAGAAATTATTTCTTTTTTAAGTCCTTCAAAATATTTTTACATAACTTATTAAATTTGATTTTAGAAAGATACCCTATGGTCTCACTAGATAAATAGTTGTTCTTAAAAGCAAGTCTATTCCACTCCACCTCAGTAATGGTTTTCTTTTCTCGTCCTATGTACTCTTCCAATGCTTCTATGCTTTTGTTGTAATAATTATTATTAGTATCTGCCATTACCACTTCACCCTATATAATTCGTTAATATCAACATTTAACGCCTTTGCTAATTTAACCATAACTAATAAACTAGGTGATTTTACGTTGTTTTCAATGTCATTAATATGAGTTTTGGAAACACCGCTCTTCTCAGCTAGCCTTGTTAAAGTCATTCCTTTTTTTTCTCTTACTTGCCCTAGTAATATTTCTATATGCATTTTCCCTCACCAAAGATATATCTGTTATTTTGTTCTATTTAAACACAGAAACTCTCCGCTGTGGCGGAAATTACATATTTTATTTCATTTCATTTTTTGTTTAATTGGTACAACTGAATTCCCATGCTAGTTTCAAAGCTTGGTATTAATTGTAAAGATATACAATTTTTTCTATTTAATTATGTAAAATGTATCTTAGCATAAAAGTGTCTTTTTGTCAAATAATTTTTAGTGCCTATCTATTAACAAAACAAGAATATTGTGTTCCTGTTTTGTTCCTACATTTTATTCTTTTTTATTATATATAATGTTCTACTATTGAAATTATTTTTCCTTTTTTCGTTACTCCTTCAATATTTTTTATCTTAAACTTTCCTTTTCCTCTTATTACTAAAATGTCGTCAATTTTTATTTCTTTAGAATTTTTTGTTTCATTTAAATAGTTTAAGAAAACTCTCTGTTCCTCTATTATTTTTATTCCCATATTTCTTGAGCAATGTGCCAGTTCTGCAACCACACAGTCTAATCTCATTGCAGAAACAGTAATTCTTATTTCTTCTGTTTTAATATTTGGTTGCCTTATTTCACTTAAGTTTATTTCTTTTATTTCTGCTTTACTAAAACGTGTTAATTGCCCTAAATTAGCTAAAATATATTCACAAATATCACTGCTTACTATTATATCTGCACCATTTTCAAATACTAGTATATCGCCTACTTTTTCTCTTCTTATTCCCAATTTCATTATTCCACTTAAATAATCTTTATGTGCATACTGTCCTTTTAACTGATTTGGTAGTATAATTCTTATTAGTTTTACAAATTGTGAAAAATCAAATTTATTGTTTTTTAAAATCTCATCATATTTTTCTGAATATATAATAAGCATAGGCTTCTCTGCATTATCACATGGATAATAATATGTAAAGTTTTTTTCTTTTTCTGCTTTTAATACTTCATCTATAACTTTCTTTTGATACATATCTAAAAAGTCTGTATTAGTTATTTTATTTTTTGTTCTTGCCCATTTTATCTTATCTAATACTTTCGATACCAATAATTTGTCTTCATCATTTTTATATTTATTTATTATTTCTTGCTTTTCCATACTCATCCCATATTTACAAATATTTTTTCTGTTTCTTACTATTAAAAAAATTCTTCTATATTTTTTCAATAGTTACTCCTATACAATTATACCATCTTTCTTATATTATATCTATATAATAATACTTTTTATATTTAGATTTCAGATAAGTTAAATTAGAAATTTAAGGATAGGAAGAGAAATCTTAATATAACAAAGAACAATATAAAAATAATACAAGAGCATATGTTACTAGACATACACTCTTGTATAAAAAATCATTCGTATTTTGCGTGTTCTCTTACAGCACGGTATTGACCGTTCGGTAATTTTTCCACAAAACCTTTGATTTCCTTCCAGCCGCACATCTCAGAATGGCATTCCCGAATTGTCTGTAACACCTTCAGAGCATCACCTTCCGTGTCTTTTGCAAACGGGGATACAAAAACTTCTCGATATACTTCTCTCTTAGTAGCCAAAATAAATTCACTCCTTATAATTATTCAGAGATTCGCACCTCTAAAATTTTACATTTTCAAAGGTGCGCAAAAAGTGTTACTCCCTTATATTATACCTTATTTTACATAAAATTGCAAACTTAGTAGATAGCTACATAAAAATTAAATTTTATAAATTCTATATATTATCAATTTTTGCTAATGTTTCATCTAAAGATATCACTCTATTTGAATTTACGTCATCTATTCCTTTTTGCAATTTTTCTTTTAAATCTTTTTTACTCTTTATCATTATATTATCTGGAGCATCTGTATCTACATATGATATTTTTAAGTATTCAATAAAATTTATCACTTGATTTGTAAGTTCTTCTGGTAGAGTATCTATTTCATTATATAATCTTTGTTTTTCGATAGACATATTTGCTACCTCCCATAATTATTTATAGTATTATTATACTATCTTTTATAAAAAAATCTACTGCATACTTACTGCATACTTTCAGCAAAATAAAACCCTCAAAATACTTATAAATCAAGTACTTTGAGGTTTTATAATTTGGTGCAGTTGGCCGGAATCGAACCGGCACGGTTTATTCAACCGCAGGATTTTAAGTCCTGTGCGTCTGCCAGTTCCGCCACAACTGCATTTATTGAACTGACAAGATATATTGTACTACGCTTCTTTATAATTTGTCAAGAAAAATTTTTAAATTTCTTTAATTTTATAAATGGCAATAATAAATTTCCGGTTTATTATGCACACATTTCACTTAAG
>ERZ1643246.2786-NODE-2786-length-15939-cov-80.827185_pt1 | contig 15939 bp, 32 predicted proteins | sample MGYA00579265_ERZ1643246 | MGnify/ENA primary metagenome ERZ1643246 (study PRJEB29033, sample SAMEA4952261) | chicken gut metagenome | biome: Broiler Chicken; feature: Gastrointestinal Tract; material: Caecum | place: Ireland | collected 2018 | study: Broiler... | reverse complement strand
CCGCCGGCATCATTTTCAGTGCTTCTTCTTCCGAAACTCCATATTTCTTTGCGATGTACAGCTCTTTACGTATAAATCCTAAGGATGCATCCTGCTGCATAGACAAAAGTTCTTTTTCTCTGTCAACAACGATTGAATCATCCCATTTGTAACTAACATCATAATTGGATGCTCCCATGTTCCCTATCTTTTGCCATACCCACATAGCATATATCAGATGGTCTAAAGCATCCTGTGTAGCATTTTGTATATCTTTTACTGTGCTGTAAGACCTTTGTTTACTAGCCTTTATTTCTTCTGCCGTCTTATCTACGTTTTCCGGATTTGATAGCGTTCCGTAAGCAAGCCCACACTTAAATTCAATTTGTCTAAGGATATTATTCATTCCATTAAACAGGCTCTGGTCTCGAATTGTCGGGGCATATGGATGGTATCCATCCTTAGCCTCCGCTTCTATTCCTGCAAAGTCCATCGTCCGAAACAATCTTTCTTTTCCTTTTGGCAGTTCTAATTCGCCTGTAACTTCATCTAGGCGAAACATTCCTTCGTCTGCATCAATAGCAAGTTCAGCGCCTTCATACTCCCAAACAATTCTGCTCCACTGTTCATCAGCATCCTTGATATCAAAGATTGCTCTGTCAAATATCGATATCCCTATCGGAGACGCTGAATCAATGTTGTTTGCAGACGGCATCCTCAAATAGACAAACAATGGGCGATCCACGCCAGCTATCAATGTTTCTGGTTCAAGATCTTCCCATTCATCCAGGGCATTTAATTCCACTTCTCTTCCCAGGCTATCTGATGTATCATCGCTCCGTTTCCGAAACGCTTTATTAAGTATCATTTCTCCCTGATCTGTAAATTCGTGATATTCTATCCTGGTGTACTTATATTTCCCCTGGACAATCTCCTCCGGAAGTACGGCTGCAAGCACTTCATTCCGGCTGTTAAATTTTACAGGGAAGAATCCGTCTGCCTGGACCACATCTACTTCGATGTGCCCATCCGATAAATACGGCTTAAAAGCAATGCCGCCTTTTGCTGCTGCATATTCAATGTTTCGTCTTAAATCTTTGAGAAATGCCTGATATTCTTTGTTCAGGAAATCGTTTCCTGAAATTTCAGACTCAAACTCTATCGTGACCAGTCTTGCAAATTCCTGTGCAACAGATGCGGCTATCCCTGTACTTCTGACATTTTCATTAAGCCAAGGCGCCTTGTTTTCATAGATGTCTGTATATAAGTCTATCCTTCTTGCCATCTTCTCAGATACAACAACATCTTTTTCTATTGCACGTTCTACTATGCTTTTCTTACCAAACATTTGTTTTATGATCCTCCTTATTCTTTCAATCAAATTCTGAAATATCAAGCCGCCTTCCACCTTCTTTCCTTTCGGATCACTGTATAACAAAAATATCTAACTGCATCCATACAATGGTCATGTTGTTTTACTGGAGCATCTTGTCCCCGATCCAGAGCTTTTTCATCCCAAACATAAGAACCGAACTCTTTCCTCGTTTCTTCGCATGAATCGGCAAACAAAATTGCTTTTATATTTAAAAGCATACTCACAAAACGTATTCCATCTAAAACACTGTTTGATGCCTTCTTCACTTTTATATTCCTCTTTTTTAATTCTGCAATAAAGGACGCTGCCGAAGGATCCACAATAACTGCTTCTATACTTTTCTTGTCCACAAATTTCTCCAGATCATCTGCATATTCTGCGTCTGTCTTTTGTGTGCCTTCCTCTCGGCCGGAATAATAATACTCATCCGCACAAATCCATTTGCCATGCATATCTTTTCTCCAGAGTAGAAATACTGTTGCGTTCTGGGTCCCGTAGTCAATACTTACATATGCTTTTTTTGTAAACCCTGGAAGGTCATGAATAATATGCTTCTCTTCATCGAACATATCATATATGATCCCTTCTGCTACAGACCATCTTCCCTTAATATAACGTTTATAGAAAACGCCGGAATACAGAGATCTGTATCTTGCTTTCACTTTCTCAGATAGGCTTAAGTTGTCATCCATTGTAAAATGCAAATATACCAGATGTTTTTCTTCTGCTTTATCAATCCAGTTAAGTTTAAACCAATGGTATGGACCGTCTGGGTTGCAATTAAACCAATATTTTGATCCATCCACAGAACAACGTCCAGTTGCCTGGTTAACAAAGGATTCCGGCATCAATGCGACTTCATCAAAAAAGACCCCAGCCAGAGTGATTCCCTGGATAAGGTCTTGCGATCTCTCGTCCTTTCCGCCAAATATGTAGAAATAATTCTCTATTCCGTTTTTTGATATAACAACAAGGTTGTCAGCACGATGATCTGTGACTTTGTAGCCTCTTCCTCTCAGCATCAGTTTTAGATAGAATAGGACGTTCCTTCGGAAGGAACCGATCGTCTTCCCGCACATAGCAAAGTTTTGATCCTGAAAAGATTCCATGGCCCATATAGCAAAAGACAGGCACATGGAAATTGTCTTTCCTGATCTGATCGCTCCATCTGCTATAATGCCATCGCAGTCATGCACCGGTGATTCCGGGAGCCACCAGGTCAAGATCTTTTTTTGCTTTCTGGAAAATGGTCGAAACTTAAAAAAGGCTTCTACTCGTCTGCCCATACGTTGCTCACCTCGCCTTTTAACGCCTCTAAGAATCCATCATCTTCTATTTCTTGATTATTTCCGGTAAGTTTATCTACCTGCGCATTCAACAGTCTAACCCGTGCCTCCTGCTCGTCCGCCTTTTCGTATCGCTTCATTAACTCTCTTCCAGCAGCCAAGCGGTCCGAAAGTGATGCATCCATATCAAACTGATCTTTTATCTCGCCTCTTAAGACGGAAGAATAAAACTCTAAGACCTCTTTTATATTCGCAATACGCGAATCCTCAATCTGCTTCTGACGTTCTGCTATATATTCAAGAATGTTAGGTTTGCTAAGGTTTTCGCTTCCTATGACTGTTGCCGTTTTATTTGAATATCCTGCTTTTCTTGCCGCCTCAGTGGCGTTTCCGCATATCAGGTATTCATCCGCAAAGGCTTTCTGCTTCGGTGTGAGCTTCATTTACCCACCGTCCTTTATTTCTTCTATTGGACACCATTCTGGCCGATTAACATGAAATCCATATCCAGAAACGCATTGGCCCTCTGGAGCAACTAAGCACTCAACTCCCGAATTAATTCCAAATATTCTTCCGACCGGACAATAATCGCAATACTCTGGAACACAAATTCTTATAATTCCTTTACTCATTCTCTCACCGCCTGCCATATATCATTTAAACAGTTCACAGCCTCTATCTGCGATGCACTCCGCAGTATCTCAAAGTCTCGCTCTTTCCATTCTCCGTGCGTGTTCCGGTAGGTTATTCTCGTACTGAGGATATGTATGGTTATCATGCGATTTTGCTCTGCGCTGTAGAACTGCGTGGAGCCTATCTTTATGACAAGTCCTTTCTGGAGTATTGCTCTTTGCAGTTTTCGCATGATTGCATTCAAGTTCACTTCTTAACCCACCTTTTATTTTTCCCATCCCACCGGAACCCTCTGTCTTTAATCCCTGATCTCAGATCATAGGTCTGCCCGGAAACACTTTTTACATTATCCCAGTTCACGCCAAACACATCACCGTTCTCCGCTCCAGCTTTTAATTTGTATGTAACGTATTGGGTTTGGTTTGTTTTGGCTGTTTTCTCTCTACTATCTGGTGTAGCGTAGACAAATTCCAGACTTCCATTCCCTCGATCCACCGCTTCAAGGATGGTATCTTTATAATAACTCCCGGAATATCCACGTGCTTCCCGGTATACTGTTTCGATTGTTCTGGTTTTTGCGCCTCTGTTGATTACTGAGTTTCCACTCATTCCAGAAGAACTTCCTCTTCCGCCCATCACTTCATCTCCCTATATTTTTCTTGGTATGCCTTAATCTGCACAATGTTCCCATAGCACTCATCTGGTACTTTCCCATAAAAAATAATCGTTGTAGGTTTCAATCTTTCCATCATCTCACGGTATCCGTCAAGGAATAATTCCTTCCGTTTCCTGCTGTTCATGCAGCCGACAGACGATACCGCAACAACTCCGCCTACCGGCTCGCCGTCAAAGCACCATTCAAAAGAATCCTTATCGCTCCATGATATTGTTGGTATCACATCAATACCGTGCATTTGCAGGTATGCGCCTACCCAATGTTTTCTGTAATGATTGTATATCTGCATTGCCTTTGGAAAATCGGTGTATGTGCTGAAATCAGGAGACATGATGCGTGTAAAACCCGAAAGCATATCAATATATCGATCAGGTGCGTTCCACAAACGATTAAATTGATAATCATCTATAAAGAAATGGATCCCCTTGCTCTCTCTGTTTTTACAACTCTTTGCATAATTAAAGGGAATAAAATCACACTCTTTATAACTTGTAGGTTGTATCTCTGGAATCTGATATTGCCCAACTCCATCGAAAATCATTTTCTGTAAATTTTCATAATTTTTCTTTTCTTTATACATAATGCTTGTTCTCCATTTCCTTTCTAAATTTGCGCACAAAAACAGCACCCATCTCTGGATGCTGAAAAAAATAAGGAAGATGTATATGACAAAACATGTCATCACCATTTTAAAGACCCGGGACCCGAAGGTTACCCGGATTCATTCCGTAAGGGGAGGGCGACACTATGGCCGCCCAAGGTAAAAATCCATTAAGGAAGAACTTTATGAAAATATTAGATCATCATTCCATCTGTTCTAGTCTATATTTAACCACTTTTTGACCGAACGTGACCGAACATTTTTCAATTTTCTTCAAAAAATCTCGTGTTCCTCATCCGGCAGCTGTCTTCTGTATATGCTTTCCGGCGTTTCGGGAACACCCGGTTCATCCTGTGCGCCACCTGGATCCATGTCAATCCGTCTATGTAGTACAACCGGAACATAATCCGCAGTTCGCTCTTTTCTATGCTGCCTATGTACTCTTCCACCTGGTTAGTAAGCTCCAGCAGTTCTGCTTCTTTCTCCTCCAGCATGGCCTTCCTGCTTCGCAGTAACATCATTTTCCGGTTATATTCCGGTACCGGGAATCCTTCCACGACAAAGTGCTGTGTTCCGCCCATGCCTCCGGATACGGTGTCCTTTACTGCTCCTTCTTCCTTTATCCTGTCGATCTGCTTCTCTAACTCATGGATTCTCCTTCTTAAATCTTTAATTTCTTCTTTCATGTCGCAATACTGGATCAGTATGTTCTTGTCCACGCTCTCCCCTCCTGCTTACATCTTTTATTTGTTTCCTCACTTTTTCACAGTAACTGCTGTACCATTCCAGATACTCTATCCGTTCCCAGCACAGACCCATGCAGTATTCTGCACAGGCCTTGCATGGGTTTTTCATGGTTTTAACTCCGTTTCGGTCAGGAATCGGAGCATCTTCTCCTGCTGTTTAATGGTTTCTCGCAGTTCGTTGTTCTCTATCGCCAGCCCTGAGGCAAGCACTGCCAGTCCACATGCTAGTAAAAATAAAATTATGTCCATTTTTTATCTCCTTCCCGCCTTCTGGTTCATCTGTTTCCGTTTGATGGATTTTGCCATCGTATCAGACCGGTATGGCTTATCCTTCTTTTTCTTTTCCCTTGCCTTCTGCTGTTTCGCCTTCCAGGCCGCGAACTTCTCGCAGTCCGGATGGCAGGCTACTCTTTTGGCTCCTGTCGTTCGGTCTGTGCAGCCGCAGCAAGGGCAGTCTATGTATGACATTATTCAATTCCGCCTTTCTCGACAATCTTGATCACTCGATCTTTTTTAATATATCTTCCAGCTGTCGTCGGGTTGTATGATACCAATTCTATTTGTCCCTTTAATTCTTCAATTACCTTTTCTTTGTTAAAGGCAATTGGTAGTTCATAAACTTCCTGCCTAATTTTATCCATCCTGCAATTTACTTTGAAATCATCATGATTACCGACATTGATATATCCTAATTTATCAATTAAATCTATCACCGATTTCCTGCTGATTAAATCATCGCTCATTCCGTTCACCTCTTATATGTCAATGTTGTTCCGTCCTCAAACTCAACATCTATCTTATGTGGATATCCCGTCTTATTTTGAGACTGTGAAATATAATGTTCTCTTACTATTTTTACTGATTTTTTATGTGATTTCTCACACTGCTGACATTGGTATTTGCTATTGTATTCAGTATGGCAAATATCACATATATAATGTTTAACTTCTTTCATTCTGTTCACCTGCCCTTCTGTTCCATGCTTCTTCTGCTTCTTCCTCCGTCGAAAAAGATACTCCTGTATCTCCGGCAATACATCTTTCATCTTCGCATTCGGGAAACCACGGTCTTTCAAATACCATGATACAACGTATATGTGCTTTACCACCGCAGAACGGACACGGTTTTAATTTAATCTCGCTCATTTTCTCTCCTTTCGAGTTCTTTTCGAGTTTCGAGTGGTTCCGGGTTGTATGGCTCAGAAAGTGGTTTCCAAGCAATTACTTTAAAATTATCCAAATTGAAAGTTACCCACTCTCCATTGTATGTATTATCAACATACGTAAAATATTTTTCTTCATCTCGATCATACACTGTCACCTGTACAATGTCTGATTTCTCATGCCACTCTGTGTCTATAACTGCTAATGTAACAGGATCATATACATCATTAAATTCTTCGCTCTCTTCCGGCAGTCTTTCTTCCACCAGAATCCAGCCGTCATTCAGGTGCTTGCGGATAATTTCTTTCGCCACACAAAGACCCTTATACTGTTCTCTGTTCATTAGAATTTCTAAAGGTCTTATTTCCACCTTTAATTCATCCATGCGTTTTTCTTGTTCCTGCTTTATCTCTTCCAAAATCTTCTCTAACATATCATCCCTCCAGATCTGTAAGACATCGGATTCCGTTCCATTGCAACACATACCCACAATTAGGACAGTAATTATGCTCAATGTTTACCCCACTTCCACAATTTCTGCATGTGTACCAGTCTTTTATGTATTTCCCTTTGTTAAATTTAGGCTTTGCACCATCCAGTTTGGAAAACTCATATTGCACTCTATTTACTGATCTTTCATAGTCTTCCCACTTCTCTTCCGGAAGGAGGTCCTGTACTTCTTCTGTGAGAATCTCCAGGCATCTTTCCTTTGATACGCAAGGCCCATATCTTTTTTCAATCATGTCATTCCTCCTTAACTTTTCTTAGCAAAATTAAATTCCATCTGTTCTGGTTCCGGTTCCCACTTATCTTCCCATTTCACTCCGATGTAATCCAAAACACGTCCCCATCCAAATTTTTCACCTGTCTTTTCATCTGTGCAACATCTATACATCCAAAACTCCCATTCCTTTTCATTACGTTCTCTTAACATATCGAATCGATGCGGTCGTTTCTCTAAGTGCACTCCAAATCCACACATGCTACATCCTGTCCTTTGTGCCTTTGTTGTGTACAATGTTCCATCTGCTTTTCTCTTAATCTCTCCATAAATCTCTGGTACTGGAACGTCAAGATCTAAGGCGAGCTGTAGTAAGTCTTGTCGCAAGAATGGTGCAAATGGCGCTGATCGAATCACGGTCTTTCCGAAGTAGTTGCATCCATGTTCCACTAATGCTTCTTCTCTTTGTCCACCCTCACTTGCCATCAAACCTAAGAACGGCGCACTGTTGTTTTCTTTTGCGTATATCTTGCACGGCTTCTCTTTCATGTGTAGACAACATTTGTTGCTCACTTTAAATGGTGCAATCTGATAATTTACCCCTTCGTTCTCATTTTCATATCCTGCAAACAACTGTAGCCATTTTCTCGGCAGCTTCATTCGGCTGTTCTTTGCAAAATGTCCTTGTGCTCCACATTCTCCAGTTATAATTGCATGCCTTACAGTCTTGTTTCTATCTGTCGGATTTTGCAATGTATCAATTCTCCCAGCAATTTTTTTACTGATTACCGGAAATCCAAACTGTTGCAAGATCTCTGTTTTTGGCTTTCCTGGTTTCAACGAAATCACTCCAAGCTGCTTATGTACTTCTATAATGCTTTTATCTTCCAGGGATGATACCGATACCGCTGGAACATTAATTCCTATCTCTCTTAGAAACATAAGAAGGACAATGCTATCAAGCCCGCCTACACTCACATGTGCATTCATTCCTCTTTCATTTAGCTTGTCTATAAATTCTCTTGCCCTTAATTCTGCCCTTTTCACCTTTACCTTATAGGGTAATTTCTGTTGTGCTGTAAATATAGCTTTCTTTCTTTTCTTTTGTTGTTTCCAATCATCACTCATAATCTGTTTGCTCTCCCTAATATTTCTTAATTCACTTGTTCTCCCTAATCTTGAGTTCTATCCCTGTTTCATTCCGGATCATTTCCAGGACATCTGCCCATGTTGTATGCCCATCTTCCAAGCACGATGTCTCAAAATTAAACCGCTCCTTAAATCTGTTAAGTCTCTTTTCTCCGAAGTGAAACTCATTCCGAAGTACCAGGCACGACATGGCAAGCACTGTATCTAATACCTGCATCTTGATCTTGTCAATCTCCCGATCTATTTCCTTATGGGATGCCGGAAGATTCATCCCGGTGATCCCTCTTCTCTTGAGTTCTTCCTCCAGACCTTCTATCCCTTCTCTTTTGGCTATCCGTAACGCATATGACATGCCATCCATCCTGGCTTGTGACTGTGCGTCTATTTTTCCCATTTGTGTACTCCTTCCAATTTGCGTTTTTTGCAAAATGCTATATAAAATCTTCAATTGACATCTGTATTTCTTTCTCAAAAGTAATCATTTCTTCTTTTGCTCTTTTGTAGAAATTTCTATCAATTTCAAATCCAAATGCATTTCTATCAATTTCATATGCAGCTCTTAATGTTGATCCACTCCCGCAGCATGGATCAATTACAACATCGCCCGGATCCGTAAATGTTTGTATCAATTTTTTAAGAACTTTTACAGGTTTTTGTGCAGGATGTATTTTAGGTATATTTTTTTCATCTTTTTCCCACTTAAACCAGTTAAAAATCATATGTCCAGTTCCTCTAATGTTTTTTCCTCTACAAGTGGTATGTAATTTACAAAACCATGTTTTTTTGCAGCATCTATCAATGTTCCTTGCTGTTCAAAACTGCAAAACACGATCATACACGGGCTGTTTGAGCTCCTTCCTCTCGGAACAGGCTTTTTATCTTCTTTCTTAAGCATTTTGGAGCAAAAATGGAAGTACTCATATAAATTAAAATTAAAATCGCTGTTAAATGCCGATTTTCCTGCAAATTTACTTTCTCCATTTTTTCTTTCTCCACCCTTGTACCACATCGGATTGCTGCCATAAAAATTTGTCCCTATATTGTACGGAACATCTGCAATTATCAGTTGCGCCGGTGGTATGGCATATTTTTTATAGTTTTGCATGTTGTCTCTGTATATTTCACATTTTATTTTATTACGCATTCATCCTCCTTTCTGCCCGCTGCCAAAAAGGCAGCAGGCTCATGGCTTATACAATTGTTTCTTATGCGCTTAGTTCCAACCGTGGTATATGAAACTGGTGCGCTCAAAGCGGCCATCTCGGATTCCTGCCGATTGAGAATCACTTGAAAAAACAACTATATTTTTGGTTTACTGTTGCTGGCAGTCTCCCGATCAGGCCGGCTCTTTGCCTATTCTTCTTTTTCCTCAACGAGGTGATACACCGCTACGCTCCGCTTCGTAAGGCTGTCCCGCCTCTTTCCGACAACCTCGATCTTGCCATCCTGCATAAGTTCCGTCAGCCTCGGCTGTACCTGTTGCCTTGACGGAGACAATACTAAGCCGTGCCGGTACAGCACTGCGCCAATCTCCCTGGCTGTCATATCTCCGTAGGCTAATTGTTCCAGTATCATGCTGTACATTCCCTGCCTGTCCGTCTTTTCGTTGGACTCCCGGCGTGTCTGCCGGGTGATCCGGCTGCTTTTGTAGGCGGTAGGACATCCAAACATGTTCAGCTGTTCCATGGTCACACCTCCCTCATCTGTTTTTCCATGAGCTGTCTTTCCAGCTCGTCAAAGTCATAGTCTCTCTGACAATCTAGTAGACCTGGCGTTTTTTGCTTCGGAACATTCTGTGGTTTCTCGTAGTTAGCATCTAGATAGTCCACATACCCAGAATTAAAAAATGTGCTGCCATTTTGGGGCTTTCTCCAGGTATCGAGTTCCAAGTCCGCCTTGTATCGGTCAATGGCACGTTTAAGTTCTTCAAAACCGATATCAAGTAATCGCCTCTTATTGGCCTCAGACACCTGCCCCTTACCACGTTTTTGTGGGTACAATTTCCAAACTTTCTCAAACAGTGCATTAGCGTCAGCTTTGCACATAGTATTATTATTAATATCTTTATCTTCTTCTTTATCTTTATTCTTTATCGGGTTTTTTGGGTTTTTATCTAAACCATTCGGTTTTTCAGAAACCGTTCGGTTTTTTGGGTTTTTATCTAAACCATTCGGTTTTTCATCTTTTTTAGGTCTCCCGCCCTTTTTCCCATTCTCTCGATTAGAATTGCATCTGCTCTTATACTTCTCGGAATCTCTGTCCATCTGCTTTTGTATAAACGAGAATGCCATCATTGATATTCCATCAAGTTTTGGAACCACTCCTGACTCTGAATAATCAATCAAGGCCATCAAAAGCCTTCCTCTTTGCTCATCAGTAAGAAGCTCTAAAGGTTCCCGATATTCGTGATAAATCAAGAAGCTACTCTTCTGCATTCACCTCACCCTTTTCAATAAGTTCCATACCGGCTTCCCATTCCCGGTAGATCTCCATAAAATCATCCAGGAGCATCGTGACCATCCAGGGTTCGCGATTCTTTCTGTGCATCACACAGGGTTTTTCTCCCTCTCTTGCATCATTGATACTCTGCTCCATTGCAACTTTAAGATTGAGTTTTTCTACACGTTTGCACTCAATATGGAGAAAAGGAAGTCCAACTACATCAGCATCTCCATTACTGCCGCAGTATTGCTGTCCTCTTCTGGTATCGTATCCATGATATCTAAGAGCTTTTGAAAGTTCCCGCTCACCCTTCTTTCCCTTTTCTCTGCTGTTTATAGCCATGATCTGCCAAACTCCTTCCTGAAGTCTTCTCTGGTGCCGATATATTCCTCCCAGTATCTCTGTGCTGCCTGTTTCAGATCTGTATCAATATCTCCATTCTTTGGATCAAAATGTACGCCGTTCGGGTGGTAGTCCGGCCGGAGCGGTACGACAAAGCCATACTTTTCACTCCGGGACCGGTTAGCGCCTCCGAAAATGTGATGCCGCTCTACGTTGTGGGAGCCGGTATAGATACAGCAATCCATGTTGTCCGTAAATGCGCTCCATAATCTCTTAGCCAAAATTTACACCATACCTTTCTTGCAACATTTCTTTTTCATTCGGAGTTGCAATCTCTGTTTCTGGTATCCCGGCTTCTTTGCAGCAGGTAATCAGCCCATCAATCAAACGTGACATTTCTTTAGTATCATAAGTACGTGATCCCCTTAGTAGCCGATATGTACGATACATAACATCATCGTTTCCCATCCGAACCTGAGATGTAGGAGCAAGATGATAATCTGTCGCATTGTTTACCTTCTTCTCCGCCTCTTCGGTGTCCGGTATCGTCACATAGACCGCCTTTCCGTCAAAGATCTCCGATTGCCCGTATCCACGTAACATCATGTTGTGGGCTTCCGGGTTGCTCAAACCTATCACATCCGCAAATTTCGTGAGCAGTGTCCAGTAATAGGCGTTCGCATCCAGAGACCGCTTCTTCCTGTACTGCACGATACGGATCCGAAGTTTCTCTTTATCCTTCAGCTTGTCGTATTCTTTTCGGATATCACTGTCTACCTCGATCTCCAGCTTCTGGTGTCTGGACATCAGGTCGATGCCCAGACCTTTAAGCCTGCCTATGCATTCCATCCATCAGCACCCCACTGCTTCATGTATTGAGCATGCACCCGGATGATCGTTGCGTGCTGATTCTCGTTCAACTCCGAAATGTCTTTCAGTGCATAAGAATCCAATATCTTTCCAATATCCAGATGCTTCTCATCGCAGAACTCCAATAAGCTTTTCTGTTTTTCTTTACTGATCTTCTGCTTTCCAACCGGTTCCTGCGCTTCCTGGGTTGTCTCCTTGCCGTATCCCCGGGAAAATACTACTTTCTCCGTCCTTTGATTTTTGATCTCGAGTTTTACGATCTTCTTGTCCTTTATCTCCATCCTGCTGACCCGGAAGTTGTCTCTGGTCCCATATTTTCCTCTGTCTTCATATATATTGACGTCACCAGGAGCGATCCAGATAAACGGAGCTGTATATAGTTCTCTTCCAATGCCAAGGTTAAAACATGCCCGCTTGAAAGAGTCCGAAGCCTGTCCTTTCTCCTTCTCTGATCTGGATTCTTTTCCAACGTCCTGTTTGGAGATCCACTCTCCTTTCTCAGCATCGTATAATTCCACGGTACAGAAGAGATTTCCTGCGATCATCTCGTGATGTCTCTTCCATCCCATGATCCCGACTGTCTCATCTAATATGTTCATGTCGCACCGAGCGTCTTTGTACAGTAATAAGCTACAACCGGTTGATTTGCAGGTTGCCACCCTGCATTCTACTTCGTCCGCTCTAAGGTCCCTGAATTTTATATTTCCCATTATTCGTCCACCTCCAAAATCCGGCTTGCCCACATATCTGCAAAGTGCAGGATCAGGTACAGTGTTGTTTCCTTCCCCTGGATCTGGTACCGGAAGTTTCCGTACAGTCCGTTGTGCCATAGGATAGCCTGCTGCTCTTCTTCGGTGAGATCTATGTACTGTTGTGCAATTACAATGGATCGAACCTCATGGTCCACATACAGTAAATCAGGGTTTGTCTTGTACGGTTTGCTTGTGCTTTGCTTTCCGCTCTTTAAGATATTCTCTACATAGTTTCCTTTTCCGTACTGCCCCATCTTGCCAAGATCGTGCAGCAGGCATACGATGGTCAAGCTGTCTTTTAATTTCTTGGGCAGGAGTTTTCCCTGAGATAATCCGAGGCTCATGTCTGTTGCGGCATTAAGTACGTTCAGGCTGTGTTTTGCCAGCCCTCCTTCTTCTGCAAGGTGATTTCCTCCGCTGCATGGAGCGGTAAAGAATCCGCCTTCCTCCATAGCCTCAATCAGCTTGTCCATACCCGGTCTGTTTGTACTCTTTAACAATTTGATGATCGTTTCTTTTGTTTCCATTTATTTTTCCTCCTGCTCTTCTTTTCCCTCTTTGTTCTGTGGATTATTTGCCAACAGTAACAGATCTTGTTTGCTTACGTAGTCATCTCGCTCTAAATTTTGGATGATAATATCCAGTCGGACTTTCTTTTCCAAAAGCTTTTTATATTCATCTACTGTAATTTCGATATATCTTTCATCTAAATTTCCCATTTCTTTTTCTCCATTTCCGTGTTAAAATAACACTGAGTTAATTTTTAGTTACTTTGCCCTTGGAAGTTGCCGCTTCCGGGGCATCTTTATTTTTCCAGAACATGCAAGACTTCGGTAAGAGTCACTAACCTGCCTTCCAGCGACGCTATCTTTATCAAGTCCGGACAAGTTTGATACTCTTTTTCCAATGAGTATTCGCACTCCTTAATTTTTGTCTCTATGTAGGTTTTTACTGGATCGTTCATCTCTCTCTCCTCCTTCCGGTGTTAAAAAGATTGCCGGGGCTGCCACGCAAATCCCAAGCCATAAAGGATAATCCAGCCATACCAGGATGAGCCCTAGGATGGTCAATATCGATAATTCTATTTTGCTCATCTGCGTCCCTCCATCTTTTGTAAAGCCATAACAATTGCCATTGCTATCCTATCCACATTTTCTTCCGGTGGCGATGCCCCGATGAAGAAGTTTACCCTCTGCGGAATCTGCAAGGCGTTTGACATAATTGCCAGCTGTTCGACCGTGAACTTGCCGGGATCGTCCATCTTTCTTAGAAATGTTCTTTCAGAGATTCCTAATTTTTCTGCCATGTCTTCATCCGTTGCATTCCGCAAGTTCATATATTGGACAATTACACCTTTTACTGCAGAAGTCTTCTTCTTTGTGTCGGAAACTGCTGTTCTTCCCATAGTTATCACCTGCCTTTTGCTTATATTGAATTTTGTCTGTATATCTCCTATACTTTAAATACAGGCACTGCCATGCCGAGTATTATGAAAGGAGATATTGCATGAAGCTAGATCTCAATCAATTAAGAGATATCCTTATAGCTGTATCCAATGAACTCGTTCCAGACGAATATAGCTTCGTTCCCCCTATTTCCCCAAAAGAACTCGTAAAATCATCGCTTTCTCAATATCCAGAAAACGAAACTTTGTACTGGATAAGAAAATTAATGGATGAACAAATTCTTATAAAAGGGAAAAAGTATGTTGACGAAGGAATCCCACAAATAAAAGATATTTCTATGAGCGGATATCAGTTTATTGATTCGTTCAAAGAGCCATCATTATGGGAAAAAGTCAAACCAAAGCTTTCAGAAATGACCTTTTCGTCATTATCTTCGATTATCACGGCTGCCTTATCATCTGCTGCCCATCTATAAGATTGACACGTCCATTTCAAGCACAAGTCTTGCAGCATCTTCATTTTCGTCCTGAGTGATGCTGTAAGCGCTTACGCCTTTAAGCTTCATTCCATCAAGAAGAATACCTTTATCAATCTGTACGGTATGGAGAAGTTTATCCTTATTCTTCGTTTCCTTTCGCACTGATTTGTCCATTTTTATCCTCCTTTATTCGTTGCGAAAATTTTGTTATTATGATAAAATTTTTTACAATCCCAAATATGGGCTGGAAAGGAGTTGGTCCATTTGACCGAACTTTTGTCTTAGCCCTGCTCTCTTTGCATAGGTCGACACGGTGGTGCCACGACACCTAAAACTGGCTAAAGTACTTCCATCATGACGAATCAGCGGATGCGAAACCGCATATAAAAACACGCCAGATGGCACTGGTTTAAAATGCTATCATCATCGATTGGAAGTCCTGTGTATCAACCAGCTAATGGGCAACTAGTTTTGATTACATACCGCAGAACCAAAACTGCTTAAGTGGTTGAATGTTCCATAGAAGCATCTAGTTGTGTTAGGTGTGGCGAAAGTCTGCAAAACAATAGAGTAAATAAATTTGGGCAAAACCAGTAGAGACACAACCTCTATTGGTTTTTGTTTTTCTCAAGCAAATTTCTCTGCTTCCATTCCAAGATACTGACAAATCTTAAAAAACTCTCCTACTCTCAAATCTCTATCCCTTGATTCATTAACCAGGCTGTCATAGATAGATACATACGGGATGCCGGTTTCTCTTGACATCTTAGAAAGATTGATACCTTTGTCTTTTACATACTTTGATAAGTTTCTTGTAGGTACATCCACTTCATTCCCTCCTTTCATTAGATTCTTGCGACACTCTTAAATTATCATAAGTTTCTCGTGATGTCAATAGTTTTTATTAGATTATTGTGATATTTTATTGACTTCATAAAATGGCTATGATATTCTTGTGGTGTAGAGGAGGTGAGCAGATGCCTTATGATATAGGTAAAAAATTAAAGGAATATAGAAATAAGTCCAAAATGACTGTAAAAGAGATTTCTATACTATTAAGTCAAAAAGGCTTTAAAGCTTCTGAATCAACTATATATAGTTGGGAGAATGGAAATAGTCAACCAACTCCGGGAGCCTTACTTACCATGTGTGAGGCCTACGGCATAACTAATGTCCTTGAAGCCTTTGGATATGATGGCTACAAGCCAGATGGAAGCATTCAGCCAAATATAGACGAAATAGATATGATAGAAAAATATCGCGTACTAGATAATCACGGAAAAGAAATGGTTGATTTTACTCTTGATAAAGAATATGAAA
>ERZ1643246.2785-NODE-2785-length-15940-cov-11.278691_pt1 | contig 15940 bp, 12 predicted proteins | sample MGYA00579265_ERZ1643246 | MGnify/ENA primary metagenome ERZ1643246 (study PRJEB29033, sample SAMEA4952261) | chicken gut metagenome | biome: Broiler Chicken; feature: Gastrointestinal Tract; material: Caecum | place: Ireland | collected 2018 | study: Broiler... | reverse complement strand
ATAGGCAGGCCTGTTTTCGCTCTCAACTACCACTGCGAGAAAATAGCCTCCTCATTGATGTGGTGCATCTGCGGATTGCCAGGATCGGCTCTCCGCGGGAAATTGCATTTCCGGGCGGCCTGTGCTATGATAGAAAAACCAAAACAGGAAAGGGATGGGAAGCACATGGAACAACCGGGAAAGCAGGCTATGGAAAAGGCCCTGAAGCAGGTGTTTGGATACGACTCCTTCCGTCCGGGACAGGCAACCCTGGCGGAAAGCCTGCTCCAGGGCCGGGACACCCTGGGGGTCATGCCCACCGGTGCGGGAAAATCCATCTGCTTCCAGATTCCCGGCATCCTGCTCCCGGGAATTACCCTGGTAGTCTCCCCGCTCATCTCCCTGATGCGGGATCAAGTCAACGCTTTGGTGCAGGCCGGCGTCCGGGGCGCGTATCTCAACAGCTCCCTGACGCCCCGGCAATATCAAAAGGCCCTGTACAACGCCCGGCAAGGGGTATATAAAATTATCTATGTGGCCCCGGAGCGGCTTTTGACCCCGGATTTCCTGGATTTCGCCCTGCATACAGAGATTTCCCTCCTTTGTGTGGACGAGGCCCACTGCGTTTCCCAGTGGGGCCAGGACTTCCGGCCCAGCTATCTGAAAATCCGGCAGTTTATCGAAGCCCTCCCCCATCGTCCGGCGGTGGGGGCCTTTACTGCCACGGCCACCCAGCAGGTCCGGCAGGACATCCTGCGCCTTTTAAACTTACAGCATCCCCGCATTGTGGTGACGGGCTTCAACCGGGAGAACCTCTATTTTGGGGTGCGCCGCCCTCGGGATAAATTTTCGGAACTTCTCCACATTCTCCGGGAAGAAAAGGGGAAAAGCGGCATTATCTACTGCGCCACCCGCAAGACCGTGGAGCAGGTGTGCCAGAACCTTCAGGAAGCCGGGTTCCCGGCGGCCCGGTATCACGCCGGCCTGCCGGATGAGGAGCGCCAGCAGAGCCAGGAGGATTTCCTCTATGACCGGAAACCCATTATGGTGGCCACCAACGCTTTCGGCATGGGCATCGACAAGTCCAATGTTTCCTTTGTGGTCCATTATCATATGCCCAAAGATTTGGAAAGCTATTACCAGGAAGCAGGCCGGGCTGGCCGAGACGGCTCTCCTGCCCGGTGCATCCTCCTTTACAGCGGCGCGGATGTGCGCTTAAACCAGTTCATGATTGAAAAAGAGCAGGAAAACGAGGAGCTGGACGCGGAAACCGCCCGACAGGTCCGGGAAAACGAGCTGGAACGGCTCAAGCAGATGACCTTCTATGCCACCAACCACCGCTGCCTGCGCCGTTTCCTCCTCCGGTATTTCGGGGAAAATCCCCCGGACCACTGCGGCAACTGCTCGGTCTGCCTGAAAGAGGCCCCCAGCCAGGTGGCCCGGGAACTGCGGCCTGTCCAAAAGCCCGCGCCTCTCCCCAAGGGCGCGGAGGACCCGGAGCTGTTCCAGCGTCTGCGGCAGCTGCGCCTCACCCTGGCCCGGAGCGCCGGCATCCCGCCCTATGCGGTGTTCACCGACGCTACTCTCTGGGAAATGAGCGCCCGGAAGCCCCGGAATGAGGCGGAACTCCTGACGGTTTCCGGCGTGGGCGAGCAGAAGCTCCGCCGCTATGGCCGCCTATTTTTGGAAGAAATTCGGAAATAAGGCCCCTCTCTGGCAAAATCGGGCGGGAAAAGGTAACAAATTGTAACCAAACAGGGCGTTTCGGTATAAATTCTAACAATTTGATTACAATGCTGTAAGATTTATTGTAATCGCATCAAAAGTGTGGTAGAGTATAGTCATCAAAAGAAACCCATCCACCCGAGACTTACTACAGAGAGGAGTTATGGTCCGATATGATGACTTTGATGCTGTCTTCTTTCCCCTATCCCTTTGCCGCTTTTATTCTCTCTGCGATTGTCGGAGTGGCCGCCATTGTTCTTCGCGACCATCTCCGTGACAGCCGCAAGAAAGCAACTCATCCCGGCCGGCCTTTCCAGCCCCTGGATGAATTCTATAACGAATAAGGCCCCCCTTCTCTTTTTGGAAGCGCCTTTATGATAAAAGCCGCAAACACCAAGGAAAACCAGAGGGAGACACTTCGCAAAGAAGCTGTCTCCCTCTGGTTTTTGTAATGCAAGTTATTTGGAGGTTCCATGTTAGGATTAAAACGAGAAGCTGTCAAGCTGTGTGAACATCAGAAAGAATGGGAGGTCGAGGCCCAAAATACCATTGCCCGTTTAAAGGCCATCTTGGGGGATGTTGCGAAAGACATCCAGCATGTGGGAAGCACCTCGGTCCTCTCTATCAAGGCAAAGCCCATTATTGATATTGCCGTTGCGGTAGATGATTTTGCCGAGATTCTCGCCTTGGAAAAAGAACTGAAAGACGGCGGCTTTTACAATCGGTCAAAGCCGGATTTTGGAGAGCAGCTGTTATTTGCGTCGGGCAGCCTTTATGAGGGTACGGGCGACCTGCAAACCCATTTTATCCATGTCGTCCTTACCAACAGCATGGATTGGGTCAACTACATCAATTTCCGGGATTACCTCAACCACACCCCTGCCGCCGCAAAAGCGTATGAAGCCCTGAAGGTATCCCTAACCCGGCAAGTCCCTGGTGATACCGGCCGGGAAACGTACCGCAAGGGGAAACACGACTTTATCGTCTATACTTTGCGAAAAGCCCTGGTAAAATCCTATCTGGGGAAAACGGTCACCATCAAAATCGACCGGCCCCGGGGAAGCACGCACCCTGCATACCCCAACCTCACCTATCCTGTCCATTACGGGCACATCCCGGGGGTGTTGGGCGGCGACGGCGAAGAACTGGATGTGTATTTGCTGGGGGTAGAGGCCCCGGTGGAGGAATACACCGCCAGCATCATCGGCATCGTCCACCGCCATAACGATGTGGAGGACAAGCTTGTGGCCGCCCCCCAGGGGCTCCATTTTGATGAAAAGGAAATTTGGAAAGCCGTGGAGTTTCAAGAGCAGTATTACGAAATCGAAATAGAGACTATCCACTGACAAAAAGATTGGGGCGCCCTCTTTACGGAGAGCGCCCCATTTTTGTTTGCCTTATTCTTCAGCAGAGGTGTCATAGGGGACCAGCACCCGGTCCAACGCCTGCAAGTCCTCCTGATTGACCACATAAGAACCCTGGCTTTCCTCCAATCGGACGGTCAGGGCCACTGGCTCCTGACAAGCGGCGTCTTTCAGCTCCCCTTCCAGGAACTGCAAAAGGAAATCACAGTATTCCCGATCAATCTCCTCCTGGGTTTTCCCGTCAAAGGCGCCGCCGGCGGCCCGCTGGGAGAAGGCCAGCACCCGGTTTTCAATGGCTTCCCCGCCGCTGACAAACAGCTCCAACGGGGACACCTCTACATGGATGAGGAACCCGGTGTCTGTGCGCTCCGCCTCCCCCACCTCATAGCGGCTGTGCTGGTACACCTCCCGGTAAAAGGCCATGGTGCGGTAAATGGTTTCATTGGATTGTTCAAAGCCAAAGTATCCGGCAAAATACAGGGATTCGGTTTTCAAGTGTTCCCGATAGGCCGCTTCTGCTTCCTCCTCTGTGATGCCGGTAAATTCCCGATACTGCTCATGCTCCCCGCAATAGAGGGAATCCAGCACCGAGTGGACATACGAGGCGGCGTCAAACTCCTCCTGGGCGCAGGAGGGCAGAAGCAGCAAGCATAAGGCCAGCAGCAGGCAAACCCAGCGGCTTTTTTTCATCTCGTTCCCCTCCTTGTACGGTCACAGAACCTGCATCCGCTGCACGCTGACAGCGCGCCCGGTCTTATCGTCAATCTCAAACAGGCAGCAATCCATCCGGCATTCCCCGCCGGCCAGCTCGTGGCGCACAGGCATCCGGGTGCGCAGCTTTTCAATGATAATCTCCGGCTTCACCCCCAGCACCGACTGCACCGGCCCGGTCATGCCCAAATCGGTGATATAGCCCGTCCCCTTGGGCAGGATGGTCTCGTCCGCTGTGGGCACGTGGGTGTGGGTGCCGAACACCGCCGACACTTTCCCGTCCAGGAAAAAGCCCATGGCCCGCTTTTCCCCGGTGGCCTCCGCGTGGAAATCCACCAGCACAATGGGAGGCAGGTCCGGGGTTGCCAGCAGCCGCTCTACGGTTTTAAAGGGGCAGTCCATACTCTCCATATATGCGGTGCCCATGAGGTTGATTACCGCCACCTGCCGCCGGCCCATATCGTAAATGCACAGGCCCCGGCCGGGGGTGCTGCTGCTGGGGAAATTGGCGGGGCGTAGCAGGGTCTCGTCGGAATCATAGAGCTCATAGCTCTCCCTGCGGCGGAACGAGTGGTTCCCGGTGGTAATCACATCCACGCCGCTGTCATAGAGATACCGGGCCGAGGCGGGCAAAATCCCGTTGCCGTCGGCGGAATTCTCCCCGTTGGCGATGACCAGCTCGATCCCATACTGCTTTTTGATAGCCGGCAGCCGCTGCCGCAAAAATTGACAGCCCACGCTCCCCACTACATCTCCGATTGCCAGAATATTCATGCCATCATCCTTTTCTATGCCCCTGCCGGGCGGCTCTTTTACAAAGTCGTGTCCTTATTATAAAACAAAACGCCGGAAAAGGGAATCCCTTTTCCGGCGCTGCCGGCCGCTTCCTGTGCAAGCCGGATATTGCTTATCAATCTGCCTTATCTGGGGGCGGCGAACCTGGCGGCCTGGAGGATAATCTCCACAGCCTGTTCCGGGGTAAACCGGGAGCTGTCCAAAGTCAGGTCATAGTTTTGCAGGGCGTCCCACTTTTTGTTGGTGTAGAAGTTATAGTAGTTGGCCCGCTGCTTATCCTTCTTGGTGAGGAAATCCGACACCTTATCCGGCTCCACGCCATATTTCTCCACAGCCCGGCGCAAACGGCTCTCCCGGTTAGCGTGGATGAAAACATGGAGACAGTCCTTCCTCTCCCGCAGAACATAATCGGCGCAGCGGCCCACGATGACGCAGGAGCCCCGTTCCGCCGCCTTGCGGATAATATCTGCCTGAATCAGGAACAGCTTGTCGTTAATGGGCATTTCATTCATGGTGGAAAAACCGCTGCCAAAGCCATAGTTTCCCATGACCAGGGAATACAGCAGGCTGCTGGCGGCTCTCTCATCTGCCCGGCGGAACATTTCCTCGCTGAACCCGCTCTCTTTGGCTGCCAAAGCAATGAGCTCTTTGTCGTAATAGGGGACGTCCAGTTTCTTGGCCAGCATCTCGCCGATCTCCCGGCCACCGCTGCCATACTGGCGCGCAATGGTAATGATAGTGCGGATGTGTTCACTCATGATTTTCACCCTTTCCTCGGTTCGGAAAACCAAAATTTCCGGCAAATCCGGTTTCTATCTTTATCATACACCAAACTTTATATAAAGTCAATATTTGTTATTTTATATAACCGTTTGTTTTGTGAAAAAATGAAAATATCAAGTGAACGCGCCCTCGCCTGCTTTTTCAAAGAGCTGCCGGACTTCCCCACGCAGGCCCCGATGGTCCTGGGCCGCCAGTTCCGGGTCCCGGCGCAGGAGCTCCCGGGCCTCTTCCTGGGCGTCGTGGAGCAGTGCTACATCCTGGGCCATGTCGGCAATGGAGAGCTGGGGCAAACCGTGCTGCCGGGAGCCAAAAAAGTCGCCGGGCCCCCGGAGCTTCAAGTCCTCGTCGGCAATGCGGAACCCGTCGGTGGTCTGGCACATGACCCGCAGCCGGGCCAGGGCTTCCTCGTTCTGGGCGTCGGACACCAAAATACAGGTGGACTTCTCCTGGCCACGGCCCACCCGGCCCCGAAGCTGGTGAAGCTGGGAAAGGCCGTAGCGCTCGGCGTTTTCAATGAGAATCATCACCGCGTTGGGCACGTCCACCCCTACCTCCACCACGGTGGTGGAAACCAGCAAATCCAGCTCCCCGGCGGAGAACGACGCCATCACCGCGTCCTTCTCCCGGGGCTTCATGCGCCCATGAAGGGAGCCGATGCGGTAGCCGGCAAAGGGGCCCTTTTCCAGCATGGCCCGGTACTGGGCCACGCTGGCCATATCGCTTTGGCCCTCCTCCACCAGAGGACAGATGATGTACCCCTGCAAGCCCCGATCCAGGTGCTTGCGGATATACCCAAAAGCCCGCTGGCGCTTGTCGCTGGTAATGGCGAAGGTCTCGATTTTCTGCCGGCCGGGGGGAAGCTCATCCAAAACGGAGATGTCCAGGTCGCCGAAAATCATCAGGGCCAGGGTCCGGGGAATGGGGGTGGCGCTCATTACCAGCAGGTGGGGGTTCTCCCCCTTCTGAGCCAGAGCCGCCCGCTGGGCCACGCCGAACCGGTGCTGTTCGTCGGTAATCACCAGTCCCAGCTTCCGGAAGGCCACTCCGTCCGTCAAAAGGGCGTGGGTGCCCACTGCCAGCTGGTATTCCCCGGAGGCCAGCCCCTCCACGGCCTCCCGCTTCTGCTTGGGGGTCATGGAGCCCACCAGCAGGACCGTGTGGATGCCCGCCGGCTCCAACAGGGTGGACAGGGTTTTGTGGTGCTGCCGGGCCAACACTTCTGTAGGGGCCATGAGGGCGGCCTGCATCCCGTCCTGAATGACGCAGTAGCACAAAGCCGCCGCCACGGCAGTTTTGCCGCTGCCCACATCCCCCTGAATCAGGCGGTTCATAGGGGAATCTCCCATCATATCCCGGAGGCACTCCTGGACGGCCCGACGCTGGGCCCCGGTGGGGGTAAAGGGCAGCAGCCGGAAAAAGCCCTCGCTGTCGTCCCGGGTCAGGCGCAGCTTGTTCTCCACCCGGGCCCGGCTTTTCAAAGAGAGCAGCCCCAGCTGCAGCACCAGCAATTCCTCGAACACCAGCCGCCGCCGGGCAATGTCCAAGAGCTCCATGGAGCCGGGAAAGTGGATATTCTCCAAGGCGAACCGCAGCTCGCACAGGGCGTATTTCTGCCGCATTTCCGGGGGCAGGGGATCCCGGAGGATTTCCGGCAGCAGGGCAAAGGCCGCCTTGACCGCATTGCCGATTTGCCGGGAGGTGAGCCCTTCCGTCTGGGGGTACACCGGCACCACCGGGGCCGCCCCCTGGGCCGGGGCAAACTCCGGGGCGGTCATCTCCCGGCGGGTAAAATTCCCCTGAACCTTCCCCCGGAACAGGTAGGTTTCCCCCTCCCGGAGCATGGTCTGGACATAGGGGTTGTTGAAGTAGGTCAGGGTCATATCCCGCTTGCCGTCGGTGACTTCCGTTTTATAGAGGGTCATGCCCTTGCGGATGCGCTGCTCCCGGGGCCGGGCCAGCACCGTGGCCTGAATGACGGCCACCTCCCCCAAAATGGCCTGGTCAATGGGAACCGGCTGGCTCCAATCCTCATAGACCCGGGGATACAGCCGCAGCAGGGCCCCCACCGTAGGCGCGCCGATTTTCCGGAAGAGGGCCGCGCGCTTTTCCCCCACTCCCTTTAGGGTCTGGATGTCCATGTGGAACAGGGAGGCCAAGGCGCTCCCTCCTTTCTGCAAAAATACAGGGACTGCCGCCGGACAAAGGCCCGGCAATAGTCCCTGCTGCAATTAAAATCGTAAAATTATTCGATAGAAATGATGAAGTAATACACCGGCTGGCCGCCGTTGATAAGGGTGACTTCAATGTCGTCGCTGATCTTAGAGCGGATGCGCTGGCAGGCGTCCTCGGCCTGGGCCTCGGTGATGTCGCTGCCGTAAATCAGGGTGATAAATGAGGTGTTCCGGTTCACCATAGCCCGGGTGAGCTTGCTGCAGGTGTGGACCGGGTCTTTCTCAATATATTCCAGCTTGCCGTTGCGCAGGCCCATAATCTCTCCCTGACGGATTTTGTGCCCGCCAAACTCGGAGTCCCGGGCGGCAAAGGTCACGGTGCCGGTGGCCACAGCCCCAGCGGCATCCATCATCCGCTGCTGGTTTTCCTCGGGGGAAACATCCGGGTCTACCGCCAGCATGGCGGAAAGGCCCTGGGGAATGGTGCGGGTGGGCAGCACCACAACCTCCCGGTCGGTGACCAGGGGGATGGTCTGCTCCGCAGCCATAATGATATTCTTATTGTTGGGAAGGACAAACACCTTCTTGGCCGGGGTTGCCAGCACAGCCGCCAGAATATCCTGGGTGCTGGGGTTCATGGTCTGGCCGCCGCTGACCACCTGGCTGCATCCCAAATCGCTGAAAAGGGTATGCAGGCCGTCGCCGGCAGCCACCGCTACAAAGCCCAGCTCTTCGGTGGGCTCTGCCGGCTCCAAGAGGGCCGGAGCGGGCTTTTCGGCAGCCTTGACCGCTTCATTGGCTTCGGCGGCCTGGCGATGCTGTTCCTTCATATTCTCTACTTTCACCGTGAGGAGCTGGCCAAAGGAGAGGCCCTCCTGCAAAGCCTTGCCCGGGTCCTCGGTGTGAACGTGGACCTTGATAATCTCCTCGTCGTCCACTACCACCACGCAGTCGCCGATGGTTTCCAGATAGGCCCGCAGCTCGGCGGGATTCCGGGTGCAGCTTTCCTCCCGGCCCACCACAAACTCCGTGCAGTAGGTGAAGTGGATTTCCTGGTCAAATTCTGCCGCCGCATTCCGGAAGAATTCCGCGGTTTCCTCGGCCTTTTCCTCCTGGCTCTTCTCCGCCTGGATGACCACGCCGTCCTGGATAACGCTGCGCATTCCCTCAAAAATCAGGCACAGGCCCTTGCCGCCGGCATCCACCACGCCGGCCTTTTTCAGCACCGGCAGCAGCTCCGGAGTCTCCTCCAACGCGGCGCCTGCTCCCATGCACACCGCAGCCCACACATAGGCCGGGTCATTGTCAATGGCAGCGGCGGCGCGGCCCTTTTCATAGGCCACCCGGGCCACTGTCAGGATGGTGCCCTCGGTGGGGGTCATCACGGCCTTATAGGCAGCGTCCACGCCCAGGCCCAGAGCATTGACCAAATCCTCGCCGGAAGCCTCAACGGTTTCCCCCAGCCCCTTGGAAAATCCCCGGAACAAAAGGGAAAGGATTACGCCGGAATTGCCCCGGGCGCCCCGGAGCATGGCCGAAGCCGCCTGGCGGGCCACAGAACCTGCCGCTGTGTCCTGGCTTTTTTCCAGCTCCCGGACGGCGGCGGTGATGGTCATGGACATATTGGTGCCGGTATCCCCATCGGGCACAGGGAAAATGTTCAGCTCATCCACGGCCTTTTTGTTTTTACAGATATTATTGGCGCCGGATAGAATGGCGTCGCGCAACGTGATTCCGTTAATCACAGCTCACACACTTCCTCATTTCAGTAAATTTCCGGGTTAGTGCAGAGGATTTTCCGCCGCTGCTTCCCAGCAGGCCGGCTCCCGGAGGCCTCCGGCTGCTTTCAGAATATAAAGTGTTGAAATTTTTCTTAATTATAACACAGTCTTTCGTATAATTCAATGAAAATACGCGGCTCCGTGGGATTTCTTCTGAGAAGCGGCAATTTGCACAAAACCATTCTGGAAAACCTCGGTAATTTCACAACACTCTCACAAGATTTCTCAGACCAGGCACAGAACCCACCGGCAATACAGCCGAACCGGCGGGGACATTTTCGCCAGCAGGGCCTCTTCCAGCTCCAGCCGCCACGCGGCCAAAAAGGCGCGGTCGGATTCCGCCGGGGCCTGCCGGGCAAACCGGGCTTTTTCCCCGATTTCATAAGCTTTTTGCAGCTTTTCCAAATCCAGCCCCGGACACTTTTCACACAGGGCCTGCAAGTATTCCCCCGACGTTTGCTCCTCGTCGGGCAGGGGAAGCCCGGCCCAACGCAGCATCCGGAAGGCCCATTTCCAGTATGCCCGAACAGCCTCCCGGGCATCCGGCTGCCCCCAGGCTTTCTGCCGGCGGCCCATGAGCCATTTCCGCCGGCCCACAACCAGCGCCGCCGCCAGCAAGACCGTTGCCAGCAAACTCAAGGCCGGCCAAATCCACTGGGGAATGCCCTGGCCCTGGACGCTGTCCGGCCCGTCAACCCCTCCCCCCGGGGTGGGCGTGGGGGTAGTATCCGGGCTTTCCGAAGGCGCGGGGGTCTCGCTGGGCGCCGGGGTTTCCGAGGGCTCCGGCGTGGGAGACGGCGAGGGGGAAGCCGCCGTGCCGCTGGGGGAATCCCAGAACTGCTGGGAAGAGAAGCCCGGGGTCATTTCCACGGGAATCCACGCGCCGGTATCCGGGTCATAAACTTCGGTCCAGGCGTGGGCGTTGCTGTCCGGAATCTGCAAATAGCCGTCCTCCGACCACTGGCCCCCGGCGTAGTCGTCCTGGGTGACAATATACCCTTCTGCATACCGGGCCGGAATGCCTAAAGCCCGGAGCAGCAGGGTGCCGGCCGTGGCGTAGTGGACGCAGTAGCCCTCCTGGGCGTCCTGCAAAAACCACTCCAAAAAGTTCTCCCCGTTGGGGAAAACCGGGGGCGTGTAGGAATACCGGAACTCACTTTGGAAAATAGATTGGAGCTGGCAGCACACTTCCCCCACATCCAGGGTTTCCATACTCTCCAACATGGAAATGGGGGTAAAGCCCCGCTCTGCCAGCCAGTTTTCCGCCGCCGCCCGGATGTCGTCGGGCAGGGCCGTATAGGGCTCATAGAGATAATTCCCGTAGCGGTTCACCAGACCCGGAATTCCTTCGTTCCCCTCTTCGGAGATTTGGAATTCCCGAGGGACCTCAGAAGCCGAGGCGGTTAACATCGAACCGGGCAGGTCGGGCAGCAAAGCCGCCGACAGGGTATAGGTATCCGATCCTCCAGCCTTTTCCACATACAGATCCTGCCGCGCCAGGCCATCGGCCATAGAGGCCAAATCTGTGGAAACGCCCCCGGGCACAAAGACGGAATTCCGGGCCGGGTTCACATTGCGCACCGTCACATCATAGAGCTGGGCCCCTTCCCCCTGCATCCGGGCATACAGGTTCATGGGATTCAGGCGATTGCCGTCATACCAGGTGAAATCCGCCGAAGCACTTTCATAATTGCTGTCCGAGGTTACCTCCCAGGCGTCATTCTGGAACACCCCGGCGGCATAGCCCCGGAGATACATGGGGGTCAGGGTGCTGCACTGGATTTCCAGGGCCGTCTCCCCGGTAAAGTGCAGGGAAGAAAGGCTGTGCAGGCCCACTTCCTCCTGAGGGGCGGACTGGAACCACCCGCCGATTCCGGAATTTTGGAGCTGCTGGAGAAATTCCTCCGCGCTCTGGGGCCGGCGATAGCCCTCCTGGGGCAGCAGCACCGAGGCCGTCCCCACAGAGAGCAGGGAGCAGGCCAGCAGCACCAGGGCCAGCTGCCGCCGCACATTCTTTTGAAACAGAAACCGTCCCTGCTTCACGGCCCGCTTGCGCCAGAAGCCCGTCTGCACCATGCCCAGCAGCAGCCAGGAGGCAGCCAGGGCAAAGAAGGCCCGCAAATCCGGCGCCAGGGTGAAGAACAGGGGCAGGATCAAAAAGGGCGCGGTACACACCAAAAACACCGGCAGATTGGGCCGGCGCACCACAAAATAGCCCGCCACCAAAGTCATCAGGCAGGACGCCAGCAGCAGGAAATTCTGTTCCAGGCCGGGCAGATCCCGCAGCCACACAAAGCTGGGCAGCTCATACTGGACAAACACCCAGGGGGAATTCTCCGTCATCACCTGAAGCACTTGGTTCAAAAGGCTCACAAAGCCGGTGCTCAGGGAATCCAGGGAGAAAAAGCCCCAGGCCGCCAGGGGCAGCCCTGGAATCAGCACCAACAGGGGCCAAGCGGAAAAGGAATACACCACCACCGCCAACAGCACATACAGCCCCAGCCACACCGGCAGGGCCGAGGCGGCATAGGAAATACCGAAGGCCGTCAAAAAGGAATAGAGGCATCCGTACATTCCCAGGCCCAAAATGAGAACTTGCAGCAAGATCCGGAAAAAAGGGCTCTCCCGCTCCTGGGGCAGAGAAGCCGGAGACAGGGTAAAGCTCCCCTGTTCCAGGGAGGCTTCCCGTTGTTTTTCGTTTTGATTGGGATTTCTTGAGGACTTTTTCACAGCAGCAGCTCCTCCAAATCGATGCTCCCCTCTCCCAGGGGCATTACCCGGCAGAACGCCGGGGCTTTGGAAAAAGCGTCCTCCGGGCCCGCAAAGAGGATGGTAACCCGGCGGCAGCCTTTTTCCCGTTTCAGCATTTCCAGCCCCGCAAAGGCCGAATCCTGGTCCCCGGGGGTGGTGCAGTACAGCAGGTGGGAACCGGTGCGCACCGGGCCCTCCTCCATACAGCGGCTAAGGGCGGGCCTGCCGGCAAACCGCCGCAAAGCCAGCGCCCGGGCCAGCACGGCGCCCAGGTCTTCCAGGTCCTCCACCTCTTCCCAGTGCAGGACCGACTCCTCCATCCAGCCCACATGGTGGACGCAGCCCTCCTGGGCCAGAGCGGAGGACAGGGAAGCAAAGCCTTCCAGCATCCGGTCCAGCTCCTGGGGCTGGGCATCGGCGCCCGGTTCCAGCAGGAAGCACAAGCCGTGGTCTGCCGGCAGGGAGAAATCCCGGACCATGAGCTGCCCCATCCGGCGGCTCAGCTTCCAGTGAATCCGGCGCAGGTTGTCCCCTTCCCGGAATTCCCGAATCTGGAACACCTCTCCCGGGTCGTCTCCGGGGCGGTAGGGGGAATACTTCCCGGAATCCTCCGCCATGCCGGTATCCTGCTCCAAGTGTACCGCCAAAGGCTGGATAGCCGGCAGCACATTGAGCTCTGCCTGCTGCCGGCTTTTCCGCACCGGCAGGGAGAAAATCCCCAGCACATCGGTAACCCGGACTTTTTTCAGGGTCAATTCTGTTTTGCCGCACCAATTCCCCGTCAAGGTCTGGCGCAGGGCCGTCTCCGACCGGGGCCCTGTCTCCACCGCCAGGCGGAAGGGGAGCTTCTCAAAGGCGTCGCCCTTTTCCCCCGCCCCCAGCAGGTTGCGGCATTCCAGCCAAAAGCGCACTGCCGGGCAGGGCAGTACGCTCCGATTTTGAATATGCAGAAAAAAAGGCACCGGCTCCCCCTTGCCTGCCGCAGTTTTCGCCAATTCCAGCCGCACCCGCACCAAAAAACAGCTGGGCAGGGCCGCCAGCAGAGAAAACACCGGCAGCAGTACCACCACAAACAGTACCAGATGGGAGAGGTACCCCCGATAAAATATAAAAAACAGCAGGCTTCCCGCCAGGGCCAGCCCATACAAGATCCTCCGCCTTGCCATATATGACCATTCCTTTCCCACGCCCGCAGGCGGCCGTTGGCCAGCGCCCCGCCATTTGGCACAGCGCTCTGCATTTTGAAACTCCCAGCCGTCAGCCCACGCCGGGAGCAGGAACCTCCCGCAGGGCAGAGGTGAGGACGCCCCGGGCATTGAGGCCGGCTACCCGCCCCTTGGAGCTGAGGAGCACACGATGGGCGCACACGTCCAGGAAAATGGACTGGATATTTTCGGGGACCACATAGTCCTTGCCGCTGAGATAGGCCGCCGCCTTGGCCATGCGCACCAAAGCCAGGGTGCCTCGGGGGCTGACCCCCAGCCGGAGCTGTTCATTAGAGCGGGTCCAGGCCGCCAGGGTGGCCGCGTATTCACACACCGCCTCGGAAGCGAACACACTGCCTGCCTCCTGCTGCATGGCCAGGAACTCCTCTGGCCCGGCCACCCGGCGCACAGACTCCAAGGGGTTGCTCTCCTGGCGGCTCTGGAGAATCTTCACTTCCTCCCGGATGTCCGGATACCCCATGCTCAGGCAGATCATAAAGCGGTCCATCTGGGATTCCGGCAGCAGCTGGGTGCCGGCGGAGCCCACCGGGTTCTGGGTGGCGATGACCCAGAAGGGCCGGGGCACCTGACGGGTCACGCCGTCTACGGTGATGTTCCCCTCCTCCATCACTTCCAGCAGGGCGGACTGGGTTTTGCTGGAAGTGCGGTTGATTTCATCGGCCAAAAACAAATTGCACATGGCCGCACCAGGCACATATTCCGACTCCCCCTTCTGCCGGTTGAACACCGAATAGCCCGTCACGTCCGAGGGCATCACATCCGGGGTAAACTGCATCCGCTTAAAGGAAAGGTCCATGGCCCGGGCAAAGGCCAGGGCCATGGTGGTTTTGCCCACGCCGGGAATATCCTCCAATAAAATATGGCCCCCTGCCAGCATAGCGCACATGACGCTGGCAATGGCCCGCTCCTTTCCCACAACAACCTTCTGGACTTCTCTCATAATCTCTACTGCTTTTTGCACCGGCTTCTCCTCCTACGTATCGTCAACCCCCAGGCGCTGCCCGGGAGCACATCCTGCATTTTCACCATGGTATTCTATAGAGGTACGCAGGCCCCCTTCTGAGAATGGGGGCGTACGCTCACAAATTTCATTTTATCGTATTTATCCAGGCTTTTCAATCAATTCCGGCAGATATTCCTTTTTTGTAAGAATCCTTTCCCCGAACCCTTCCAGCCCGGGGGCCGGCCGCCCTGGTTTTTTGAAAATGTTTTGGGAATTTCCCCAGAATTTCGCCGGTTTACCTTGCTGTTTTCCCATTTTTGTTGTATCATAGAGGCAAAGAGCATCGGCCCGGGGAAGAAGCCTTCTCCCTGCCGACTGTGGAAAGGAAGGTATGCATACCATGAATATGATGAAGCTGGAACCCGCGTTTAAAGACTACCTCTGGGGCGGCACGCGCCTGAAGACCGAATACAACAAGAAGAGCGACCTGGACATCGTGGCCGAGAGCTGGGAGCTCTCCACCCATCCCGCCGGACAGAGCGTGATCCGGGGCGGGGAATACGACGGCCTGACCCTCAGCGACTACATTGAGAAGGCTGGCCGCCAGGTCCTGGGCAAGAACGGGGAGGCCTTTGAGAACTTCCCCGTGCTCATTAAGTTCATCGACGCCAAGAACCCCCTGTCCATCCAGGTACACCCCAGCGATGAATACGCCCTGCGGGTGGAGCACGAATACGGCAAAACCGAGATGTGGTACATCCTGGACTGCGACGAGGGCGCTTCCCTGTATTTCGGCGTGAACCGGGACATTTCCAAAGAGGAATTCCGGGCCAAGATTGAGGACAACACCCTCCTGGACGTGCTGAACAAAGTGCCTGTCCACAAGGGCGACGTGTTCTTCATTGAGGCCGGCACCATCCACGCCATCGGCGCGGGCATCATCATCTGCGAAATCCAGCAGAACTCCAACACCACCTACCGGGTGTACGACTACGGCCGCCGGGACAAGGACGGCAACCTGCGGGAACTCCATGTGGACAAGGCCATCGACGTTTCCAAGCTGAGCCCCTCCGATACCTCCGCCCATCAGTTCCCCACTGAGGAGCTGGAAGGCGCTGCTAAGACCCGTCTGGCCACCTGCAAGTACTTCACCACCGACAAGTATGTAGTGGACGGCTCCCACACCTTTACCATTGACGAGAGCAGCTTCCGCTCCTTTGTCATTGTGGACGGCCAGGGCACCATGGAGAGCGACGGCGAGACCCTGCCGGTGCAGAAGGGCGACAGCGTGTTTGTGCCCGCCGGCAACGGCACCGTGACGGTTTCCGGCAACTGCACCGTCATCCTCACCACCGTCTGAGTTCGGCGTGTTTGCACCTGCTTCCCATTAGAATTTCATGTTTTATCCCGCTGGGGTTTCCCCGGCGGGATTTTTTTGCAGCTGGGGCAGAAAGAGCCATGAAAATTTTTTGAAAATGTTGTAATAACAACAGACATCTCCCGGACAAGCTGGTATACTCTTGGCAGTAACACCAGGAGGTAGCGAGATGATTCGAAAAATTATCAAAATCAATGAAGAAGCATGCAACGGCTGCGGCGCCTGCGCCACTGCCTGTCACGAGGGGGCCATCGCCATGGTGGACGGCAAGGCCCGGCTTATCAAAGAGGAATACTGCGACGGCCTGGGGGACTGTCTGCCCGCCTGCCCCAC
>ERZ1643246.2784-NODE-2784-length-15946-cov-12.905166_pt1 | contig 15946 bp, 14 predicted proteins | sample MGYA00579265_ERZ1643246 | MGnify/ENA primary metagenome ERZ1643246 (study PRJEB29033, sample SAMEA4952261) | chicken gut metagenome | biome: Broiler Chicken; feature: Gastrointestinal Tract; material: Caecum | place: Ireland | collected 2018 | study: Broiler... | reverse complement strand
CGCGGATGGCTTCCCAAACTTCAAAACCCCCGTCGAAACCAGTACAAGCCCGAACGCTTTCGGCGGAAAGCAAAGGATTTCCGCTCTCTGGTTTTACGCAGATGAAGTTTTCACTTTCCTACTATAACCCATAAAATTTGACCTGTCAACGCTCTTTATAATTTTTTTATTTTCCTTTTATCTTTCCTGATAACCGTCCGGATGAAAGAACAGCATCTTCTTGTACCATTTTCCGGTTCTGGTGAATATATGATAGTAAAAGGAAAAGGAGTTGTTCATGGAAGAGTTAATGAGTTATATCCGACCGGAGCTTCTGGTGGTGTCGGTTGTTCTGTATCTGATCGGGATTGGATTGAAGAAAGCCGGCGGGATCAAAGACCGATATATTCCGCTGATCCTTGGCGGCGCGGGGATTCTCCTGTGCGGGATCTGGGTGTTGGCGACTTCGGAACTGACGGATCCGCGCTGTGTTGCGATGGCGGTATTCACATCTGTTGTACAGGGAATTCTGGTGGCAGGACTGTCCACTTACGTAAACCAGATGGCCAAGCAGATGAAAAAAGAAGAATAACGGCAGCTCACCCGGCTGAACGATTGTGGAAAATTAAAAAAATTTGATCCTATCGGAAAGGAGTGTATGATGGGAAGAGATATCAGTGAACTGCATCCTCGTCTGCAAAAGACGATCTCACAGCTGCAGGCAGCATGCCGACAGGAAAATCTGGCACTGGGAATTGGGGAGTGTTTCCGCAGTGTCGCGGAGCAGGATGCATTATATGCTCAGGGAAGGACGAAGCCCGGAGCGATCGTCACCAATGCGCCGGGAAGTTCCTACAGTTCCCAGCATCAGTGGGGCATCGCTTTCGATTTTTATAAAAATGTCAGCGGCCATGCCTATGATGACGACGCATTTTTTGACAGAGTGGGAGCGCTTGGAAAATCTCTGGGACTCGGATGGGGAGGAGACTGGTCGAGCATTGTCGACCGTCCTCATCTGTATCTGCCGGACTGGGGAAGTACACCGGCGAAGCTGAAGGAACAATACGGCACTTTTGAAAATTTCCGTGCGACCTGGGACAGCGGCGGTTCCGGCAGCACATCCGGAACAGTCTCCGATTCGGGAAGCACCGTGATACGCGACGGCCAGATTCATGCAAATAATTTCTGCAGCGCGGGGATTTCTCCCGACGGTATCCGCGGCAGCCGTACAAAGAAAGCGGGCGTTATGGTTCTGCAGCAGGCGCTGAACCTGGATTATCAGGCGGGGCTGTCCGTGGATGGAATCTGGGGCACCAGATCACGTCAGGCCCTCGGAACACACTATGTTACGCGAGGGGAACGGCAATATCTGGTGACAGCAGCGGAGATTCTGCTGATGCTGAAAGATTATGCCGTCAACGGTGTAGAATCTCCGGGAATATTTGGAAGCGGACTGGAACAGGCGGTGAAAAGTTATCAGGGAGCAAATAATCTGGCTGTAGACGGCAATGCAGGTCCGGCGACTTTCCTGTCGCTGATCGGCTGAAGCACTGGCTCCCGGCTGATAGATATGTAACAATTCAGGCAGGTACGCGCATCTGCTGCGTAAACCTGCCTGAACAGTTACAAACATAAAAGTTCCAACTCGTCATACCGGTGATTTACACTCCCGGTTTAATACAGATTCCTGACCTTAAAGTCTCTCTGGGCCTCTCTGCGCTGATCTTTCTTCGCGATATCCTGGCGCTTGTCATAAAGTTTTTTACCGCGGGCCAGTCCAATCTCCACTTTGACCAGGCTGTTCTTAAAATACACCTGCAGCGGAACCAGCGTGTATCCTTTCTCCTTGATCTGGTTCTGAAGCTTCCGGATCTCATAGTCGTGGAGCAAAAGCTTCCGGACTCTCAGCGGATCCTTGTTGAAAATGTTACCCTTCTCGTAGGGGCTGATGTGCATACCATAAATATAAACCTCTCCTTTTTCGATCCGCAGAAAAGATTCCTTAATGCTGCATTTTCCCATACGGAGGGATTTCACCTCGGTTCCTGCCAGCGCAATCCCCGCCTCATATTTTTCTTCGATAAAATAGTCGTGATATGCTTTCTTATTGTTGGCAATCAGACGGCTTCCTTTTTCCTTCGCCATTATTTCCTCTCCTTCTCCCAGCGGCTGTCAGTGTGTCCGCTCACTCCGTCAGAACAAAATCGATCGTCCGGTTTACCGGGACCGCATCCTTGACACGAACCCGTACCTTCTGACCCATACCGAATGTTCTGCCGGTCGCCTCGCCGACCAGCCGGTAGCTTTTCTCATCAAATTCATAGTAATCGTCCCGAAGAGACATGATATGCACCAGTCCTTCCACCGTGTTGGGCAGTTCCACATAGAAGCCCCACCCGGTGACCCCGGAGATCACACCTTCGTACTCTTCGCCCAGATGTTCCAGCATATATTCTGCTTTCTTCAGTTTCACCGCTTCCCGCTCCACTTCCTGCGCTCTCTGTTCTGTAGAACTGGACTGGTCTGCAACCTCCGGCAGACGCTGACGGTAGCCGGCGATCCTCCCGTCTCTGTCCAGCCGTCCCCTGAGATCATCTTTGATGATCCGGTGGATCTGCAGATCCGGGTATCGGCGAATCGGAGATGTAAAGTGACAGTAATATTCCGCGGCAAGACCAAAGTGACCGACACAGTCGGTCGTATAAACCGCTCTTGACATAGACCGGAGCAGAAGACGGCTGACCAGCGCCTCTGTTTCCATTCCCTCAATTTCGCTGAGAATTTTCTGCACTTCCGCAGGCGTGATATCATGTCCTTTTTTGCTGACAGGAATTCCCAGTTCCCGGATCAGCTGCAGGGCGCCTTCCATCTTTTCCCGGTCCGGCTTCTCATGCGTCCGGTAGACAAACGGCAGCTTTCTCGTACAGTATTCTCTGGCCACCGTCTCGTTGGCCAGCAGCATAAAGTCCTCGATCAGCTTTGTCGCGGTGTTGGAAGGATACGGCCGGATCTCCACCGGCGTCCCTTCCTCGTCCAGAATGATCTTGCTCTCCGGAAATTCAAACTCGATAGCGCCCCTCTTCGCCCGCCGTTTTCTCAGCAGCGCGGACAACTGCTCCATCCGCCGGAACATCGGAACAAGTTCCCGGTATTCCTCCATCCAATCCGGACAGTTTTCCGGTTCCGTCAGAATCCCGTTCACTACAGTATACGTCATCCGCCGGTCCACATGAATCACTGTCTCTGCGATTTTATGGTCTGTCACCCGTCCTTCCGGATCGATCCACATCAGACAACTGAGCGCAAGCCGGTCCTCTCCCTGATTCAGGGAACAGATCCCATTGGACAGTTCTCTTGGAAGCATCGGGATCACACGGTCAGGCAGATACACACTGGTTCCCCGCTTCAGCGCTTCTCTGTCCAGCGCCGATCCCGCCTGTACATAATTACTCACATCCGCAATGTGCACACCCAGAAGATACTTGTCTCCCTCCATTGTCAGAGAGACCGCGTCATCCAGATCCTTTGCATCCTCCCCGTCGATCGTCACCATCTGCCAGTCTCTCAGATCCATTCTCCCATTCAGATCATTGGGGATCACCTCCTGCGGACAGCGGCAGGCCATCTGCTGCACCTTCGGCGGGAACTCCTCCGGGAGTTCATAGGCATCCACGATATCCTGGATATTTACGGTCTGGAGCCGCGGCTTTTTCTCCTGAGCCGGTTCCCTGCTGCCGGAGCTTCTCCGCTCTTCAGTAGATTCTCCCTGACGCGCTTTCTGGTATTTTCCGCCTGCGAGAATATCTGCTTTTCCTTCTTTTACCAGATCCTCCAACACTTCTGCCAGTTCATACCTCTGATTTTTCGGAATCTGCAGCAGCATCGCCATATCCTTGGCACGCATCGGTACGTAATTTTTCGACGAGAGCAGATCCATGATCATCTTCTTTCTGTTTTTAAACAGCTGATGATCTCTCCGGCGGGGCTTTTGTCTCTGTGCCTGTATATTTTTCTTTTTTTTCGCATATTCTTTTCTGCTTTTTCTGCTCATTTCTTTCTTACCTCTGTGATTGAAACTTTCGTATAACGCAAAACCGGGAGCCGTTTGCACAGCTCCCGTGTCTTAAAAGTTCATGTTTAAAACCATTGACAATACAATAAACAAAACTGCCATAATCTTCGTTGCACGAATCAGATTTCCCTCAGCAGAACGTCCTTTGTTCTTTCCCCAGTAGGTATCCGCGATACCGGCGATAGCGCCCAGACCCTGCTGTTTTCCTTCCTGCATCAGTACGACCACCGTCAATGCAACACAGTCAATGACATATATTACCGTTAAAACAATTCTTAAAATCTCCAAAACTGCACCTCCTAGGCTAACTTTTATCAGTGTACCATAGGACAGGCAGGATTTCAACCGGTTTTTTTTAAATTCTTTTATTTTTTTAACAGTCCGCTGCCATTCACACATTCACCGCAAAATGGGGATTTATACCATGCATTCTGCCCCAGATACTCTTCGATCCGAAGGAGCTGGTTGTACTTTGCATTACGATCCGACCGGCAGGGAGCGCCGGTCTTGATCTGTCCGGCATTGCAGGCAACCGCCAGATCCGCAAGAAAACAGTCTTCCGTCTCTCCGGACCGGTGAGAGATCACTGCGTGATATCCTGCATGGAGCGCGGTGCGTGTCGCCTCCATTGCTTCCGTCAATGTTCCGATCTGATTTACCTTGACCAGAATCGCGTTGGCAACGCCAAGACGGATCCCGCACCGAAGTCTTTTGGGGTTCGTGACAAACAGATCGTCTCCCACAAGCTGAATCTTATTTCCCAGCGTATCCGTCATCTGTTTCCAGCCGTCAAAATCATCCTCATAGAGTCCGTCCTCGATGGAGACGATCGGGAACTCACCGATCAGTTCCTGATAGTAATCAATCATCTCCGCTGTATCCCTCTCCACAGTTTTTCCCGTCTGTTCGCTCTCTCCGGAAAAGCTATAGACATGTCTGTCCTCCTGATAAAGTTCACTGGACGCCGCGTCCATCGCGATGCTGATCTGTTCTCCCGGACGGTATCCGGCCTGCTCCACCGCCTCCACCAGAAGCTGTAATGCTTCCCTTGTATCCTTCAGATCCGGCGCAAAACCTCCTTCATCACCGACGCCCGTCGACAGCCCCCGGTCTTTCAGGATTTTTTTCAGTACATGGTACGTCTCCGTACACATCTCCAGTCCTTCCCGAAAGCAGCCGGCTCCGACCGGCATGATCATAAATTCCTGAAAATCCACCGTATTATCCGCATGACGGCCGCCATTGAGAATATTCATCATCGGAACCGGAAGCCGGCCGGCCCCGCATCCGCCCAGATACTGATATAGCGGAATCCCCAGCGCTTTCGCGGCTGCGCGGGCCACTGCCAGAGAAACGCCGAGAATCGCATTGGCGCCTAACTTTTCCTTGTTCTCCGTCCCATCCGCCTCCACAAGAAGCCGATCGACCCGTGTCTGATCCAGGGCATTCTCTCCGACAATGGCATCCGCCAGGACTGTGTTTACATTTTCCACAGCCCTCTGGACGCCCATTCCACCGTAACGTTTTTCTCTGTCCCGCAGCTCCACCGCCTCAAATTTCCCGGTAGACGCTCCTGACGGCACGATAGCTCTTCCTGTATATCCTTTTAATCCGACGACTCCCTCGCCCACAGTGACTTCTACTTCCACGGTGGGATTACCTCTGGAATCCAGAACTTCTCTTGCGTTAATTTTCCTTACAGGTAAATAACGTAACATAATCATAACCTCCAGTTTCTTATGTTACGCTTAGTATCTGAGAAAACAGGATTTTTATGCATAATAAAAGCCATCCGGTTTTTTCTTCCCCCATCTACCGGATGGCTTTTACTGTTCTTCATTGTGCATTGGACAATACCTCTGCTTTCTTTATTTTTTAATCTTATTTACTTATTCATTTTTTGTTTTTCTCTTTTTATAAAAGAGAGCTTTTACGTTGCTGGTGGTCCATACCTTCCTTTCTTAAGATTATGAGGTAAATCGTTCTGTTTTCGGTGGTCTCGCCTCCTTGTTTCTTATTTTTTTGGTTCCGTTTTCTTTTTTTTGTTGATTTTATTATAACAGCCGTTTTCCAATATGTCAATATATTTTTTGATTCTTTTTTTATTTTATTTTTGTTTGCTCTCTTTTATCTGTTTAGAATACTATATTCAGAAAATTTCGGCAACTCAACCTCCGCAAACGATGATCCAAACGGATATGCTTACATGTCCATTTGGCAATGCTTTATACCGGCGGCACACGGTTACCACCGTCACCACCGACCGAAACGAAAGGCAGACCTGCCGCGAGGGTCAACCATCCTGCGGTACCGCTGCGCTGCAGATTTGATGCCCATAGCTTGCTGCGGGGGTTTTTGCCTCAACGGAACAAATATGGCAGACAGCCATTGAAAATCAGAAAAGGCAGACAGCGCGGGAGTGATCGAATAGCGCTGTTTTCCAGGCACACCGCAAAAAAAGACCAGGGATCGGAGTAATCACTCCGAATCCCGGGCCTTTTTGTTCTATCTCAGTTTTTTAAGAATAATCGCTGTATTCTTTTTCAGGTATACAGGTTTACCGTTTTACCAGAAGAGAGGTTCCGGTCATTTCCTTCGGCTGTTCCATACCCATCAGCTCCAGCAGCGTCGGCACGATATCCGCCAGTTTTCCGCCCTCTCTCAGAGTGTAGGAAGGATCTGCATTTACCAGGATAAACGGTACAGGATTCGTAGTATGGGCAGTAAACGGCTCGCCGGTCTCATAATCAACCAACTGTTCCGCGTTTCCGTGATCCGCACAGATGAACATCTGTCCGTCAACCTCTTTGATCGCGTCAACCGCTCTTCCCACGCAGGCGTCCACTGTCTCGATCGCCTTGATCGCAGCGCTCTCCACACCGGTATGTCCGACCATATCCGGATTCGCAAAGTTGATAATAATCACATCATATTTTCCGGATTTGATCGCCTCCACCAGCTTGTCGCACACTTCTGGAGCACTCATCTCCGGCTGCAGATCATAGGTGGCAACCTTCGGGGATTTCACCAGGATACGGTCCTCGCCCGGATTCGGCTCCTCGACGCCGCCGTTAAAGAAGAAGGTAACATGAGCATATTTCTCGGTCTCCGCGATACGGGCCTGCGTCATATTGTGCGCCGCAAGATACTCACCAAAGGTATTTTTGATCTCTTCCTTCTTGAACGCTACCAACTTGCCCGGAATCGTCTCATCATAATCGGTAAAGCACACGTATGTCAGATTCAGTTTCTTTTCTCTCTCAAATCCTTTGAATTCCGGATCGCAGAACGCTCTTGTAATCTCTCGCGCACGGTCCGGGCGGAAGTTAAAGAAGATCACAGAATCATTGTCCTGGATCGTTGCGACCGGATGTCCGTCCTTTTCGATCACTGTCGGCACTACGAACTCGTCAGTCTTTCCGTCGTCATAGGAGGCCTGAACTGCCTCCGCCGCATTGGTTCCCTTTACGCCTTCCCCTTTGGTCAGCGCCTTATATGCCAGTTCTACACGATCCCAGCGGTTATCGCGGTCCATCGCATAATAACGTCCAGAGATCACTCCGATCTCGCCGACGCCGAGTTCGTCCATTTTTTTCTGAAGTTCTTCAATATATCCTTTTCCAGAAGCCGGAGGTGTGTCACGTCCGTCCAGGAAGCAATGTACAAAAACCTTCTTCAGGCCATGACGCTTTGCCAGCTCCAGCAGACCGAACAGATGTGTGATATGGCTGTGAACACCGCCGTCAGAAAGCAGTCCGAACATATGAAGGGAGCTGTCATTTTTCTTTACGTTCTCCACAGCCGCCAGAAGTTCCGGATTCTCGAAGAAATCTCCGTCCTCGATGGCTTTTGTGATCCTTGTCAGTTCCTGATATACGATGCGCCCTGCGCCCATGTTCAGATGGCCTACCTCAGAGTTTCCCATCTGTCCTTCCGGAAGTCCTACCGCCAGCCCGCTGGCCTGTCCCTCCACATAGGGACACTGGCTCATCAGCTGATCCATGACCGGAGTCTTGCCTTCGCATACGGCATTATGCTCACAATTTTTGTTCAGGCCGTAGCCGTCCAAAATCATTAATACGGTTGGTTTCTTGCTCATGATTTTCTCCTCTCTATCAGTGATAACAATCTGATTATTGTTATTTTCTTGTCAGAAACATTCTATCACGAATTACGGCAGGGGTAAATGGCTTTTTTTCTTTTTTTCCGGCAGATCAAAGAAACCGTAAGACGGAAGCGGGACTGATTTATAAGACTTTCGAGAGAAAGTCTCTGGCTCTGGGGGTCTGCGGATTGGCAAAGAATTTGTCCGGAGTGGTGTCTTCCATGATGACGCCGTCGTCCATGAACAGGATCCGGTTGGCTACTTCGCGGGCGAATCCCATCTCATGGGTGACAATGATCATGGTCATGCCCTCTTTTGCCAGCGCTTTCATCAGGTCCAGTACCTCGCCGACCATCTCCGGATCCAGGGCGGAGGTCGGTTCGTCAAACAGAATGACGTCCGGATTCATGGCCAGAGAACGGACGATCGCTACTCTTTGTTTCTGTCCGCCGGAAAGCGTAGACGGATAGACGTCGGCTTTGTCTTCCATGCCGATGCGTTTCAGCAGTCCCATAGCCTGTTCCCGGGCTTCCGTGCGGATCTGTGCTTTGTTTGTGTTGATCGGCTGCATCGGCTGTTTTTCTTTCCGGAACACATTTTTTATACGGTTGGCAAAGTTTGCGCGTTTTGCTTTCCGCAGATCCTGGCATCTTACATAGACCGGAGCCAGCATAATGTTCTGAATGACTGTTTTGTTATTGAACAGATTGAAATGCTGAAACACCATTCCCATATGCCGGCGGTGAACGTTGATGTCGACTTTCATATCTGCAATGTCCACGCCGTTAAAGATGATGCTTCCTCCCGTCGGATCTTCCATACAGTTCAGGCACCTGAGGAAGGTACTTTTTCCGGAACCGGAAGGACCGAGCACAACGACGATGTCGCCTTTATTGACGGTTACGTTGATATCTTTCAGGACTTCTGTATCGCCGAAATTCTTTTTCAGATTAATTACGTCTATCACTCTTCTTCAGGCTCCTTTCCAGTAATTTGATCAGCAGAGAGATCAGCAGGACCAGCACAATATAGATCAGCGCCATCACCAGATACGGCACCATGAACTCGTAGCTGTTGCTTCCGATATAGTTGAACGCCACATACAAGTCTGCTGCTCCGACAAAGCTGACGACGGAAGTCTCCTTGATCAGGGAGATAAACTCATTGCCCAACGTCGGCAGAATATTTTTTACCGCCTGAGGAATCACGATCTTGCACATACTGGTGCCGAAACTCAGCCCCACCGCACGGCCTGCCTCCAACTGCCCGGGATCCACTGACTGAATTCCGCTTCGCATGATCTCGGAAATATACGCTCCGCTGTTGATACCGAACACTGCCATCGCTACCTGAACACCTGTCATGTGCGCCCCGATCAGCGGAAGAAGCACATAGTAGAAGACCAGCAGCTGCACCACCATTGGCGTTCCACGGAACAGTCCTACATAAAAACTGCAGAAACCGTTCAGGACCCTCGGCAGCAGTTTATATTTCGGCACGACGCGGACGGTTGCGATCAGCGTGCCGATGATGATACCGATGATCAGACCTGTCACCGCGATCAGCACCGTGTTCTGAAGTCCTTCCAGTACTCTGACATATCCGTTCTGTTCCAGGAAGATTTCGATAAATTTATCTATTTTCTGTCCAAAATTACCCATTTTCTCACCTTTTCCAATGTGTAAAAATGCGGACAGGTCTTTCTGTCCGCACCTTCGGCAGCAGCCCAGCAAACTGAACTGCCGCCACATTAACGTTTCTGTTATGACAGTTGAACTGTCACTTTCTGTTCTGGCGTTTTACTGCATCGCGTTGATCGCTTCTGTGATGCTGGCTGCCGGAGCCGCATCGATGATCACGTATTTCAGATTTCCATTTACCAGATCCTGTACTGCCAGGGAACCATTCTTATAGGTCACACATTTTGCCGGAAGTCCCGGGAATCCCAGATCGTCGCTTCCCTCAATATAAAACTGGCCGGTGGTACCCTGCTGCGCGCCGATGGAATCGCTGGAAGAAAGACCGTTCAGGATTTTCTCCACATCGGCTGCCTCTGTGCAGTCGTCAAAAGTGGTATCGCTTGCAAGAGTGATCAATCTCTGGGATGCCTGGTAGTATGTTTCCGAAAACGTCACATACTCTTTTCTGTCTTCGCTGACCGTGAGACCTGCCATCGCAATATCACATTTCTGCTGTCCTACAGAGAGACATACCGCGTCAAAATCCATGTTCTGAATAACCAGCTCCTGTCCAAGATCCTCCGCAAGAAGCGCCGCGATCTCCATGTCAATGCCGTAATAATCCTCGCCATCCATATATTCGAACGGCTCGAAAGCCGCATTGGTCGCAACTACCAACTGATCCTTTGAGGGATCCAGAGCCGCAGACTTCACTGCCTCCGGCTCTCCACCTCCAAAATACTTGTCAAAGATCTCGTCCAGAGTGCCGTCTTCCTTGATCTGGTCAATAAATGCGTTTACCTGATCCAGCAATTCCGGCTGGTTCTTATCCACACCGAACGCATATTCCTCCTGGGTCAGGTCCACATCAACAACCTTAACGCCCTTTGCGCTTTCCTCCGCGCTGCTTCCGCCGGTGCTGGCAGAATTGCTGCTCTCACCATCCCCGCTGCCGCAGGCTGCCATGGAACAGGTCATCAGCGCCGCCAAAGCCAGAGCCGCAAACTTTTTCATCTTTTTCATACTTTTTCCTCCATCCTTTTATACATTTATGGAGTCATAAATGTATATTTATTCATCTCACACTAATTATAACAATATCGTCTTAAAATACAATTAGTAAAATACACGATTTTTTCACCGTCTGCGGCATCCGTTTTTATAAATCAGAAAATCATAGCGATTCCGCTGTCTGAATAGCAACAAAAGGTCAGCCATACACACGGATCAGTGAGGAAATATTCCGGATCAGCGACATTCCTTCGAGGATCCGGATCGCATCCATAAAATGTCTCTCCTGAACCGTCTCTGTGATCACAACGATCTCAGCAAGCTCGCTTCTTTTTCTTTTCTGCATAACTTGAGCGATCGAAACATCATTATTTCCGAACACCGCCGCGACAGAAGCGAGAACTCCCGAACGGTCTTCCACTTCCATACGGACGAAATATTTACTTTTGATATCGCTGATCTTGCGGACAGGAAGATCCTTATAGCAAGTGCATCCGATCCTTCCGCAGCAGTCCGCCAGAATATTCCGCACACAGTCAAAAATATCTCCAACCACTGCGCTGGCGGTCGGCAGTTCCCCTGCACCGCGTCCGTAAAACATGGTGTCCTGCACCGCATCGCCGCGGACGAACACGGCATTGTAGGAATCCTGCACGGAAGCAAGGGGATGATCACTGTCGATCAGCATCGGATGTACGCGGGCCTCAATGCCTTCCGGCGTCAGCCGTGCCACTCCAAGCAGTTTGATCTCACAGCCCATCTCTTTCGCATAGAGGATATCTCTCGCGGTGATCCTTGCAATGCCTTCCGTGTAGACATTCTCAAAGACAACACGGGAGTTAAATGCGGCAGAGGCAAGGATCGCCACTTTTCTTCCCGCATCCAGACCCTCGATATCAGCTGTCGGATCTGCTTCCGCATACCCGAGATCCTGTGCCAACTGGAGTGCTTCGTCAAACTCCATCCCTTCCTTCGACATTTTGGTCAGGATAAAATTGGTCGTACCGTTGAAAATACCGATCACTTCCGTGATATGATTGCCGGCCAGGCACTGCTTCAGCGGACGGATGATCGGGATTCCCCCGGCCACAGACGCCTCATACAGAAAATCTCTTCCGTTTGCCCTCGCCGCTTCCAGAAGCTTCTTTCCCTCGGAAGCGACCACATCCTTATTGGCCGTCACCACGCTTTTTCCGGCATTCAGCGCATCCAGCATATAGGCCAGCGCCGGCTGGATCCCGCCCATGACCTCGACGACAATCTCAATCTCCGGATCCTCCAGGATCTCTCTCACATCATTGGTCAGGATCGACGGATCCTCCACCTTTGCGGCCGCTTTTTCCAGATTGCGGACCAGGATCTTTTTCAATTCCACCTTCGCGCCCAGTTTCGCTTCCATCTCGGCTTCCTGCCGCTTCAGCACCTTGTAGACGCCGGTTCCCACCGTGCCGAGTCCCAGCATTCCGGCCTTGATTACTCTGTTTTCCATCGTTCTGTCTCTCTTCTTCTGTTCAGGCAAGCGCTACAATACACTCGATCTCTACTTTTCCGTCCTTCGGCAGAGCAGCCACAGCAACACAGGAACGTGCCGGCTTGTCCTCTCCGAAATACTCTCCGTATACTTCGTTTACCTTTGCGAAATCATTCATGTCGGTCAGGAAAATCGTTGTCTTTACAACATTCTTTTTGCTGGTGCCTGCCTCTGCCATGATCGCATCCAGATTTTTCAGAGACATGGCAGCCTGCTCCTCCACCGTCTCCGGGATAACATTTCCATTTGCAACGTCAAAACCAAGCTGGCCGGAGATAAATAAAAAGCCATTGCTCTTGATCGCCTGTACGTACGGTCCAATCGCCGCCGGCGCTTTCTCAGTGTTTACAACTTCTTTTGCAGTTAATACTTCTTTCATCATCTCAATACTTCCTTTCTTTTTTTCGGTAAGAGGGACGCCAGCTCGCAGCTGCGCTGTTCGCTGTCCGTTGCCCGGCAAATGGTGCTGCGTGCCAGTGGCACGCGTTTAGCACGGACCGCAGCGGAGCGAAGACCTGCTCGTGCAAGCACGGCAGGCGCTTGCCGGGTGTATCGCACAGAATGTGCAGAAAACGTCCGTCTTTTTCTGTTTTTCCCATCCATATCGCTTTCTTATAGAAAATGATACGGGACAGGAAATCAGATCTCCAAAGACGGACGTCTGTCTTCTTACTTTTTTATTCGGTCTGATTATTTCTTATAATTTACAATATCGCCAAATTCCGGTTTCAGGGATGCACCGCCTACCAAGCCGCCGTCAATATCCGGCTGAGCAAACAGTTCCGGAGCTGTCTTGGCATTGACAGAACCGCCGTACTGGATACGGATCTCTGCCGCTGTCGCATCATCATAAATCTCAGCGATGCAGTCACGGATCCCTTTACACACTTCCTGGGCCTGCTCGGTGGTAGCAGTCTTTCCGGTTCCGATCGCCCAGATCGGCTCGTATGCAATCACCGCTTTCTTTGCCTGCTCCGCACTCACATTCCGGAATCCGACTTTTACCTGCTGGCGGATGAAATCCATGGTCACACCCTGCTCTCTCTGCTCCAGAGATTCTCCGCAGCACATGATCGGTGTGATCCCATGTTCAAACGCTTTCAGCATCTTCTTGTTTACGCTCTCGGAAGTCTCCGCAAAGTACTCTCTTCTTTCAGAATGTCCAAGAACAACATATTTTACGCCTGCATCGGTCAGCATTGCCGGGGAAATCTCACCGGTATATGCACCTTTTTCCTCAAAGTACATATTTTCGGCGCCTACCTGAATATTGCTTTCCTTTGTCGCCTCGACAACCGGAAGGATATCAATCGCCGGAACGCAGAATACTACATCCACTTCCTCGTTGTTTACCAGCGGTTTCAGTGTATTTACCAGCTCCACAGCCTCGCTGGGAGTCATATTCATCTTCCAGTTTCCAGCAATAATTTTCTTTCTTGCCATGATTCTATACCCCTTTATTTATCGTTTGCAGCCGCTACGCCCGGCAGTTCTTTTCCTTCCAGGAATTCCAGAGAAGCTCCGCCACCGGTAGAAATATGTGTCATCTTGTCGCCGTAACCCAGCTGGTTAACAGCCGCTGCGGAATCTCCGCCGCCGATGATCGTAACGGCATCTGTCTCAGCCAGAGCAGCCGCAACTGCCTTAGTGCCATGTGCAAAATTCGGCATCTCGAAGCAGCCCATCGGTCCGTTCCATACTACCGTCTTTGCGTCTTTGACAGCGTCACAGAACAGTTTTTCCGTTTCCGGTCCGATATCCATACCTTCCCAGCCATCCGGGATCTCGCCGCTCTTGACGATCGCAGTGTTGCAGTCATTTGAGAACGCATCGCCGATCTTGTGGTCGATCGGGAGAAGCAGTTTTACACCTTTCTCCTTTGCTTTTTTCAGCATATCCAGTGCATACTCCAGATAGTCATCCTCGCAGAGAGAGGTTCCGATCTTTCCGCCCTGTGCTTTGGAGAATGTATAGGCCATACCACCGCCGATGATCAATGTGTCAACCTTGTCCAGCAGACGGTTGATCACGGAAATCTTACTGGAAACCTTTGCGCCGCCCAGGATCGCAACAAACGGGCGCTCCGGATGATCAACAGCGTTTCCGAGAAAATCGATCTCTTTCTGCATCAGGTAACCTACCACACAAGTATCCACATATTTTGTCACGCCGACATTGGAGCAGTGCGCGCGGTGCGCGGTTCCAAAAGCGTCGTCAACATATACGTCGCAGAGAGAAGCCAGTTCCTGGCTGAAGTTATCTTCGTTTTTCGTTTCTTCTGCACGATAACGAGTGTTCTCAAGGAGAATCACATCGCCGTCTTTCATCGCCGCAACAGCGGCCTTTGCGTTCGGTCCGACAACCTCAGGATCCGCCGCAAATTTCACTTCCTGACCAAGCAGTTCGGAAAGGCGGACAGCAACAGGAGCCAGAGACAGTTCCGGCTTCGGCTCTCCCTTCGGTTTTCCGAGATGAGAACAAAGAATTACTTTTCCGCCGTCTGCGATCAGTTTTTTGATCGTCGGCAGAGCGGCTACCAGACGGTTTTCATCTGTGATCTTTCCGTCGATCAGCGGAACGTTGAAATCACATCTTACCAGGACTCTCTGGCCCTTCACATTAATATCATCGACTGATTTTTTGTTTAACATGAGTGTTTCCTCCAATCTCTTATTATCATCGGATAAGGAAGATCCCTTTCCTATCCGCCGCGATACTCACGTCCTGCTCATGCAAGCACGGCAGCCACTGTCAGATGTATCGCACAAAAAGGGTCCGGTCCTTGAAAAGACCGGACCCTTGGGGTTCACAATTCAGGAATATTCTGTTCAGATTACCGCCTGATTATGCCAGTTCGCTAAAGTATTTGATTGTACGAACCATCTGGCTTGTGTAAGAGTTCTCATTGTCATACCAGGATACAACCTGTACCTCAGTAGTTCCGTTATCCAGCGGCAGAACCATAGTCTGAGTTGCATCGAACAGAGAACCATATCTCATACCAACGATATCGCTGGATACGATTTCATCTGTGTTATATCCGAAGGACTCTGTAGCGGAAGCTTTCATCTTAGCGTTGATTTCATCAACAGTTACGTTTCCTTCAACAACTGCGGTCAGGATCGTGGTGGAACCTGTCGGAGTCGGAACACGCTGAGCAGAACCGATCAGCTTTCCGTTCAGTTCCGGAATAACCAGACCAATTGCTTTTGCAGCACCGGTGCTGTTCGGAACGATGTTAATAGCTGCTGCACGAGATCTTCTCAGATCGCCTTTTCTCTGCGGTCCGTCCAGGGTCATCTGGTCACCTGTGTATGCATGGATGGTACACATGATACCGCTCTTGATCGGAGCCAGCTCGTTCAGTGCTTTCGCCATCGGTGCCAAGCAGTTAGTGGTACAGGAAGCTGCGGAGATGATAGTATCTTCCGGTTTCAGTGTCTCATGGTTTACATTATAAACGATTGTCGGAAGGTCATTTCCTGCCGGAGCAGAGATAACAACTTTACGAGCACCTGCGTTGATATGTGCCTGAGCTTTTTCTTTGGAGGTATAGAATCCGGAACACT
>ERZ1643246.2783-NODE-2783-length-15950-cov-10.759610_pt1 | contig 15950 bp, 31 predicted proteins | sample MGYA00579265_ERZ1643246 | MGnify/ENA primary metagenome ERZ1643246 (study PRJEB29033, sample SAMEA4952261) | chicken gut metagenome | biome: Broiler Chicken; feature: Gastrointestinal Tract; material: Caecum | place: Ireland | collected 2018 | study: Broiler... | reverse complement strand
AGTTAGGCTCAATGTCCGCATAGGAACACATTTGTATATATTTTTAGAAGGAGGAAAAGGAAAATAATGGATGATTGGAAAACGATTGAAAAAGACGGGATGCCGCCGATTGGCTCATGCCTAATTGTAACAATTAAAAATCATGGTTACGGTGGCAGGAGAGAGTTGCGCTATCCAGTACATTATCTTGAAAAGAATTATGCTCCGGGATATGCGTTCTACATGAATGGTACGGACATTTTATTGCCAGAATACAGTGAGGTTGTGGCGTGGATGAATGTTCCTATGCCTTATGATGGAGAGTAAATATGATGAAACGGGATGATTTGGCAAGATTGGCAGAAATTTCTTTGCGGATAGCAAGTATTACAGACAGAAAAGGAGAAACCGGCGAACGCTCATATCTGGATGAACTGGGACTCGGATATTTGGCATTGAGTAGTTATCTTAGGGCAGGAGTAAAAGCGATTGCTGATATTCAAAATGATTTGGCGAACGCAAGGGAAAGCGCACGTCTTGCAAGAGTTAGCGAAGAATCCATGAGGGAGTTCCTCACAGATATTTTTGGGGATGAAGAGCCGGAAACACTAAATGAGGAATACAAGAAGCAGATACGGGAGTTCGTTCAAGGATTGCTGAAGGAGATGGACGATGATGATTAACAATTATATCGTGTCTCAGGACAATAAAAGCGGTCTGTGGTACTTCCACATGAAAGGTTTTCCGTATATTCCGTGTTTCGGCAGTTTCTGCGAGACAAAATCAGACGCTCTGGAATATGCGAAGATGTATAACGGATTGAAGCATAATGTTGACCGTGTAGAACGGAAGAAAGAAGGAAGTGATACCAATTAACAACGCCAGAAAGAACATAGCAAGGGCGAAAGTCAGAAATGGAGGTGATATGGATTGATAATCCTTGAAGATACCAGAAATCAAGTTGGAAAACACGATAAGAAAAATGAGTATTTCCAACAGAACGGAATTGAGGTTCGCAGGACAAAACTCTATTGCGGTGATTATACATTACCAACAGATCAGAGCGTCTGTATCGACACAAAGAAAGACATTCAAGAACTGATTGGAGATATATGCGGAAAATCCCACGAACGGTTCAGAAACGAGCTTATACGGGCACAGGAGAGCCATATAAAGTTGATTATACTCACAGAAGATAACGGCGGGTACTGTGACAAGAAAAAGACAATTTACAACAATCCAGTTACGTGTGTAAGAGACTTGTTTAGTTGGAAGAACCCACGGTTATTTATCTTCCAAGGCGGAAAGCAGAAATACCCAAAAGCTACAAAAGGTCAGACATTGGCAAAATGCCTTATAACCCTGCGAGAAAAATATGGATGTGAATTTTCTTTTACGACTAAAGAGAATAGCGGAGCAGAGATTTTAAGGCTATTAGGTGTCTCAGTGGGCGTTTGAGAAGTTTAAGGGGCTTCTGGAGGAAGGTGAAGATAAATGATGGATTTCTATAATCAAAAGCACGCAAAAGCAAGAAAATCTCATAAGTGCGAGTTCTGCGGAAAAGAAATTATTCCAGGAGAAACTTATTCCTATGAAATCGGTAAATTTGACGGAGAGTTCTTTGTAAGAAAATTGTGTGAACCATGTTTTACCATGCTGGATGAATTTATAGATTATACTGGCGAAGATGAGTTTCAATGGTATTGGATTCAGGAATGGCTACATGATGAATATTGTACGGATGAATGCCTTAAAACTTGCGAATATGGTTTTTCAAAAGTACAGTGTTGCCCAAACGTTAGAGAGAAGTTTAATAGTTTGTTGGAAGAAAGGAGAAAGCATGACAACAGAAGAAGCAATTAATATTATTGAGAGAAATATTTTACAAAATGAAACACTGATTGAATTTAATGAGGAATTTGATCCAGATCATGACAATACATATCTGTCAACCGAAAAAGAAGCTTTACAGATTTCGTTACAGTCAATAAAAGAAATGGAAAAATACCATAGCACGGATGAAAGGTTATCATCACCTTACGGTGAGAATGATGTGGACATGTTGAAAGCATACAAGGAGATCGGAACCGTGGAAGAGTGCCGGGAAGCAGTGGAGAAGCGGAAGCCGAAGAAACCAAAAGATAGTCTTAAAATCAATCCAGTGATTGATGGTAATGGGGCCTATGTAGATGCTGATATGACCGTATATCTTCTTTGTCCGAATTGCGGTGAAATGATTGGAATAGATGAAAGTTGCGATAAATTTTGTCGTGAGTGCGGACAGGCCATTGATGAGAATTTGGAGGGAATGGAAGATGAGTGAGATTTGTTGCAAAGGCACAGGAGAGCCTGGAACAAGATGTGAATATGATGATACGTGGTTTTGTAAAAATCCAGAATGCAGAAGTCCTGTGCTTACGTCTACAATGCTTGGAGCGCATCCGAACGGATGTCCTAAAATTTACGACTGGAATAGAAAGGCAGGTGAACAAAATGAGCGATGATTTAATCAGTAGGAAAGCGGTTATTGAAACTGTTGATAGGCATACCAGAGAAGACGGTACTCTTGATGATGATATTTCTGTGATTCTGAAAGAAGTAAAGACAGCTTTTGACAAGGAAAGGGTGATTGACGAATTAATTGCAGGTAGATTTGTATACGCAGGGGAAGACGTCATTGGCGAATCTACAAGTATTAGAATTGATAAGGCGATAAAGATTGTCGAGAAAGGCGGGATTGAATGAATATAATTGAAATTAGACAAAAATTAAAAACAGATGATAGGATACTTGATGCGTATAAAACATATTTTTTTCTCAAAGATAAGGGCCCTAGGACTTTGGAAGAATCAATAAGATTCTTTAAGGAAATAGGAGCAATAAAAGAAAACGATGGGAAAGACGATGCCAACAAACCGATCCTATCCAGGGTTCCACCAGAGATTATCCTGGCAATTGAGAAGGTGCGGGAATATGGCTGCCAGAAATATCCAGGGGACAGTTGGAGAAACGTGGAACCGCAGAGGTATTGGGAAGCAGCACTCAGGCACATGCTGGCGGCGTGGAGGGATTACAGGGCCGTGGATCCAGAGAGTGGGTTGCCGCATATATGGTATATTGCATGCAACCTGGCATTCATAATGGAACTGGATAAAATGAAAAAAGAAAAATGAGAATAGGAACACAGGCATAAGGCAGTTGAATAGGTGGATTGTATAGGAGGATATATGCAAGAGTTTAAAGTATATAAGATTTTGGGTAAAGGCGTAATAAAAAATAATGAGGTAGGCGGACAGCCTTTTATAGCAGTGACAGAAGGTGGTTATTGTGTATCCCAAACCGGAGTTGTAAATCAGGATTACATTGACACATTTCAGAAAAAGAATTTAGAAGATGCAGTAGATTCCTGGAACCGAAAAGCTGCAAAAGATTCTGGAATGTATACAACTATTTTAAAAGTTGGGGCAAACGGAAAGGAAAAAGTATATATTCACGATTGCGAAAGTCTTTCTGAATCTGGATATATCGTAAAGCTCTTATGCAACGGAATGTTCTATTCATACAATGGCGGAGAAGATTGGGTTCAGTTAGTGTGATGTAAATGGGGCTGATAGCATGATTTCCTAATGCACCTATCTATAAATATAACATATTTGTTTTTATCAACTTTATCAATCATTTCTACAAAAGATAACAAAGAAAAATATTTCTATTAAAGATACCCAAGAAAAAAAACACAAAAGGCTGTTAAGGAGAATTGGTATGGCAGCAAAAAGAATGATAAGCACAACTTTTTGGACAGATAGAAAAGTTGATGAGCAATTATCGTCAGAAGATAAATTCTTTTTCTTGTACCTTATGACTAATCCTTTTACGACTCAAATAGGTATATATGAATTTCCGATTGAGCAAGCAGCTCATCATCTAAAATGGTCTGTTGAGAATGTGAAAATTCTATTGAATAGATTTGAAACAGAATACGATATGATCAAATATTCAAAAAAGACAGGAGAAGTTGCTATAAAAAATTATCTTAGATACTCAATTGGAGGAGGAGGGAAACCGGTTTTGGATTGGATGAAAAAAGAGGAAAAACTGGTTAAAGATAAATCTCTCTTGGATTACATACAAGAAAATTTAAAAAGATACGATATAGATAATAAAACTGTAATCCAATTTTTCGAAGAGATAGGAAGAAGCATAATTCCAAAAAATGGTGCAAGGAAAACTCCAACTCTGGATGATATAAAAGAATATTGCTCACATAGAAAAAGCAGAGTGGATCCTGAAGCATTTTGGCTATACTACGAAGAACGAGAATGGGATGGAGTGAAAAATTGGAAGTCTGTCTTTCTGTCTTGGGAAAAACGAATGTATAGAACCAAAAATTCGTTTCATAATTTTGAGCAGCGGAATACAGACTATGACGCATTGGTAGCTGGCTATTATGGGATTGGAGGTGGACAAGGTTATCGGAGACGGGACGATACGCAATAAGGACAATGGCAGACCATGGATAACCAACCGGTTCCCGCCAGTACAGCCAGGAGGGAAGAATTTTAGCATCGACGTGACGATATTGTTAAGATCGGGCGGAAGAATGAAAGCCATATATGATTACCGGACGAAACAATGGAAAAGCGCCCACGATTACGGAACGATAATCAGGGGTGCCACGGTGAAAGGATGGAGAATATGAGCGAAGAAAAAAAGAAAATGACAGAAGAAGACAAAGAGCAGGTGAAATACCTGGAAGAATGGGCTGCTAAGCATCCAAAGGATAACAAGCAGGGATGGGTGGCACACCTTTTCCAGAGATTCATGAGGAGGGAATGAGAAGTGAAATACATAGCATCATGGAGTGGAGGAAAGGACAGCACAGCAAGTATTATTCTTGCGCATGAGAATAATGAGCCGCTTGATCTGATTATTTTCTCCGAAGTCATGTTTGATGAAAATATCAGCGGGGAACTGCCGGAACATATTGACTTTATAAAGAATAAGGCAATTCCGGTATTTGAGAGTTGGGGGTATGAAGTGAAGATACTTCATGCAAAACTGAACTATATGGACATATTTATGAGAAAACCAACACGAGGTAAGCATTTTGGAACTGGAAAAATAACAGGGTTTCCCATGTCTAACAAGTGTCAAATAAATAGGAGCGTTAAGGTTCAGCCGATAAAAGATTTTCCAAAAACAGTTGGGGAAGAATTTACACAGTATATTGGAATTGCCATAGACGAGCCTGTGCGAATGAAGAGGGTTGCCAACGCAGGAAACCAAGTATCTTTGCTAGAAAAATACGAATACACAGAACAGATGGCTTTTGGCCTTTGCAAAAAATACGACTTACTGTCTCCGATTTACGAATTTGCTCCACGAGGCGGCTGTTGGTTTTGCCCGAATGCCAAATATGCAGAATTGAAGCACTTACGAACGAATTATCGTAATTTGTGGGACAAACTACTGGAATTAGAGAATGAACCGAATTTAATCGGCAATATGTGGAATACACGCACCAAAACCAAAATCCATGATTGGGAGGAACGGTTTTATTGGGAAAAAAGACAGATGAACATATTTGATTTTATGGAAGGCGAATGATTATATGAATAGAGCGGAGAGAAGAAGACAAGGCCGGGAGGCGGAAACAGCGCCGACCTACAAGCTTACGGCTGAAGACCTCAAGCGGATTAGGCAGCAGGAATTTGACCGGGCGCGGAAGCTTCTGTCGGATACCAACACCAAAGTAGCCGCCGACATCATGCGAATGATGCTTGTGATTCCTGTGAATGTCCTGGTGTCGGATTACTGGCAGAGGACAGCACGAACAAGGATCCCGAAATTCGTGGAGGATTGCATGAGCCTGTATAAGGCATGGGAGACTGGTGCGGTGGATATGGAGGACATGCAAAAGCTGGCGGAAGAGTATTCCGGAATTCGGTTGCTGGACGATGATACGCCTGTAGGACGCGCCACGAAGAGAGGAGAGAATAGAAGATGAAGCTGATTGATTATATAGCGCAGAAAACAGGAAGAACAAAAGAAGAAATATATTTTGTTTCGTGCCCGTCCACTTACGGAGAAGAATTTAAAAAATATAACAGAAATTGCGTAGGCGATTGTTGGGAATGTTGGGAACAGGAGATGGAGGAATAGAATGACAAAGATACATTATCAGTGCAGTAATTGCGGAAAGCGGTTTCAGACCAGTCCGATTGTGGGTGTACCGGAAGGCATGTACTTTGCTGGATGTCGGGCGGTGGGAGACGCCTTTTACTGCGAAGATTGCGTAAATACATGGGCTGAACGCAACGGGGAAGAATTTGACAAACAGTACAAAGACCCGGAAGGAATGTTTGTGAAATGGTGGAACAGAACTGTTGATATGCAGTGCGCATGGATGAATATTAAGAAATACCGGGTTGTAAATGGGATGTATGTGGAGGGTTGACATGCAGGAATTAGAGAAGATTCTGGAAGAGATTGAGGCAGAACACCCTTACAAGGTTCCTGGGAAGCCAGACACATACAGCCAGTACAACGAGGGATGGCAGGATGCGCTTGACCGAGTAAGAGGCAAGCTTGAATGTATAAAAAAGGAGCAAGAGAAATGAATAGCGAAAAATACCAAGAAATGATAGGCTCCAGGCTGGACGATTGTATTGAAATGTTGGATGATGTTGTATTACATATTGGTAGCAATACGTGCTTCATGTTTATTGGAAGCAAGGAAGAATATGAAAAAGATATAGAATCAGTATCTAAATCTCTTATTAATGATTCGAAAAAACTGTTTAAAAAAAATAAAAAGAAATACGAAAAGGCTAAAGGATATATTGATGATCCTAAATATAAAAATGATATAAAGAGAAATAAAGAAACTATGGAGTGGAGCAAGAAACAGATGAATAATTACAAAATGTATATTGATTCTTTTGTTCCATTAAGTAAAAGAAAAATATTAGACGTATATCCAAGAACGCAGAGAGACGGCATTATTATAATAATTGAAGGTGATGAAATAGGAAGTTTTTGGACAAAGGAAGAGTACGATAGAAGAAAAAAAAGATATAAAAAAGTCAAAATGATTGGATAATAATATATAACATATATGTTACTATTAACTGAAAACATATAAAAACTAGGAAGAAAGGGTCTGAACCTACGGCCGTGGTAACGGTATATCAGGTTACTTTAGTGTAATGGAATATAAAAAGAAACTGAAATGCGAATTATACAATGATAGTATGCAAGGATGGAAATGCTATCCTATACAGAAAGCGCAGTTAATTATTGCTGATGTTCCGTATAATGTCGGAACTAATTTCTATGGGAGTAATCCTATGTGGTACAACGGAGGTGACAATAAGAATGGAGAGAGTAAATTGGCAGGAAAAGCCGCGTTTGCAAGTGATTTCAATTTTAATTTATACGAGTATTTTCACTTTTGCAGTCGTTTGATGAAGAAAGAACCAAAGAAAGCAGGAGCAAGAGGACGATCTAGTGATGCACCGTGTATGATTGTATTTTGCTCTTTTGGACAGACACACACTCTTATAAAAGCGGCAGAAAAGCATGAGTTTATCCACTACATACCACTTGTCTTTGTAAAGAATTACAGCCCACAGGTTTTAAAGGCAAATATGCGTGTCGTAGGAGCTACGGAATATGCATTATTGTTTTATAGAGACAAACTTCCGAAATTCAGAAACGGTGCTGAATTTGACGAAAACGGTAAAACGATTCGAGGAACTGGTCACATGGTTTTTAACTGGTTTCAGTGGGAGAAAGACGGAAAAGAGATACCTAAAATTCATCCGGCGCAAAAACCTGTCAAATTATTAAAACGTCTGATTGAGACTTTCACGGATCCAGGAGATGTTGTAATAGATCCGTGTTTTGGGAGCGGTTCAACAGCAAGAGCGGCAGTGGAACTGGGAAGGAATTTTTATGGATTCGAGATTAATAAAGATTTTTACAGAAGAGCTAAAACGGAAATGCTGAAATTTCCAGAAGATCAGCAATTGAGCATATTCGATTTCACTTAAAAAAAATAGTTACAATGCCACAACCATAGATAATTATATTTTTGCACAAAAAATGATTAATTCTGTGGTTGTGGATTATAAATGATTCAAATATTCAATAGGAGAACGATATGTACAAAGTGAATTGGAGGAAACGAAGTTTATCTTCGAATTTATGGACGAATTATTGCAGTATGCTGTAAAGAATGGTATGATAGACTTGTCATACATACAAGAGCAAATTACAATGGAAAAAAGAAAAGAGTTATTGGAAAAGCATCCATATAAGATATGGCAAGGAAAGGACGGAAAGTTCTATACTTATCTTCCAAATAAAGAAAAAGGAAGAGTATTGAAAAAGAAAAAATCTCTAAAAGAGATCGAAGATGACGTTATCAGGTATTGGAAGGAGGAAAGCGATAATCCTACAATAGAAGAGGTTTTTAATGAGTGGAACGACAGGAGATTAGAACTTGGGAAAATTTCAAATGCCACTCATCTTAGGAACACTCAGATATTTGAACGACATTTTTCAAAAAAGAGAAATGAAAAAATAAAGAACATATCTGAAGACGAATTTTTCGAGTATATAGAGCAACAGATTCCAGAGCATAATTTGACGGCAAAAGCATTTTCTAATCTTAGAACGGTATCGAAAGGATTTCTTAAGAGAGCCAAGAAGAGAAAACTTATTGACTTTAATGTGGAACAGATGTTTCAAGAGATGGATGTATCAGAAAGAGATTTTAAGAAAACAATACGAGAAGATTATCAGGAAGTTTTCACCGAAAGTGAAACGCCAAAGATAATCAATTATTTAAAAGAAAATCCAGATCAAGAAAATATTTGTATTCTACTAATGTTCGTAACTGGAATCCGACTTGGAGAAGCAACTACTTTGAAACATGAAGACTTTATGGAAAACTTCTTCAAGATACGAAGAACAGAAACAACCTATAAAGATGAAAATGGAAATTATGTTTGTGAAGTAAAGGACTTTCCAAAAACACTTTCTGGTGTAAGGACTGTTGTAGTCCCAGAAAATTATATTTGGATACTAAAAAGGATCCGGCAGCAAAATCCATTTGGAGATTATGTATTTTTTAAAAACGGTCATCGTATAAGGAATAAGACAATAAGGAAACGATTGTATACCATATGCAGGAAACTTTCCATATATAGCAAATCTCCAAATAAAATAAGGAAAACGTACGCTTCTATTCTTCTTGATAACAGCATTGATAATCGGCTTATCATAAGCCAAATGGGGCACGCAGATATTAGCTGTACAGAGAACCATTATCATAGAAACAGAAGAAGTATAGGGGAAAAGGCAGCCATTATCAGCAGTATTCCTGAATTTTGCGCAAAATAAAAGATAACCAAACATTCGTTCGATTACCTGTTTGATTACCTTTTGATTACCTAGTATTCAAAAACCTTTTAAAATCAAGGATTCCCAAGATGGAGCATACGGGACTTGAACCCGTGGTAAATAAGCAAAAAACCTAGTAGAATCAATGGTTTGCGCAAAAATACTTTGATTACTTTTGATTACTTTTTGATTACTTTTAGAAAAAAATAAGGAGGAAATCTTGTATGTATGACATCGCTTATGCGGTGTTTTTTGCTTTTATGGAGGTGATTTATGAGATATACGAGATATTCTACTGTTAATGATATCATGAAAGAATTTTTGATCTATGGTGCGGAATTGACTGACATGGGATTCCCAATTTTACCAGCTGTACAGGCGTACCCAACCGATACAATAGATTTCAGATCTGGATTATCAAAGAAATTTAAAGGACATCATGGTACAAATTGCAATTTTTACATTGATGATGAAAAGTTTACGTCAATTTGGGTGAATCCGGATAAATACATAAACTACATGAAGCTTTTCCAGTCTGTATGCGGATTGGATTTTTCAATTGATACTCAGATGCCTCTAGTTATGCAATACTGGAATAAGTATCGGAGCATGGCACTGGACTGGTATTTGACCTTACAGGGGATTACAGTCATACCGAACGTGAATATTATCCCGTATGAGGGTCGTGAGTGGCTCTTAGATGGACTTCCGAAGCGCAGCACGGTATGTTGCAGCACGAATGGAAGAGTGCGGTCTAAAGGGGCAAGAAACGAGTTCTGCAATGGTTTCTATGAAATGTGCGAGAAGTTGGAGCCTACAAGGGTGGTAGTGGTCGGGATGTTGCCGGAGGAATTGGATAGTCCGGTGGAGATTATCAATTTTAAAACCAGAGGGCAGAAATTTAATGATAGATTAGGAGGCCGAAATGAATAATATCCAATCTTACATAGCAAATGTGTCATATATGACAAGCCTTGAAGAAATGAAGTTCTATGTTGATAAAGATTATCTTACTGATTTGGAAATGTTTGTATGTCGTCCGGACGAATTAAACTTCACGGCTCCTAAATGGGCAGTAAAGGACGACGTTGTGTTTTTCTTTCACGCAAAAACAGCAATACAAAAGGTAAAGCACCTAAGAGCGCAAATTAAAAAGAACAAAGAAAAATACAAATATTATCTCGATAAATTTGATGAAATATTGAAATTCGCCGAACTCTTTTATGAAATTTACGGAAACAAAATATTTGGAGTGGCAAGAGTATCGGAATCTCCACAGTATGAGGAAAACGCAGAAAATATACACTGGAAAAGTCATATCTATGCGGAAATGAGCGATTTTCAATTTTTGAAAAGACCTATTCCACTGGAAGAGTTCGACTCATTTTTGAAACTTGCATCTCAGACATCCATAACGCCTGTACTTGGAGATCAGTTCGATAAGCTGAAGGAGATTGTTTTAAAAGACAATAGAGACATAGGATTTTTGAAGAACAGCGTTGCCGCTCCTATTCCATTACGAAACATTTCAGAGAAAAATTGGATTGATATAGCAGGAAAATACAGGAGACGGTTCTTTTTAGAAACACAGTTCAGGAAATTCTACGTTGATTATCTCTTAAAAATTTTAGGAGATCAAAAGAAATTTTATTTTGAGTGTTCGTGCTATAAGAATGGGAAATTTGTTGGAAGACCAGACAATTATATTTATATATCCGGAAAGTATCTTCCGGTAGAAGTGAAATTGAATAACAAAGCGTTTCCGCACCTGAATAAACAACTCGATAAATATTGCAATGTAGATACGGTGGAGCTTGATAAAAATAAGACTGCTAAATCAGACAAATTGCACTTCGGATACTGCATTATCATTGATGTGTATTCGATAGGCGTTTATGACGGTTCTATCGGGAGAATTATGCCAATATGCGATTTGGATGATATTAATTCTATTGATGATGTTATGAGCACAAAACACGCAGTAAAAGAAATTTTAGAAAGGGGATAATATGGGTACAACAACTGATACTTACCGCAAAAAGAAGAAACTAAAGGAAGAACAGGAACGCAGACAAAAGAACTCGGAAGAACAGTTGGAAAAGTTGACAAAAGAAAACTCAAAATAATTTTTGTGAATTTTTCACAGCACGAGGGTTTACGAAGAGGAATGCGCACAGCATAATAGATAAAAATTAAATCCGCAAGGTACTTTTCCCCTGCGGATTTTTCTTTCATTTTTCTGTGCCGTTTTACTTGTGAACGCGTGTTCTGCATGATTATTATATATCACATGTAACAAAACTGCGACGCAACCAAACCAGGCCGCCGGTCAGACTGGTAAACTGATATACCGCAAACCATAGCCACAACGCGCCAGAACGCCCATAAATCCATTTTATCGGCATGTTGTATGTCTTATATACCTACACCTTTAAAATGCCTTTAAAAGCCCTTTACAGCTTTATAATTGCCTAAAGCATAGCACCGAATTATATAATTGTCAATGTACAATGATTTTTTTGTGCCGCTTGCGCTTGTATTTTGCCCTGTATGGCGTTCTGTCGGCTTGCGCCGTACTCCTGACCGTTTGACGATCTGAACGTCTTAAAACGCAATATAAACGCTTGCGGAACCGTGCCGCCCGGAGTCGAGCCGGGGCATAAAGCACCAGCGCACGGGAAAAAGGCAGGGAAGAACCTGCCTAAAGTAAACCATATTCACGGCATACGCTGAAAAGCCATGATGTATAGTGATGTATCCATTTTTTAGATGTATTTTTAACCATTTTCCCGGAGCTATTCAATCTTTTTAAATTTACATCAGAAAATTTTATTGTGTTTTCGCTCATTTTTTCGATTTTGGCGGATATTCTCACGCCGTCATTTACCGCTGTAAATGTATCGCCGTTTTTATCAAGATGTAAAAGCAATCTTTCACCGTCGTAAATGTTTACATTGTTTCCGGTTCTTTTAACTTCCATTTCTTAAACCTCCACTTTTTAATTTTATTCTGCAAACAATCCCGGCGCAATGCCGGGAAGGTCGGTCTTATGCGATTTTTAAATATTTTTTCGAGATTGCTATAATCTCATCTGTTGATCCTCCAGCTGAGATTTTACGCGCCAGCGTAGTCATGCGATATTTTGACAGCCCGCAAAATGCGCGAATAAAATCACAGGACGCGCGGCCAGTCCAGATATACCAAGCAATATCACCAGCGATATTTTCAGCTGTTCGGCTGTCTGATATATGCCATACAGCCATTTTCAGATCAAAAAGCCTGTTTTCGATTTTTTCACGGCTCATAATATACCTTTCTCCCCTTTTCCCTGGGGGCTGGGAAATAAAAAGCACCGGAGGAAGTCGAATCCTCCGCAGTGGCTCCGGCGTGCTTATATTCTGTCATTTTTAACAGATAAAACAAAATTATAACAGTCTTCCTGTCTGTCAAAAGTCCGCCTTAAAAATCTAATTTCTCCGCCTTTTGCGCCGATAAAAGCGCAAAGAGTCAATCCGTCCTCGGTCCGGAACATGCTGCCGATTTCTTCGCAAATTGCATTAATTTTTTCTATCATGTTTTCATCCTCCATTTTCTAAAATATCCGGCTTTTGCCGGGAGACCATGGCGGCGGACTGAACCGCCCACGCCTAAAGCGTCACCGGGTGAAAATTACATTGCTTTTTCTGCCTGCATCCGCCTTGCGTGTTCCGCTTGCCAAAACGCTTCTACCGCATCCGCAACGGCTTTTTCGTGTTTTTCCAGCCTTGCGGCATCAAATACGGTCATAATATCATAACTATATCCATAGCCAAACCGGGACGGCTTGCATGTATACGCCTTTTTCCGGCTCATGAATTTTACAAGCTGATTTTCCTGTTTTCTTGTGTTTCCGACTTCATCAAAATAAAAAGAGATCCGCAGCCCTTCACATTGGAAACCATCGTTAAAATAGTACGGGTTACCATATTTTTCTTTTCTGTACTCAATTCCATTTTCGTTTAACCATTTTTCAATATTTTTCATCTGTTTTTCCTCACTTTCATTTTTTGTAAAAGACAGCCGGAAGGCTTGCACTTCCGGAGCCGCTGGACTGCCTGACTATTTATAATTTTCCGGTTTAGTAACCGGATCATAGCCTATATAAAATTCTGCATTGTTTGCGCCATTGTTCTTCTGCCTTGCTTTCTCTGTAATCTCGCAATATCCTATTACTTTATGTTTTCGCCAGATTGCAAACTTTTTTACTGGCTCCCGATCATTGATGATTATAAAATGCTTATTCTCGAAAAACAGAGTGGTTCCGTATCCGGGAAGAAATGCGGCTTTTATATGCTTGTCATAACTTGCCGTTGTTTTGTAGTCGCTCCCGATTTTATCCCATTCGGATTTTTTTAGAATGTGCAATTCCTTAAAAATTTCATCGTTTAATTTAATTGTGGTCATGTGTTCGCCCTCTCTTTTCTTTTATTTCCCGTTTCTGGGATGAAAACCGCCGCCGGGTAGTGATCCCGGCTAGCATTCTCTGCGGCGATTAATATTAATCAAACATCATCTCATATTTGATTTTGTACTGTTTTTTTAACTTTTCAAGTGCCAAATCTGTTACCCTGTACCAGCGATCTAACCACTTTATACCGCGCCCTTTTAAAATTAAACCATCTTTTAAAGGTGTTAAATAATTGTCGCCGTAATGCCCGATTGTTAATTCAAAATCGCAATCGTTCGGTGCTTCTTGCGTTTCATACTGATACGCATTTATACCAATTTCCGCAGGTTTTGCCGGTTCCTTTTCTTCATATTTTGGGGCATACATTTCAACCGTTCCGGTTGTTTCGTCAAAAGATTTCGCACACATATCCGGGATAAATATTCTTGATATTTCCGATGTTCTTTTCTCGTATCCTCCAGCTACTTTTTTAAATCCTATGTTCATCATAATTTTATCCTCCTTCTTTGGCTTGCCATCATCAGCGGAAAAGTTGCCATCTTTTCCGGACGCCCCGGAGGGCGTTTCGGCTTTATGCAAATGCTCTTTTTTCAATTTCCACAATGATTTTAACCCGATTTTCTTCGGTTGCTTCAAGCATCCACTGAAAATCTATTACATTGCGATTCTGTATAATATTCCCTTTGCTATCCAATTCTGTATATGGTTTAATTTGCGGATTGTATCGGATCCATGAATAGCCTTCGGAATCCGTAACACAAACATCAACGCTCCACCAGGATTTTAAAATCCGATCAATGTATCCATGTTTTTTCCAGAGATAAGGCATTGTTCCTTTTCCGCCATCGCTCTCGCATTTGGTCAGCTCGAAAGTGATTTTCTCGCCCTGGCTATTCATATCCGTGAACTGGAAAAATGTTCTGGACTCACTTCTTTTTTCGGATGTGTATTTTCTCATTGATTTTCACCTTTCGCCCCTGTTATAATGGGCTTACCTTTCTTTTTTGTGGGTGCCGATTCCGTGTTCGCTGTCCAGGCTTTCGGAACCGGCTTTTTTCTTTTCTGTTATCTTATGTCTATATTATAATATATAACCCCATATATTTCAATTGACATAATAACCAAATATTTTGGTGAATATTTGTGAATTATGTATATATCCCCATATATAAAAATATGATAGAATATAAAATGAAATGGAGGTTTTGCACATGGGAGGAAAATATACAGAGGCTCAGGCTATAGCAACAAAGAAATATTTAAAAAATATAGGCGAATATAAAATCAGAGTGTCTAAAGAAAAAAAAGAAAAATATATGGAGTTTGCGAAAAGCCATGGAAAAAGTCTAAATGAACTAATTATAGAGTTGTTAGACAAAGAAATGAACGAAAATAAATAGGGGAGAAAAGTCTGCCCCTATTTATAGTTCAATAAATATCTTTACATGTTATCTAATCTTTATAGTCCCATTAAATATCCCATATAAAATTTTGTTTGTTTCTTCTTTTTTCTCTCTTTGTCGCTTTTTTCTCTTTCGATTTTTTCTTTCGCTTCTTTTTTTAATTTGTCCCAGTCAGTATTTTTTATTTGTTTTTTTATATCCTCAAAAAAATCATCTGTAAAAATGCTTTCTAATATCTGCTTTTTTTCATTTTCAAATTCAGTTTTGTTTTTCATTTTCTTTTGTCCTCTAATATTTTAAAATATGATCATGACTATAAAGAATAGTGCAAGGGATCCGCCAAAACATATACCGAAAAACAAATCTTTTAAAATTTTTAACATCCCGTCACCTTCACAACGCTTTCCATAATTTCATCAAAGTCAATATATTCAACATCAAAATCGACGATGATAAAATCGCCAGTTTCATCATATACGGCGATCACTCCGCTTTCTAAGAGTTCTAATCCGTTCCCTTCGCCGTCCCAAAGCTGACCAAAATAATATTTTCCGCCAACTTTTATTGTTTCTTCCGTCCCGTAAACATAACTTAATGTTTTAAAATTTTTCATTGATTTCACCCTTGCACTGTTATATAATAACAGTGCCCTTTCTATTTTTTTGTGGGTGCCGATTCCGTGTTCGCTGTCCAGGCTTTCGGAACCGGCTTTT
>ERZ1643246.2782-NODE-2782-length-15952-cov-14.726867_pt1 | contig 15952 bp, 6 predicted proteins | sample MGYA00579265_ERZ1643246 | MGnify/ENA primary metagenome ERZ1643246 (study PRJEB29033, sample SAMEA4952261) | chicken gut metagenome | biome: Broiler Chicken; feature: Gastrointestinal Tract; material: Caecum | place: Ireland | collected 2018 | study: Broiler... | reverse complement strand
AAGCCTTCTTCCCGCAGGCGGAGAAGCTCCGGCAGCGGGGTTTCCAGAGGCAGCCAGAGAATTTCACAGTCCCGGGCGGCTTCGCACACCTGCTCCGGGGAGGTGAAAAAGGCCCGAATCCCAGGCTTTTCCGGAGCGCTGTGGGGCTGTTTTTCCAGGGACGGCATGGAAAAGGCATAGGGCTTCCGGTGGGAGCGCTGTTCTAGCAAATTTTCCAGGACTTCCCGGCGCAGACGGTTCAAAAGGGAAATGGGGATGGACAGCCCTGGCTCCAAATGACAGTGGGCTTTCTGGAGGAAAAAGGGCGTTCCGCCGGTTTTTTGCAGCTGGGCCAAGCACCGCTCTTCGTCCAGGGGCCGGGTGCGGGCCGGCTCCGGGAATCCCTCGCTGACAGCCTGAGCCTCGTGGCCTTCCTCGTCCCGGACGGAGAGGGATACCGGCTTCCCGGCAGCGATTTCCAGGGAAAAAACCACCGGCACCCGGGGATACTCTTCCCGGGTAAGGCCGTGGAGCCGGGCCAGCACCGCCGGAGTGGCGTTGGTCACATCCTCCTTAGTGCGGGTGCCGAACATTTCCCGGCCCAGCTTCCCGTCGGGATAGCCGCTGGTAAAACCAGAGCGGGAAAACACCGATTCCAGGTCCGAGAGGAGCTGGGGGTCCGGGGGCAGGCCGTCAGCGGACTGACGGCAGGCGGCTGTGGCGGCGGCCACATATTCCGGACGCTTCATCCGGCCCTCAATTTTGGCGGAGCACACCCCGGCCTGCCGGAGCTCCTCCATCCGGGAAATCATAGACAGGTCCCGGAGGCTCAAATCGTGGCCGGTGCCGCCGGGGGCGGAAAAGGGCAGCCGGCAGGTCTGGGCGCACATGCCCCGGTTGCCGCTGCGGCCTCCCAGCATGGCGCTGAAATAGCATTGGCCGGAGACGGACATACACAGCGCTCCGTGGACAAAGGCTTCCAGCTCTACCGGGCAGGCGTCGGCAATCTCCCGCATTTCTTTTAAAGAGAGCTCCCGGGCCAGCACCACCCGCTCCATGCCCGCCTCATAGAGGAACCGGGTCCCGGCGGGGGTGTGGATGCTCATCTGGGTAGAGGCGTGGATAGGCAGTTCCGGGGCCGCCTGCCGGATGAGCCGGAAAAGCCCCAAATCCTGGATAAGGAGGGCATCCACCGGCAGGGAGCAGGCGAACCGGAGGAATTCCAAGGCGGCGGGGAGTTCTTCCTCCAGCAGCAGGGTGTTCACCGTTAAATAGACCTGGACGCCCCGCCCGTGGCAGAATTCCACAGCTTGGCGGAGCTGCTCATTGGTGAAATTTTTGGCGGAAGCCCGGGCGCTGAAGGCGCTGCCTCCCAGATAAACGGCGTCGGCCCCAGCCCGCACGGCGGCCTGGAGGTTTTCCGGAGAGCCGGCAGGGGCCAGCACCTCCACAGCGTCGGGGCAGGAGGGGTGAGACATAGGCGGTGTTCCTTTCTAAAAAGCGAATCAAAGCAGGGGAATCAGGCGTTCTTTTCCGGCTTTTCAAAGAAGCTCATAAAGCCCTCTTCTTCCGGGGCCACAGTGGGCTTCAGGGGATTGGAAAAGCTGCCCTTTTGGATGCTGGGCGGGGTGGGGCGCTGTACCGGCGCGGTAGGGGGTTCTTCTTCCACCGGCGCGGGGGCTTTGGGGGTCTGGGAAACCTGCCCTTCCTTTTGGGCCAGACTTTCCCGCAGGGCCTGGAGCTCTTCCCGGGCCTTGTCCAGTTCCCGGCGGGCTTCCTCGGCCTCCTGGCGGGCCCGGGAGGATTCTTCCAGATATTCCTTTAGCTGCGAGCGCAGGTTATCGGCGGAGTCCAGGGCTTTGTGGGCGCTGTCGCAGAAATTTAAAGCGGTAATGATAGAGGCAAGGGTCAGGGAGGCCCGGTCGTTTTGGCGCAGGACAGATTCGATGGCGTCTTCCACTTCCTGCCCTACCGACAGGACATATTCCTCGGAGTCTTCCGAGATTAAGCTGCAGGGGGTGCCGCAGATAGAGAGTTTGATTTTATTTTTGCCCATAAGGCCAGCTCCTTTCTGTTGTGCTGTCCTTTCATTATACGGCATTTGCATGAAATAAAAAAGGGGGCAGAGGAATAATTGCGGGCCCTTGAAGAAGAAAAAGAGGACACGCACTGCCGGAATTTGCCGGGTTTTCCTCTAAAAATACTGAATTTATAAAAACTGCACAATAGTTTGCGAAAAATTTTCCTCTCGGATTTTTAGGGCTTTTCCAAGGGAAGAATGAAAAAATTCGCATGAATAAGCGAAAAATGAGCATTTTGCAAAAAATCCCCCCTGGGGCGCAGAACTCTTGTAACAGGGGCGGTTTTGGTATATAATAACATATAGTAGGGGCTTGCGGCCTTGGGCCGGGCAGCTCTCCTTTTTGCCGCTGTTGTTTCTCGGAGTCGGGCTTCGCCGGAGAATCGGAGCCTGCGGTTGGCAAAAGAGGAATGGGCGCCGGAAACCGGCCGCGCAAGGAGCGCCTTGAGGATACATTTCTTACACTATTATTTTTGGAGGCTAAGATTGTTATGAATTATAATCTTTCCGTACCCCAGATCGAATCCATGATTAAAGAGAAGCTCTCCCACAATTTCGGCGTCAGCCCGGAAAACGCCACCGACGAGCAGTACTACAAGGCCGTGGCCCTGATCCTTCGGGACCTGATGATCCGGGGCCGCAACGAATGCAAGGAAAAGGCCGAAAAGACCGGTACCAAGAAGATCTATTATCTCTGCATGGAGTTCCTGCTGGGTCGCTCCCTGCGCAATAACCTGTATAACCTGCATTTGGAGGAGCCCTTCCGCAAGGCCCTGGCCAACATGGACATTAAGCTGGACGCCCTCTATGACCAGGAGCCCGACGCGGGCCTGGGCAACGGCGGCTTGGGCCGTCTGGCCGCCTGCTTTATGGACGGCCTGGCTTCCCAGGGCTACTATGCCATGGGCTATTCCCTGCGCTATGAATACGGCATCTTCCGCCAGAAGCTGGTGGACGGCTGGCAGACGGAGCTGCCGGACTTCTGGCTCCCCGGCGGCCGGGTATGGATGCAGGAGGTTCCGGAAAAGGCAGTGGAGGTCCACTTCAACGGCCATATCGAGGAACACTGGAATAACCAGTATCATATTGTGAACCATAAGGATTACACCAAGGTCACGGCAATCCCCTATGACCTGTATATTTCCGGCAACGACGGCAAGGGCATCAGCGTGCTGCGCATCTGGAAGGCCCAGGCCGACGAGTTTGACATGAAGCTCTTTAACGGCGGCAACTATATGCGGGCCATTGAGCAGAACGCTATGGCCGAGGTCATTACCAAGGTCCTCTATCCCGAGGATAACCACACCGAGGGCAAGAGCCTGCGCCTGATGCAGCAGTATTTCCTGGTGTCCGCCACCATTCAGGATATTATCCGCCGTCACCTGTTCAGCAACCAGTCCCTGGATAACCTGCCGGAGCTGGCCGCCATCCACCTGAACGACACCCATCCTGTGCTGGCCATCCCCGAGATGATGCGCATTATGCTGGACGAGTGCGGCTACGGCTGGGACGACGCTTGGAGCATTGTTACCCGCACCATCGCTTACACCAACCACACGGTCATGAGCGAAGCTCTGGAGTGCTGGGGCGTGGATATGTTCAAGATGTATCTGCCCCGCATTTATCAGATCGTGGAGGAGATCAACCGCCGGTTCTGCGCCGAGATGCACGAAAAGGGCGTGGACGGCTACAAGGTGGGCCGCATGGCGCCCCTCAACGACGGCTATGTGAAGATGGCCAACCTGGCCGTGGTCAGCAGCCATTCTGTCAACGGCGTTTCCCAGCTCCACAGCGACATCCTCAAGGATGCGGTGTTCAACGACTTCTATACGGAGATGCCCTATAAGTTCAAGAACGTCACCAACGGCATTGCCCACCGCCGCTGGCTCAACCAGTCCAACCCGGAGCTGGCCGCCCTGCTCAATGAGCTGATCGGCACCGGCTATATCACCGACGCCAACGAGCTCCAGAAGCTCATGGAATTCAAGGACGATGCTTCTGTCCTCAGCCGGATGCAGCAGATTAAGCACGACAACAAGGTGCGTCTGGCCGAGTATGTGGCCAAGACTACCGGCGTCAAGGTGGACCCCAACTCCATTTTCGACGTGCAGGTCAAGCGGATGCACGAGTATAAGCGCCAGCACCTCAATGCCCTGCACATCCTGGCTACCTATCAGTGGCTGCGGGAGAACCCCAACGCGGACTACACCCCCCACACCTATTTCTTCGGGGCCAAGAGCGCCGCTGGCTACTACTTTGCCAAGCAGATGATCCGCATGATCGCCACCCTGGCCAAGGTCATCAACAACGACCCCAGAGTCAACGACAAGCTGAAGGTAGTCTTTATGGAGAACTACTGCGTCTCCCTGGCGGAGCTGATGATCCCCGCCGCCGAAATCAGCGAGCAGATCTCCCTGGCCGGCACCGAGGCTTCCGGTACCTCCAACATGAAGTTTATGATTAACTCCGCCGTGACCCTGGGCACTCTGGACGGCGCCAACGTGGAGATTCACGAGGCCGTGGGCGATGATAATATCTTCCTCTTCGGTATGACCACCCCCGAGGTGAACACCCTGAAGCAGAACGGCTATCATCCCTATGAGTATATGAACAACAATCCCACCATCCGCCACGCCATGGAAGAGCTCCAGCGGGGCTTCGGCGGGTTTGACTTCCAGGAGATCTACAACTCCCTCTCCAAGACCGACCCGTATATGGTGCTGGCTGACTTTGAGTCTTATTCCCAGATCCAGCAGAAAGCGGCCCAGGCCTGGCGCGACCAGCAGAAGTGGAACCGCATGGGCTTGGTGAACACCGCCATGGCCGGGCGCTTTGCCGCAGACCGCGCCATCCGGGAGTATGCCGATAACATCTGGCACGCAAAGCCTATTCCGGAGAATGTGTCCGTGAAGCCGGCGAAGAAGGCTGCGGCCAACGTTTCCCTCATCGAGCATCAGCGCTAAGGCTTTTGCCGGAATAACCAATACTGTGTATGAGCGGGGACGCTGCTTCTCCGGCAGGCTTTTCTGTCGGGGAGCGGTCCCCGCTTCTTTTTATAAGCGGATAGGGCCTGTTTCTTTAAATTTTAGGCTTATCCGCAGAGAATAGAAAGGAAAGAAAGGAGGCGGATGGATTTATGTTCCATTCCCGTAACCCCCAGTACCGCTTCCCTACCGGGGCGGTGCAGGAGGGCGCCAACGTGCATTTTAAAATCAGCATGAGCCGGGATTTGCGCTGTTCCGCTGCGGCCCTGCTGGTGGATACCGGTGGCAAGGTGGAGCGCTATGGCATGTTCTGGTGCGGCATGAACGGCGACCACGCCGAATGGTGGGAGTGCGATTACCAGCCGGATTCTGCGGGCCTGCGGTTTTATTGGTTCGAGGTGGATACCTGGCGGGGCCGGCTGAGCCTGAACCGCACCTATGGGGGGGACGGCATCCTCTCTGGGAAAGACCGCTGGCAGCTCACCGTGTACAGCAAATCCTATCAAACGCCGGACTGGCTGGCTGGAGGCGTGATGTATCAAATTTTCCCCGACCGGTTTTTCCGCTCTTCCCAAAAGAAGGAAAACGTGCCTGCTGACCGGAAAATGCATCCCGCTTGGGAAGAAGGGGTCCAGTGGTGGCCGGATGAAACCGGGGAAATCACCAACAAGGACTTTTTCGGCGGCGATTTAAAGGGTATCGAAGAGAAGCTGGATTATCTGGAATCCCTAGGGGTCACCTGCCTGTATCTGAACCCCATTTTCGAGTCCCATTCCAACCACCGGTATGACACGGCGGATTACTCCCGCATTGACCCCCTGCTGGGTACGGAGGAGGATTTCCGCAGCCTGTGCCGGGAGGCGGAAAAGCGGGGGATGCGGGTGATGCTGGACGGCGTGTTCAGCCACACCGGCAGCGACAGCGTCTATTTCAACCGGGAAGGCCGGTATCATTCTGTGGGGGCCTACGATTCCCGGAACTCCCCCTATTATTCCTGGTATATCTTCCGCCATTGGCCCGACGATTACGAGTGCTGGTGGAATTTCAATACCCTGCCCAACGTCAATGAGGTCAACGAGGACTACCTGCGTTACATCACCGGGAAAAACGGCATTATCCGGCGATGGCTCCGGGCCGGGGCGGCGGGCTGGCGGCTGGATGTGGCCGATGAGCTTCCCGATGTCTTTATCGACGCCCTGACCAAGGCGGCCAAAGAGGAAAAGCCCGACGCCGTAGTGCTGGGAGAGGTGTGGGAGGATGCCTCCAATAAGTGCGCCTATGGCCAGCAGCGGCGGTACCTTCTGGGCGGCCAGCTGGACAGCGTCATGAACTATCCCTTCCGGGACGCCATTCTGGGCTTCCTTACCGGGGCCAACCCGGCGGACATGATGGAGTGCATCATGAATATCCTGGAAAATTATCCCCCCCAGACAACGCGAATTTTAATGAACCATATCGGCACCCACGATACCGAGCGGGCCCTGACAGTCCTGGCTGGGGAGCCTGCCAATGGCCGCGGCCGGGAGTGGCAGAGCAAGCAGAAGCTGACGCCGGAACAGCGGGAACGGGGATTGAAGCTCCTGCGGCTTGCTTCCCTGCTGCAATACACCTTGCCCGGAGTGCCTTGCCTGTATTACGGCGATGAGGCCGGCATGGAGGGCTACCGAGACCCCTTTAACCGGGGGACCTATCCCTGGGGCAAAGAGAACCAGGCACTGATAGTCTGGTACCGGGATTTGGGAAGTATCCGGAAAAAATGCCCGGCCCTGCGGGAAAGCGGCATGGTGCCCTATGTGGCGGAACGGGACTGCCTGGTGTTCCTGCGCCTGGGCAGCCGCCTCAGCACCCTGACGGCGGTGAACCGTTCCAATGAGCAGCGGGAAATCGAATTGCCCTCGGAGTGGCGGCATATCCAGGTGTTGTTAGGGGCGGAACCGGAAAACGGAAAGCTGCATCTGGGCCCCTACGGCTACAGCCTCCTTCTTTTAGAAGAAGAGGAGGAGTAATATCCTTTGGATAGCCCGGAAGGGGAGAATCTGTTATGAATGGGCTTGCACAAAAATTGCAAAAAGCCTTTCCCGGCTGGCAGGCCCGGCCGGTGGAGGAGGCTCTGGACGATACTCTGCTGGTTTTGCGGAGTAATCTCACTGGCTACTATGCCCGTACCGGGGAACCTGCCCCCACCTGGGAAAACCTGTTGGAGGACTGCGCCGCCCTGCCTCCGGGGCGCTCTCTGGCGGATAAAGCCTTTCTGCTTTTATACCGGCAGGGAAAGCCGGCGGCAGCACTGGATTTTGTAGTGGGGTATCCCACCCCGGAAACGGGCTATATCGGCCTGCTGGTTTTAGGCAGCGCTTTCCAGGGGCAGGGAAGCGGGCAGGAGCTCCTGACGGCCCTGGAAGATTGGGGGTATTCAAACGGCGTTACCCGGTTGGAGCTGGGATGCTATGAGACCAACAACCCCGGCCTGGCCTTTTGGCGCAAAATGGGCTTTGCAGAGATTCGGCGCACCTCCCGGAAAGGGGCGGACGGGAAAGAACGGGCCTTGCTTTCCTTGGAAAAACCCTTAGATAAAAAGTTTTGAAAAATCCTGTTGACAAACCCCGAACCTTGCGTTATAATAATAAAGCTGTTCCAAACAGTTATGCGCTCGTAGCTCAGCTGGATAGAGTGTCTGACTACGAATCAGAAGGTCAGGGGTTCGAGTCCCTTCGGGCGCGCCAAACCTGCGGTAAGCAATTCGCACACCGCAGGTTTTTTCTATTTATAGGTTTTGTGCCCGCGTTTAAAGCGGGTTTCTTTTTGTCCATGCTCCCTAAGCCCGCGATGGTATTTCCATCGCGGGTTTTTCTTTTTGCTGACGCTGGCGTTTTGGCCTGCCAACCCTTTTGAAAGAGAAGCTCTGTGTGCAATTTGCGCCCAAAGCTTTTTTGATTTTGAAAAACGGCATGCCCGTATCATCGTGATTTGCGGATTGTAAGGAAAAAGAAAGGGTTTTGGCCCGATTTGGCAAGGGAAAATATCCCTTGCCTTCTTGCGGCAAAGGGAAATTGATGATATGATAGAATGCATAGTGGAAAGTGCACCTGAAAAGGGGAAAAGGCGCAAATTTTGCGGAAAATAGGCAAATCCCGGAGCCAAAGTCGGGAAGCGCGCGGTTTCTTTCGTGAATTTTGACGAGTTTTTGTATTTAGGCGCAGCTTTCTCGGGCTTGACGGAAAACTAACGTCTATTTCCAAAGTGTCTGGCCGTCCCGGCGGGGCTGGGCAGACGGGAGTGGGCGTGGTTCCAAAAAGGGTTTTCCTGCTAGGTGCAGGACTTGAAAACAGGAAAGGGTGTTATGAGAGTATGAAGAGAGTAGCAGCTGCTTTGTGTGCCATGGTGCTCCTGGCGGTGTTCTGCCTGCCTTCTTTGGCAGCGGAGGCCTCAGGGGACGAAAAGGTCAACCGTTTTAATGTGGTGATGGTGACGGACGCTTCCGGATCTATGTCGGATACGGACCCGGAGGGCTATCGCTATGAGGCCATCAATTTGTTTGTGGCGCTCCTGGCCAATGGCGGCAACCACGTGGGCAGCGTGGTGTTCAGCAATGACGTGAGCGAGGAGCAGGACCCGGTGGAAGTCACCGGCCGGCCGGAAAAAACAGAGATCACCGATGGCATCCAAGGCCAGGAAGTAGGCGGCTGGACAGACATCGGCGGCGCCTTGGAAGAGGCTGTGGACATGCTGGAAGAGGACGGGGACGAAAACTTGCCCTCAATTATCGTGCTTCTGACAGACGGCAACACGGAGATGGGCACCGAGGAGGAGACCCAGGAGTCCATTGCCAAGAAGGAAGAAGCCCTGGAAGAGGCCCGGGAGTCCGGCTGTCAAATCTACACCATCTGCCTGAACCAGAACCAGCAGGCCAATCCCGATGAGCTGCGGCAGATTGCCCAGGCCACCGGCGGCCAGTTCCGGGAGGTGCAGAAGGCGGAGGATCTCCAGGATATATTCGACCTGTATTATCAGATGATCTTCTCCACCCAGAGTGTCAAGCTGGCAGAGGAAACCATTCCGGAATCCGGCGTGGTCTCCCGGGATTTTGACGTAGCAGAGCTGGGTGTAGAGGAAATCAATATGGTGGTCTTTGGGGAAGCCGACCGCTATGTGCTTCGGGACCCCCAGGGCCATGAGTATACCGAGGAAGAGCTGGCGGAGCTGCTGTACTCTTCCCGCACCTTTGACCTGCTGAAGATTTCCCAGCCCCAGTCCGGCCAGTGGCATCTGAACGTATACGGCACTCCGGGCAGCCAGATTGAAATCTTTAAAATCTACAACTCCAACCTGAGCGCCACCACCCATATCCGGGACGAGCAGGAAAACTATATTGCCGGCACCCCGGTGGAATTTGTCACTGAACTCTATGAGGGCGGGCAAAAGGTAACCGATATGGCCCGGTACGCCGGCTATAAGGCGGTGCTGGAGGTCACAGACTTTGAAGGCAATGTGCTGGATACCGTGGAAGTGGACCAGGCCGGAGAAGAGGGTTTTGTTACCTCCTTTACCCCGGCGGATTACGGCACTTTCTATGCCACCCTGCGGGTGGAAAATGAGGGCCAGGTAACCTCTGGCGGCCAGTTTACCCTGAATGTGGGCAATACACCCCCCACCGCCAATGTGGAGGTTTTGGAAAAGCACATCAATATCTGGCCGTTCCTCATTCCCACAGACTCCACCATTGATTTGAGCGAAGCCGCCTCCGATGCGGAGGACGCCTCCCTGAACTATCAGGTGGAATCCTCCTCCTGGCTGGAAGACGACTATACCCTGGAGGGCTCCCAGCTGACTATTAATAATTTCAGCGTTTCCCGGGGCTCCTTCACCATTCAGGCCTATGACTCCCAGGGGGCCTATTGCACCTTTGAGGTAAAGGTGACCTCTACCAACATCGGCATTTTGGCCCTGATCCTCATGCTGGGCGGCGGCCTGCTGGTGCTGATTATCCTGTTGATTCTCCTGCGCATTGCCCTGCGCAAGGCGTTTATGGGTTCCATTACTGCGGAAAATCTGGAAACCCGCCAGGAATCCACCATTACCAAGAACCGGGGCCGTGTGAAGATCACCATGTTCCAGATCGGCGCCACCGGACTGCATAAGAAGAGCTACTTCCAGGCCACCGGCAAGAGCTACATTTACTTTGTTTCCAAGAAGCCTGTGTATGCGGACAATATCGTGGGCAAGGCAAAGAAGATTCGTCTGAACAACGGGGAAGACGTGTATATCTATGTAGACGCAGAGCACACCCGCGGTATCCGCGTGCGGTTTGACAGTGTGATCCAAGAGTCTATGTACTGAGGATTGGTGAACTTTTTTCGAAAGAGAGGACGCAGAGAATCTGGAAACTCGCCAGGAATCCATGCTGCTCTTAGGCCGTGGCCGCCGTCTGAAGCTCAAGAAGTTTCCGCTCGGCGGCGCCGGTCTGCATCGGGGAAGCGGTGTATATCTATGTGGATGCAAGGGCGCACCCGTGGCATTTGTGCGCGGTTTGACAGGATAGCCCTGAATTTTATGGATTGAGGAATTGCGGTATGATAACAAAGAGGAGGGGTGATTTTATGTATCAGAGGCTTTTGTCCTCTGCCGGCGGGGGGATCCTTTCCCCTTCCCAGCAGGCGGAGCAGAATCCGTGTGCAACCATCGCCATTGGCTTGGGGGGCACGGGGGTCGAGTGCTTGCGGATGCTGAAGCGGGAGGTCTATGGCCGTATCCGGCCGGACGACCCCAAGGCGGCGGTTCCCAGCTACCGGCACATTCGATTTTTAGGCATCGACAGCGACCCGGGCAGTATCGGGAAGTGGGAAGAGACCGGCGCTTTAGACTGGAATACGGAATTTTTGTATATCGGTGAGCCGGATTCGACCGCCTTGTGGGCAAATTTGCCCGCTATCCGCCAACTGCCATTTATGCAGTGGCTTTCCCCAGGGCTAAAACCAATGGGTTCGGCAGGGTCAGGCGGTGTACGGCAGAAGGGCCGGCTGCTGCTATTCCAGGGATGTTCCCAGTTTATCCAAAAGCTCACCGGCCTGATTACCAGTGCCCGTCAGGATTTGCCGAAGGACGCGGAGCTGTGCATCCACATTTTCACCGGCATGGGCGGCGGCACCGGCTCCGGAATTTTCCTGGATGTGTGTTATCTGGTGCAGTACGTGCTGGGAACTTTGGGGCTTCAGGGCATGGCCCAGACCTGCGGCTATTTCTTCCTGCCGGATGTGAATCTGGCCAAGGTGGCGGATTCTAGGACCCAGGAGTACATTAAGAGCAATGGCTTTGCCGCCATGCAGGAGCTGGATTACTGTATGGATCTTGGGGCCAACGGGGGTTTCTGGGACCAGGATTACGGCAATGGAGTGAAAATTCACACCCAGGCCCCTCCGGTGAAGCTGGCCCATCTCATCTCGGCGAGAAATTCTGACGACCCGGTTTCCAAGGATGCGTATTATCACGCACTATATGCGGCGGTAGAGCGGGTGATGATGTATCTGGTTCGTCCAAAAGCCAGGGGATTCTGTATCTGGCAATCGGAAGTATTCCAAATGTACAATCATATCCGAATGGTCCCTGAGGAGCACGGCGCCTGCTACAACTACTGTGTGTTGGGAGCTTCCTGCGCCTATGTACCTTATCGGGAAATCACGACCTATCTCACCGCCAAAATTTTTGAGGGCTTCCAGGCCCTGAACCACCAGCAACCCACAGAGGCAGACCTGGAAAGATTCCTTCAGACCAACGGCCTGTGGTATGAGAAGATTCTGGAATTCCTCCATTATCAGGTATTGGAGGTGCCTGTGTATGAGGTGGATAAGAGGATGCTGTATGACCAGGCACAGGGGCTTACCCCGGACATCATTCCCCAGGTGTTCATCCAGATGGTGGATTCCACTGCCAAAATCCAGGGACAGCTCACCGCCAATAAGAAAGCCCTGTTGGAGGCAGCCGGGGATGTCCAAATGGAGGACGGCAAGGGGATTGTTTCCCTCATCGGGAGGGTGAAAAAATCCCTGATACAGATTGCCGCCGACCCTGCCAAGGGGCCCTTTTATGCGGCGGCCATGCTCTGCTCCTACGGCGCCAAGGACCTTTCCTGTTGGATGGATGGATTTATTGAGAGGAGCCGCGTGGACCTGGAACGGGCCGCAGCGGATATGCATCTTTTGGAAACGAACCTGGCCGATGCTTTGAGACGGTTGCAGAATTCGAATCCCCTGAACCGAAAGAGACGTGAAGAAGAGTACACCTGGGCAGTCCATTCCTATTATAAGCAGATTGCAAAAATCCATTTGTACACGGTTCTTGGAGAGGTTCTGGCTGAATTCCGGCAGCAGCTTTCCCAGCTCCACTCCCAGTTCTTCGGTGTTTTCGAGAAGGTCATGGAGGAGCTCCAGGCCACCTTTCAGGAGAACCTGCGCACTCTGGCCCAGCCGCTGGCGCAGCAAAACCGCTATGCCATTCAGCTGGTGACCGTCCAGGATTTGAAGCAGTCTTTGGACAGCTGGGTGGCGGCCATGCAGATGGATACCCTCATTCGCGGCTTTGTGTCCCAGATGCTTCAACATCCGGAGATTTGGCAGGCCCAGGATGGGGATAAGATTAGCTGCGGCGTGTCCGATTACTTCCTTAGCCAGCTCCAGGAATTCACCCACAGGGGGATGAACGACTATTTACAGATTAAGTTCAACACGGTAAATCCGGCAACCATTTCCCTTGCAGTACATCATAATATTTTGCAGTCCCTTTCCCCGGTGTCCAAGCCCCTGTTTTGGGAGGATACCAGCAAGTACGATTTAGACACCGCCTATGCGCAGGAATTCTGTTTGATTCCAGAGGACAGCAGGGAGGTTTTGGAGGCCGCTGAACACTATCGGGAGGGCCATCCCGAAACGGAGGTCTGTCCCTCTTACAGCAGCGATCGGATTACTTTTCTGCAAGTCCGTTATGCTGTGCCTCTCTTTGGCTATAAGGGCGTCAGCATATACCGGACCGACCGCCACTTTTCCGGCGCCTATCTGTATGAAGGCGCAGCAGGTGATCCTCGGGACTGGCGGAATCTCTTCGACATTATCCCCTATAGCTGCCGGACCGAACAGGAGATCGGCCCGGAACTGCGAGAGCGGATGGAGATAGTCCGTGAAGCCGCCGGCAGGGGAATCTGGGAAAAGCGCCTGCTCTCCTCCTTGGGTGTGGAATTCTGTATCCATATATATGATAGGGAAGCAATGCGGGCTTTGGTCAAAGAGGCAGAGGAAGTCCTCGCCAGCCAGGATGCAAAGAAAGCGCAGGCTCTCTTGGAACATCTGCAATGCTCCCCTCCGCGCCCTGTTTCCCAACGGGTGATGGAGAATTCCGGCGCGCGGGGTTTTGAAGAGCAGGTCAATCTCGATCTGATCGTCTCCTCCCAGGGACTCTCCCAGTTGCTGTCCGATCAGGTGAACGCCTGGAGGGAGTACGATGCAGCGGTGGACTCGCTGAAGCGGTATATTGCGAAAGAAAAGCGATGAGCCGAGGACCTGCATGCCTTTGCCGGCGCCTTTTGTACCGGCGTGATTACAATGGAGAATGATTACACCTTCATATACCGCAGCGAAGGCAGAGGCGCCCTGACAATTACCAGTCTTGATTCGAAGCCGTTCCCCTGTACAGCGCTTTCGTCAACTTTTCTCAGCTGGAGCCTGACAGGAAGGGATTCTCCGGGAAGCGGAAAGGAAAAAAGATTGTCACCCGAGGGAGGCAACTGCCGCCTTGGCGCGGGTGAAAGCTCTGCTCTCCCCGGAAGCGCTCTCCCCTATGCAAAACTGCGCGCATCGTATCTTTCCCGCCGAAGAGGAGGAGGTCGCCAAGTTTTTCTGCGAACTGTCCGGAAAAATGAAAAGCATCTCTTCTGTATCGGGTAGGCCAATTTTGTCCCTGGACAAGGCCAGAGTAAAATGCTGGAAAAGAATATAGGGGAACAATACAGAAATTTTATAAAATATTCGTTGATTCTACGGGTTGCAATTTGACAAAATTCTGCTAAATTATATAATGTGGGATTAGATCATCCGGCCACAGAGCACCATTCTGTACAAGAGCGGCCGTAAGGGCCGGACTTTCCGTTGGTAAAATTGACAGCCTCGCTTTAGGCGGTTGTTTTCCAGCGGAGGGGAAGAGTTTCACATAAAAGAGCCAGAACCGCTTTTGAGGTTTTGGTAAAACAACTTTGGGTTTTATCTGATTTTCTATATAAGGAAAAGTGAGAACCGAAAATCATAGTAAATGGAGGGTTATTATGTACAATAAGTTATTGATTTCTGCCGGCGGCGGCATTATTTCCCGGGATCAGCAGGCAGAACAAAATGAATGCGCCGTCATTGCTCTTGGCTTGGGCGGTACGGGCGTCAGCGCCCTGCGCAGCCTGAAAAAGGAAGTATACGACCGGCTCAAGCCGGATAAAGCGGACAGCACGGTGCCCAGCTATTCCCATATTAAGTTTTTGGCCATAGATACCGACGAAAGCAGCTTGGCGGATGATGGAAGTATTGATTCTTTGGATAAAAATACAGAGTTCATGGATATTAGCTGCGCGGATATTACCGGCCTGCTGGCTGGCGCTGCCACTCTGCGGAGCAAGGCTTCTCTCCAATGGCTCAAGGCCTCCGCTACCCAGCCAGACGGCCGCGGTATTAAAATTCTCAATGCTACCGCCGGCGCCGGCGGCGTACGGCAGATCGGCCGCCTGCTTCTGTTCCAGAACTGCTCCCAGTTTATCCAGAAGCTCACCAACCTGATTACCAGCGCCCGTCAGGATTTGCCGGCCAGCGCAGAACTGAGCATCCATATTTTTACCGGCACGGGCGGCGGCACCGGCGCAGGTGTTTTTCTGGATGTGTGCTACCTGGTGCAGTACGTGCTGGGAACTTTGGGGCTTCAGGGCATGGCCCAGACCTGCGGCTATTTCTTCCTGCCGGATGTGAATCTGGCCAACGTAGCGGATGCTAAGACCCAGGAGTACATTAAGAGCAACGGCTTTGCCTCTATGCAGGAGCTGGACTACTGCATGAATCTGGAAGTCAACGGCGGCTCCTGGGACCAGGACTACGGCAATGGGGTGGAGATCCACACCAAGACCCCGCCGGTAAAGCTGGCCCATCTCATTACCGCCACCAATTCCGCAGGAGCTATTTCTGCGGATGCTTACAACTATGCCATGCACGTAGCGGTGGACTACGTCATGGAGTTCCTGGTTCGTCCCAAGGTGTCGGAGGAAATCGGGAATAACCCCTTCACCATTCAGTCCCACATTTCCAATGTATTTAACCAGATCACCATGGTCAGCAAGGAGCGGGGCGCCTGTTACAACTACTGCGTGCTGGGTGCTTCCAATGCGTATCTGCCCTATAAGGAGATCACCACTTACCTCACCGCTAAGATTTTCGAGGGCTTCCAGGGGCTGAACCGCCAGCTGCCCACAGAGGCAGACCTGGATGGGTTCCTCCAGACCAACGCTCTGCGGTATGAGGATATTCTCAAATCCCTCAACGACCGGGTGCCGGCGGTGCCCATGTATGCGGTGGATAGAGGTACCCTCTATGACCAGGTACAGGGAATTACCCCGGACGTCATTCCCCAGGTATTCGGCCAGATGCGGGACTCCACCGCCAAGATTCAGGGCCAGTTTACCGCCAACCGGAATGCCCTCCTGGAAGAGGAGGGGAGTACCACTGTGGAAAACGGTAAGGGTATTGCATCCCTCATTGGCCGGGTAAAGACCGCCCTGATGCAGATTGCCGCCGACCCTGCTAAGGGTCCCTTCTATGCGGCGGCTATGCTCCACTCCCTCCACGCCAAGGACCTGTCCAATAAGATTGACGGCTTTATCAAGGAGAACAGCGAT
>ERZ1643246.2781-NODE-2781-length-15966-cov-4.376532_pt1 | contig 15966 bp, 13 predicted proteins | sample MGYA00579265_ERZ1643246 | MGnify/ENA primary metagenome ERZ1643246 (study PRJEB29033, sample SAMEA4952261) | chicken gut metagenome | biome: Broiler Chicken; feature: Gastrointestinal Tract; material: Caecum | place: Ireland | collected 2018 | study: Broiler... | reverse complement strand
TGGATAGAGCAACTGCCTTCTAAGCAGTAGGCCGGGGGTTCGAGTCCCTCTTGGCGCACCAGATATGTGGTGGGTATAGCTCAGTTGGTTAGAGCGCTAGATTGTGGCTCTAGAGGCCGTCGGTTCGAATCCGACTATCCACCCCATTTTTAACCGAAAAATCGGTTTAAGGGAAAAGGCACCCGTCCGCATGTGCGGGTGGATGCTTTTTTTATTCTGGGATGTAGCCAAGTGGTAAGGCAACGGACTTTGACTCCGTCATTCCGCTGGTTCGAGTCCAGCCATCCCAACCAGGAAAAGCCTGGAGCCTGATTGGGCTTCAGGCTTTTTTCTTTTTGGCATCGTGCCCGTAATGGTTGGATTTTGTGGTGTTTTCCCTGCCTTTATATTAGAAAATTGTCTGATAGACAAGAAATCTCCCAGGTTTGGTTGAAATGGGGTAGAAAATACGATATAATTTATAATTGATTTTTAAACGGGCATGCTCTGTGGATAGCTTGAAAAGAGTGGCATACGGGGACTCAATTGTTCAGATTTATGAAAAACAAATGGGGTATCATAGATGAATGAATATTTTTCCAAAATTTATCGGGGGTCGCAGGAAGAATTCTTCTCAGAAATCGATACCTGCATGAGTGAAGAGAAAAAGATGTTTGTGGTGACGGCCAATCCGGAAACTTTGATGATCGGGCAGGATAACCAGGCTTTCCATTCGATTTTGGTGAAAGAGGGTACTACGATTGTTCCAGATGGGATCGGTGTCGTCAAAGCGGCCAATACCCTGGGGATTCCTCTGACGCAACGGATCACCGGTGTGGATTTGGTCACTTTTTTGTTTGAAGAAGCGGACAAAAAGAAAAAGAGCCTCTTTTTATATGGAGCTAAGCCGGAGGTTATGGAGACCCTGGTTGGCAAACTCCACAGGGAATATCCGGGAATGCATATCTGTGGATACCACGATGGATACAGCGGCGACGGAGATGAAATTTTGGGAGAGGCAGTACGGTTGAAGCCGGATATTGTCCTGGTTGCTTTGGGAATTCCCAAACAGGAGCTGTTGATCGATCGGCATTTTGCCGACGCGGAAAAGGGAATTTTTGTCGGTGTGGGCGGTTCATTTGACGTCATCAGCGGAACAAAAAAACGCGCGCCGCATTTTTTTGTAAAACATAATCTGGAATGGCTTTACCGGATTGTCAAGGAACCAAAGCGTATCAAACGGTTTTACCACAGCAATGTCCGTTTTTTATGGAAAGTGCGCAGGATGAAAAAGGAGAAAAAATACAATGGGTGAACAGATTAAGGTTATGACAGTGTTTGGAACAAGACCGGAAACCATTAAAATGGCCCCTTTGGTAAAAGAACTCAAATCCAGAAAAGAAATTCAAACAATTGTCTGTGTCACAGCCCAGCACCGTCAAATGCTGGATCAGGTTTTGCATGCTTTTGAAATAGTGCCGGATTATGATTTGGATATTATGAAGCAAGGGCAAACCCTCTCGGATATCACTTCCCGCGTGCTCTGCGGATTGGAAGCGGTAATAAAAAAGGAACATCCGGATATTATCCTGGTCCATGGAGATACTACGACAACTTTTTCCGGAGCGCTTGCAGCTTTTTATAACCAGGTGGCAATCGGCCATGTAGAAGCAGGGCTGCGCACCTATAATAAGTACTCCCCTTATCCGGAGGAGATGAACCGCCAGATGGTCGGTGCAATGGCGGATCTTCACTTTGCCCCGACGCAGCAGAGTAGAGAAAATCTGCTGCGGGAGGGGAAAGCTGAAAAAGATATTGTCGTGACCGGCAATACTGCGATTGACGCCCTGAAAACAACTGTCCGGGAGGATTACAGCAGCGAACTGCTCGACTGGGCAGCGGGCAGCCGTCTGATTGTGCTCACGGCACATAGGAGAGAAAACCTCGGGGAACCGATGAAAAGGATGTTCTCCGCCATTAAACGCGCCATTGAAAAATACGACGATGTCAAGATGGTATATCCGGTTCACTTAAACCCGCTTGTCCAGCAGGCGGCAAACGAGGTCTTTGGAAACAGTGATCGAATCCGGCTAGTGGAACCTATGGAAGTAGTGGATTTCCATAACCTGCTCAGCCGTTCTTTTCTGATTTTGACAGATAGCGGCGGTATCCAGGAAGAGGCCCCCTCCCTGCATAAGCCTGTCATTGTGCTCAGGGATACGACAGAACGCCCGGAGGGCGTCCAGGCAGGTACCCTGAAACTCGCAGGTACGGATGAGGAGCGTATTTTTGAACTAGTAGATGAGCTGCTCAGTGATCCTACGGAATATCGTCGAATGAGCCAGGCGGAAAACCCCTATGGGGATGGCTTGGCAAGTAAACGGATTGTCGACAGCATTATCGAACGGTTTCAAAAATAACCGGATATCTATTTTGGTATTTTTAATGTAAAGAAGGGTTCTCTCATGTCGATGGAACACAAAAAAATCTATATTACAAGCCTCCATATGAAACATGGTGGTGTTGAGATGATGATTGCATCTCTCGCAAATGCCTTTGTTGAAAGGGGAGCGGAAGTGGAAATTTTGTGTACCTATCATCTGGGGGAACCTGTTTATACTTTATCCCCAGATGTAAAAATCCGCTATTTAACAGATGTTCATCCCAATCGGGAGGATTTTCAGCAGGCAATTCGAGAAAAACGGCTGCTTTCTATTTTGCATGAAGGGATTTATGCGCTTAAAGTACTTTACCTCAAGAAAAAGACCATGAAACAGGCACTTTCTGAGATTACAGAGGGGACGGTTGTCTCCACGCGTAATGAGCATTCGGTATTGCTTTCCAAATATGGCCGCCCCGGTGTACACAAAATTGCCCAACTGCACCATGACCATGCATTTGATCAGAAATTGATTTCAGATTTTCAGAAACATTATGAAAATATTGATGAATTCTTAATTTTAACGCCGCAAAATACAAAAGAGATTCAGGATTTTATAAAGGATCATAATTCTCATATGAAATGCCTGACAGTCCCCAATTTTGTAGAAAACCTGTACCACGGCCCCTGGCCAGAGAGAAAAAATCAGGTGATTGCAGTGGGCAGATTGGCTCCCGAAAAGGGATTTGACCGACTGCTTGCCATTTGGCAGCAGGCCAGTACACGGCTCCCCGGCTGGACGCTGAAAATCATTGGGGAAGGGCAGGAAATGAAAACTCTCAGAGAAAAGGCAAGATCTTTAGGAATAGAGGATTCTGTTTGTTTTTCCGGAGCACTTCCTCATGAAGAGGTTCTGAGAGAGATGGCATCGTCCAAAATTTATGCGATGACATCATTTACAGAGTCCTTTGGACTGGTTTTGGTGGAAGCGCAGTCCTGTAAACTACCCGTTATTGCCTTTGACGTCCGGGTAGGTCCTCGAGCTATTCTTACAGAGGGAAAAGACGGCTTCCTTGTAAAAGATGGGGATTTGGCGGAGTTTTGTGAAAAGATGATCGCTTTAGCTGCAAATGAAGAGGTCCGCAGTGCTTTTGGCGAAAATGCTAGAGAAAATGCTAAAAAATTTGAAAAAGATCGCGTTATGCAGCTTTGGGAGAAAATCCTACTCTAATCTATTTTATTGAATAGAAATATTTTTGCTTTAGCAGGAGGTACGGTTTTGGAAAAAACAATTGAGAATAAAGAACACAGGCAGTTGCAGCTCATAAACTGGTTTTTATTATGCCTGTTTGCCATGCAGCCAATCATGGATGTTGCTTCATATTGGCTGACAGAACTCGGACAGGGTACTGCGATTACGCTTGTTTTGCGCACTTTATTGTTTTTTGCAACTGCTTTCATAGGGTTTCTTGTCAGCAGGAATAAAAAGATATATTTTATTCTGGCGGCAGTTCTTGGTATTTTTTGGATTATACATTATTTAAACTGTGTCCGTATTGGATATTCGGCACTGATGATTGATCTAAATAATTATTTTCGTCTAATTCAGCCAATCGTGTTTGTCCTTGCCTTTCTCTCTATTTTCCGTTTTTATGGTACGGAAAAACTCCCAATCAAGAAAACCTTCCTAATTAATTATGGGTTGATTCTTATCGTAATTATACTGGCTGTTGTTACAGGGACGGACCCTCACACTTATACAAATACAGGTGTGGGAATTAAAGGATGGTTTTATACGGGCAACGCACAGTCCGCTGTCCTTGCGATGATTATTCCGGTTGTCCTTTATTTTGCGTATCAAAGTGGGAAAAAACTGGTGTTTTTGTGTGCGGGTATTGTCTGTTATGCCCACCTTTTTTTCACAGGTACAAAAATCACCTATTTTTCCATTTTTGTTTTTACCGGCGGTTTTGTACTTGCTTTGATTTTGCTCAAGTCCAAACAGTGGTTTTATTATGTCGTTCCGGTTGTCCTGGCGGCATTGTGTATCATATTTTATCCGATGTCCCCGATGAACCGGACAAACTCTACCCACAATGAATTTGTAACGCAGGAACAGGAGGAAATTGATAACCAGTTTCCTGTTCTTCCTGAAAAGGAAAATCCCCAGGAACTCAGCCCTGATAGCGACTATTATAATGAGTACTATAATCTCTATATGGGGATTAAAACCTATGCCCCGATGGTAGAAAAGTTCGGCCTTGAAACCGTATTAAAGCAGACAGAATATACAACTGATATGGGAAAACTGTCGAATGCCCGTATCACCAAGAACAACTATAACTTTATTCTGTTTGGACAGCAGGATTTACTGACAAAGATGTTTGGCATGCACTACAATATGGAACTGTGCGGCAGCCAAAATTATGATTCGGAAAATGACTTTCTCGGGATCCTGTTCCTGTATGGATATGTAGGCTTTGCACTGTATTTGGCATTTACCGCCGGATTTATCATTTACTTCCTGTATCATCTGTTCCGTTATTTTAAACAGGTTTTTTCCATGGAATTTGTTTGTGTCATGATTGGGCTTTGTATGGCACTTTTTACCGCTATTTTTACGGCCGGAATGTTGCGTAGGCCAAATGCTTCCTTTTATATGTCCGTCTTGCTTGCCTATGGCTGTTATCTAGTATGGACGGCAAAAAGGAGGAAAAAAGCAGAATAAAGGACGTATGATTTATGAAAATCAGTATCATAATTCCTGTATATAAGGTAGAAGATTATCTTAGACAATGTGTGGATTCCGTTTTGGGGCAGACTATGGCTGACTTTGAAATGATTTTGGTTGACGATGGTTCTCCAGATCGCTGTCCACAAATCTGTGATGAGCTTGCAGCTGAAGATGAACGAATCCGCGTAATCCACAAGAAGAATGGCGGACTCAGTTCTGCACGCAATGAGGGGATGAAAATTGCAACCGGGGAATTTTTATTTTTCCTGGACAGCGACGATTTCCTCCACCCGCAGACCATGGAAATTCTTCTGGATATTGCAGAAAAAGAACAGTGTGATATTTCCTGCTGTAACTATCAGACTATTGAGAAAAGGGAAGTGCACTATCAGCGCATTGAATTGCCGGTTTCTTATCGGGTGTTTAGCAATGAACAGGCTTTGGAAAAAATGTATGACCAGAGTTTGGGAATGACGGTAATTGCCTGTGCAAAGCTCTACCGTAGAAGCCTTTTTGAAGGGATTGAATACCCGGAAGGCTGCCTGCATGAAGACGAGTTTACGACCTATAAACTCTATTACCGCGCAAAAAAGGTATCGTATACAGAGGAAAAACTCTACTATTACTATCAGAATGCAGAGAGTATTACTCATGTTGCCTATAAAATAGAACGTCTGGCGGCTCTACGGGCTTTCCAAGAACGCCTTGACTTTTTTAAGGAAAAAAGCTTGCGGATTCCCTATCAACTGACACAGAGGTTGTATATGATTCAGCTGATGGAGCATTATTATCAGGTGTCGAAACTGGGGGGACATGAAGAGATCCTTTCCAAAATGAAAAGGGAACTCAACAACCAGAGAAAATCGATAAAGGAAAATCCTTATTTTACCTCAAAACATAAGCTGTCTTGGCTGGCGTTTCGCGTTTCCCCCAGCGCTTTTCACAGGATTTATCAAGCGAAACTTTCGTGGAATGAAAAGTGATTGGGGGAAATGTTTCCTGCAAAGGCTGGTGGTTCGTTTATGAATAAAAAGAGAATGATTATCAATTTGTTTGCCAGCCTAGTATCGTTTGGCGTCAGTATGGGGATTAGCTTTTTCCTAACCCCATATTTGACAGAGGTACTCGGAACAGAAGCCTACGGTTATATTGGGCTGGCAAACAACTTTGTCAGTTATGCCTCTATTGTCACAGTTGCGCTCAATTCCATGGCGGGCAGGTTTATTACTATTGAAATCCATCGGGGAAATCAGCAGAAAGCGGATGAATATTTTAACTCCATTTTATTGTCCAATGTATTTTTGTCCGTTGTGATTTCTTTGATATCTCTAATTATTATCTTGAATATCCAGACTTTACTAAAGGTGTCCGATCGCCTTGTTCAGGATGTTCAGATCACTTTTGCAGTTGCGTTTTTAAACTTTGTTTTTACCGTGGTTACGGCGGTGTTTACGGTGGCCCCCTTTGCGAGAAACCGACTGGATGTCCAGTCGATTCGAACCATTTTAGGGAACCTGATCAAACTAATCGTAACCCTGGGGTTGATTGCCTTCTTTACACCCAAAATCTACTATATCAGTATTGGTGTGTTGGCTTGTTCTGTCTTTATGGCTGGCGCAGATATTTTCCTTACCAAAAAAATGCTTCCAGAAGTCAAGGTAAATCCACGCCATTTTAATTTTCAGGCAGTGAAAGAGGTTCTTTCCGCTGGCATTTGGAACTCACTTAACAGTCTCAGTTATGTATTGCTTATGGGGTTAGATCTGTTGTTGGCGAACCTTTTCGTGGGAGAAACGGCAATGGGAATGCTGTCTATTGCTAAAACAATCCCAACGGCTTTACAATCTCTGATTGTGGCGATTTCTGGTATTTTTACTCCGCAGTTTACCATTCTATATGCAAAAAAACAGGGGAAAGAATTAGTTTCGAGTGTGAAATACTCGATTAAGGTCTTATCCTTGATCATGACTGTGCCGATTGCAGGCCTTATCATATTTGGAACGGATTTCTATCATCTTTGGCTTCCAGGAAAGACAGCGGCGGAAATACAGACCATCCAGATCCTCTCCCTGATGACTCTGGTTCCTAAGCTTGTGAGCGCTTATATTGACAGCTTGTATGCGATTAATACCGTAACGAACCATTTGAAAGTCCCCGTGCTGGTGAATTTAGGACTGGGTGTTGCCAATACCGTCCTGGTGTTGATCCTGCTCAAGACAACTTCTCTGGGCGTTTATGGCATCGCAATTGCCAATGCAATTATGTTGTTCTTAAAAGTGGTTTTCTTTGTCCCCAGTTATGCTGCCAGTAATTTGGGGCAAAAACTCACTATCTTTTACCCTGCCTTTTTCCGGGCAGTTATCAGCAGCGTTCTAATTATGGTGCTGTTTGCATTTTTGGGTAATTTCTTTGTAATTGACAGCTGGCTTGATTTGATTTTGGTGGCCCTCGGATGCGGCGTTGTCGGTTATTTATTCAACATCCTGATTTTGCTCACCCGGCAGGAAAGAAAAGAGTTCTTTGCAAAGATAAAAAATAAACTCCATCCGTCCTCCTCATGAGAAGGGGAGCTATGAAATGGAATAGGTGATAACATGTCATATTTTACGACCAAAGACCCTGCTGAGTGTTGCGGGTGTGGAGCCTGTTATCAGGTGTGTCCAAAGCAGTGTATTTCCATGCAGCCGGATAAAAAGGGATTTCTCTATCCGGTGATTGATCAAACAGAATGTATTCACTGCCATCTCTGTGAAAAAGTTTGTCCAGAAGATCCTACTGTTCGGGCAAAAGGAACTGGACAACCGGAGTTATTTGGTGCGGTGCACCGTGAGCAGCAGGTTTTGATGCAAAGTGCCTCCGGGGGTGCTTTCCCTGCAATTGTGCAGTCCTTTTGTGATGAGGATTCTGTTATTTTCGGTGTCCAGTATGACGAGAACATGAGAGTCTGCCACAGCTATGTGATAGGGAAAGATGCAATTGGCAAGTTTAAAAAGTCAAAATATGTACAAAGCGATACGGGAAAGACATTCCGCCAGGCAAAAGAGTTTTTGGAACAGGGAAAAAAAGTCCTCTTTACGGGAACTCCTTGCCAGATATCGGGGTTGAAAGCGTTTTTGCGTAAGGATTATGAAAACCTGTTAACTGTGGACCTGATTTGTCATGGAGTAGCGAGCCCCGCCTTGTTTGCTGATTATATTGCATTGATCGAGAAAAAATATCATAAAAAAGTGGTCTGGGCTGATATGAGGACGAAAGAGAAAGTACGGGGAAACTGGGTCCTCATGAACCTGAGTACTGCGCTTGAGGACAGTTCTGTCCGTTTTCATCCGCTGTCCACCGCCTTTCTTGGAATTTATTTGAAAAATATCGGATATCGCGACGCCTGTTTTTCCTGCCCTTTTTATCAAATACCAAGAGTATCAGATTTTACGATTGGTGACTTGTGGGGAGCTGAGAATTTCGCCCCGGAAATGACGGATGGGCGTGGAATCTCCCTAATTCTTCTAAATTCAGAAAAGGGGAAACGTCTTTTCCCTGAAATTCAAAAATGGATGGAAACAAAACCGGTTTCCCTTGAAAACGCTGTCAAACAGAATCCTAATCTGATCCGCGCAACGACCCGGAAACCCCAGGAAGATGCTTTTTGGGAGATGAGAAAATCCCAGCCTGTGGAAAAAGTGCTTCGGTACTATGGATTGCCTCCCCGCTCTGTTCGGATCAAACAATCCATAAAGGGAGTCATCTCTATACTGCTCCCTGAAAAAACAAAAACTTTTATTAAGAAAAAAATTCTCAAACGTTAGAATGCGAGGAAACAATATGCAAGGGAAACCAAATGTGGGGATTTTATCGATGCAGCGGGTACAGAACAGCGGTTCTTTTTTACAGGCCTATGGTCTGCAGCATGCTTTGCAGGGACTCGGTTGTCAAACGCAGTTTGTGGATTTTCATTTGCAGGAGCCTTCTGGATTTAAGCAGAAATTGAAATCCTCCCATCCGGGACTATGGGGGGCGGTTCGTCAGGCAAAATCTGTCCTGCAAGGCCAAAATCGACCAGCACGGGAAACCATCCGCCTGTCAGATGCCTTTGAACATCAGTATGACAGCGAATTTTTCCCCTTGTTGTCCTCGCAGCGGGATTTCAATTTCGCCCCGGCTTTGGACTTGTTGGTTATCGGCAGCGATGAAGTATTCAACTGTGCCCAGTATGCAGATGCCGGAAAGCAAATCCCCTGGGAACTGTACGGAGAAGGGAATAGGGCAAAACGGCTAATTTCCTATGCGGCCAGCTTTGGGGCGACTACCCTGGAAGATTTGGAGCGCCTTGGTATCCGGGAAAAAGCAGCGAAGCTGTTAAATAGTTTTTCTGCGCTCTCCGTCCGGGATGATAATTCTTCCGAAATTGTACAGGTGCTGACAGGAAAAACTCCTCAACTTCATATTGATCCGGTTCTGCTGTATCCATTTTCAGAAATTCTCTTGGAAAAACCGGAGCCATTTGACTATATTCTCGTCTATGCCTATAATAACCGGTTGCGTGCAGAGGAGGCAGAGCAAATACAGGCCTTTGCGAAAAGGCACGGGAAACGCCTGCTATGTGTCAATAATTTTCAGGACTTCTGCGAGGAAAAACGGGTTGCTTCGCCATTGAAAGTTCTTTCCTATTTCCGGTTTGCGGATTATGTGATTACAGATACTTTCCATGGCAGTGTACTTTCTATCAAATATCATCGCCCGTTTGGGGCGTTCATCCGGACTTCCAATCGGCAGAAAATGAGCTTTTTGCTCCATCAGTTTGGCTTGGATTCTCGGAAGGTGGAAGAGCCGGAGACACTTGCTAAAATTCTGGAAACACCAATCTCTTATCAGCCTGTCGATGAAATATTGCTGAAAAAACAGGGGCAGGCTTTGGAATATCTTTCCCGGTGCCTGGAGAGAATTTCGCCGCAATAAAAAATTGCAAAAGCCTGCCATATGCCCTTTGCAAAATAAAAGTTCAACAGCCGTACTGGAAAATTTGATTCCGGTACGGCTGTTTTTTCGTTTGTTTATTATTGGAATTGACAGATTTTCATAAAACAGATATACTAATTTAGTAATTTACTAATTTAGTATTTTGGAGGGCTATCTGTGAATATTCCAACATCGCTTAAGCATAAACCGGTTATCGTTGTGGAGGATTATGATCATATTGATGGAAGGAATGCCTATCATACGGATGCCAAAGGGATTTCCCTGGGGCTTGCCCAGTGGAATGATCGTGGCAAGGTTGACATTTCCGCCAAAGTCTGGCGTTACACGGGGAATAAATGGTCGCGCCAGTCGGAGGAATTGCCGATTCATCGCGTAATTGACTTGGCAATTCTGATTTGCCGGGCAAAACAGCATTTCCAGGATGCCTACCGATATGAAAAACTGTATGACCCGGATCATACAGTGCTTGACCGTATAGGTTTACAAGGAGATGCCATGACCGTAAAAGTCTGTACTGAAAACGAGCATATAGACGAAGATATCGGGCTTTTTTCTCAGGCCCTGTCCACGGATGATGAACTGTTGAGTGAACGTCTGCACTTACTAGCAAATTTACTCAAGGATATGGGCTATGGAATGAGAAAGGAGAAATAAGGAAAAAGGTGCACCGGTTGAACTCCGGTGTATTTTTTTACAAATAATATAATTGTTTATATATATTACATATCGTATCAAAGTTTTTAAAAAAAGTGGGAACCAAATCCGGTTTCATAACCAAGTTAGGGTGTAGGCAGAAAGGAGGTGGCCGCTCTGAGAACACAGGAGATTGAAAAGCTCATAGAATTGGTGGGCGCAGATGTCTACCGTTTTTGCCTGCGTATGACACAGTGCCAGGCGGATGCGGAGGATCTGTACCAGCAGACCTTTTTGAAACTTTGTGAGATGAAAAAAGAGATCGACTGGGCGGATAACCCGCGGTCGTTTGTGCTGTCCGTTGCAGCTCTCACAGAAAAAAGCAACCGCAGGCGGTATGCCAGACGGCAGAGACTGGCCCCTCAGGTCGGCATTCCGGAGGATTTTGATCTTGCTGAGGATACTTTTAGTACAGAAGGCATTATTTTAAACAAAGAGGAGCAGTTGGCTGTCCGTAGGGCAGTGAACGCACTGGAAGAGAGACTAAAAACCTCGGTCGTGCTCTATTACACGCTGGAAATGCCGGTGGAGGAAATCGCCGAGACACTGAATATCCCGGTTGGGACAGTCAAAAGCCGTCTGTATAAAGCGCGCAAAAAACTGATGAAACGATTGGAGGAATGGGGATATGCAGGATAGGAAAGAAAAACTGGAACAAATGCTCAGGCAATCGCTTAAAACACAAAAGGCTCCTTCCGAACTCCTTCAGACAAAAGTCCTCTGTGCTGTGAGGAACCGGGTAGGAGAACGAGGTGGAAAGAAATTTTCTTTGTGGTTTCTTCCCATGCTGTTTAATTCCGTTTTCTTTTTGGCCGTTTTTGTGGGGATATGGGTGTTTTTCCCTTATACCGTGGTTTCAAGAGTGCTCATGGCTTTATGCCTGTATCTGGTAGCGGCCGGGATCTTACTGACCGTTGCAGGGCTGCAGTTTGCAGATTTAAAAGAGAAGGCAATCATTGAGGTCAAACGAAAAGGAGAGGGTTTCTGATGGTAAATGTATCGACAGTATTGCTGATTGTCTTATTGGCGATGATCTTGGGAGTAGCCGCCCTGGTGTGCTTGTGTGTATGGATCTACCGGGACTGTAAACAACGGGGAGGGAATGCGGTGCTCTGGGTCATTATCTGTATTGCGGCTTCCCCGGTAATCGGGCTCATTCTGTACCTAGTCGCAGGCAGAAGGGAAATCCGCGTTCCCTGTCAAAACTGCGGGGCAATGATTGAAAACCGTGCGGTATTCTGTGAATTTTGTGGGACCCGTCAGGAACCCGGAAGGATACCATCTGATTTTGGAAAACAACGTGGAAAATACGGCGCTTTGATTGCAGCAGCAGTGTGTTTTGCCTGTATGATCATCTTGATGATTGGTGCAGTTGTAGTGGCAATTTCTTCGCCGCAACTGCTCGACGATCTCCATCTCAATACCGGGTATACCGTCGGGAGTATTACGACAGGTGGGAGTGAGGATTGGCATGTACGCTACTCCACAGCAAGTGATGGATATCGGTATTATAAGACTCTAACGCTGGAAGATCCTTCTCGGCAGCAGCTCTCCATCCAGGTGGACTGCGAGGAAAGTGGGCTCGTCCTGTATCTTAGACAGGGAGAATATGAGGAGCAGTTGGAAATCAGCAGCTTCTCTGCTCCGTACCACTACACCTTGGACGGTTTTAAGGGGGGAAAACTGGAACTTTGCCTGGAAGTGCAGGGAGCTAAAAATACAAAATGTGATATTTCCCTATGGTAAATACCATTTGTAATGAAACATCTGTCGGACAAAGTCTGTTGTGTCCGGCAGATATTTTGGTCTATCAAAAAAATTTGCTTTTTGGAAATTTATAATTTTGAAAATTTAAGAAAAAACTCTTTTGTTCTTTGTGATTTTATTGGAAATAGTTTTCACATCATTGTGGAAAGTAGGGGATAGATTTTTATAAAATGTATAAATTAACTAATTATAAAAGAAATATAGAGTATAACAATGATTTTATAAGAAAATAAAAGATAATCGTATGATAAATTAGATTAGAACTTTGAAAAAGCCCTTTTTTAATTGAGAAAAAATGTTTGAATGTAGAATTTTTAGAAACTTTCTTATATAAATTGCCAAAGTTTTTGAATTGTGATATGATTAAACCATCGGAAGAGAAATATCTTCCAGGGTCTTGTCCTTCACCCAGGGGATAAGACGCGGGACATTCCAAGTTCAAAACAGGTGCAGATGTTTTGAACCTCATTATGATTGAAAAGACATAACAATAAGACAAAAAAGCAAAGAGCACAGGTATTGCCTGTGCTCTTTGCTTTTTTGCATGGGGTGCTGTATTTAAAAAACGCGAATCGCAGTGGGATAATAATCGACCATCTAAACTCCTTTTCGAACGGTTCCAACCAAAACGGTGATATCGTCCTCATGTCCATCAATTCTTCTGCGTTTAGCTTCCTGGGCAATTTGTTTTGCCAAAGCCTGAGGGCCGAGCTTTTCCGAAAACAGCTCAATTTCAGAGAGTACCCAGTCGTTTCCGGTGGCTGTGACGCCATCGGATACCATGACCACGAGGTCGCCGGCACTCAGTGTCAAGGAATTATGTTCAAATTCTGCTCCTCTAAGAATCCCCACCGGCATGGATTTTGCCTCAATTCTGCCGATATGTCCGGAACGGCTGACAAAAGTAGGAGCAGCCCCGGCCTTTAAAAATTCGGCTTTTCCGGTGAACAGGTCAAAAGTAGTAATGTCAAGTGTAGCAAGGGTTTCGTCCCCGGATTTGACAAGAAGGGAAGAATTGACAATATTTAAAGCAGTGTCATAGTCAAAACCGGCTTGAATCAGTTGGGAAGTCAGAGAACTGGCCATGGAAGAATCCACCGCGGCTCTGCCACCGCTTCCCATCCCGTCACTTAAAATCATATGGGCATTGCCCTTGGAATCCAGGAAACAGTCGTAGCAGTCGCCGCATACTTTCATCCCGGAATGCGTAATCTGATAGGCGCCAAACAGCATGGAATAACGCGCTTTTTCAAAAAAACTGAGTTTTACCATATCAGAAAGGGTAGTAACGCTTGGAAAGTCGAATGTCCTGCTGCATATTTCTGAGAGAAGGAGGGACATTTCTTTCAGGTTTTCCTCCCGGTAGGAAGATACGGAGAACAACAGCTCCACTGTCATTTTACCGTAGTGATCGATACAGGCAGTGACGCTGTCGGGAAACAGGTCCGCCTGCCCAAGTGCGTCTTCGACTGCCTGTGCTGCCTCTGGATCATATCCCCGGAATCCACTGATTTCCCCGGCAAGAGAGCATTTTGGAAATCCCACTAAACTGATCTACCAGGATGGAGCGCATTTCCATAACACGCCTGGTCGCCCCCTCGTAGGCAAGATAGTCCGTATAGTTATGGTTGATTTCGTCAATAAACTGGGTCAATTTGCAACATTTGTCTTCAAAATACTGGGGCATGTCCCCTTTTTTCAGCTGATGGGTCTGTTTTAAAATCGGGGTAATATGGTTGAGCGCATCCATGGTCTGATTGTAAGCCGTCTGCCAACAGAACATTTTCAATCCGCACCGGGAACAGACGGATTCACAGGAACGGGAAAAGACCTCGGAGATATCGGATGCAGCAATTTTGTCCAGCTTGGAGGAAACTTCGTCCACCGTATGCGAAATATCCTCAATGGCTTTGGAAGCAAATTTAAGCCTTGCAGAGACTGCGTTTTTGAACCCCGCCTGCTCACTGGCAGTCTGGGTAAGGGGTTCCGGCTCTATCACCCGGTTTAACAGGGAAGAAGGCAAGAGCATAAAAACAGCAGTTGCGGCAAGGGTCTCATACATGCCGGGTAAAGCCACCTGTAAGGAGGGGGAAATGAGCGCACATACGGCATTTGCAATGACAAAAATAGCCGCACAACCAAATTTTCCGAATACTGAAAAAATACCTGCAAGCATTCCGCCCAGCCCAAACGAACCGAGCAGATAGAACTGACTGGAATCCACCAGCGCCAAGGAAAGCCCAATCGCCATTCCCACAATGCCCGAGGTATTCCTTCCTCTGGTATATGCAAAAAACAGAACCAGCAGGATTAATAGGGAACGCCCAATGGAAAAACTGCCGACTTTCCATTGGGAAAGCGACATTGACAATAGCCCCAATGAGATAACGGCGCAGGCGTAATCCGTTGGAAGAATGGTAGAGTCGGATCTGACACGATTCCAAATGAGAAGGGTCCTGCTGAAAAAGAAGGCTGCCGCCGCACAGAGAACTCCTTCTGCCAGGGTCATGATGTATCCAAAAATCCCCTGTGGAAACAAAAAGTTGATGAGAAATCCCGCCCCCAGTGCGCAAAATCCGGAGAGCAGGGAAGGGAACGCCATCCATCGGGTACAGGAGGCCTTATCCGAAAGAAAATAACGGATACCGAAGATCAGGACACAGGCCGCTATGTATTTCATGGCATTAATTTCTCCAAAAGGGAGGAAATAGCCGAGAATTACGCCTGCAGTCGCCCCTAATAGAGAGGAAGAGGGACAGGCGGCCAGATAGGCCATTCCAAAAGGGGCAATGGAGGAAAACATAGCCGCACGAGAGGCAATCAACCCAAACAGGAAATTTTTTACGGTTTCAAGCAGCTCCTTGTTCCGTGCCAAAAAGGCGGAAAGCTGCTCTTTGTATCTCTGAGGAGAGGAGATGGTTCGATTTTTCATTCGGTCACCGCCAATCTGTAATCAATGGAATCCCCCGCAGGGCCCGGCGAGGGTACAGATATTATTCTAGGCTTGTCCGGTGAAATATTTCGCAGAATTGTGGAAGGCGAAAAAACATTTTCTAAGAAAGTTTTTGACTTTTCCACCAATGGCTTGTTGAAATCTGGGAAATATTGGATGAAATGGTAGAGAGCTTTTTTAGACCCCTTTGCGAAAGAGAGGAAAATTGACAGTCCTTTGCTTTTTTTCATGGATGGGGTATGATATAATAGCTGCAAAATGGTTGTGATATTTGTTTTTTGGATTTCACTGTAACAATAATCACCCATGGATACGGTCTGCAACATTGTACGCACAAGAATGTTAATCTATACGAGTGGGACATCACATAGGAATTTTAATGACAGTCTACTCATAATACGGGTTTTTGAATTATTGATCCAAATTTTAGGAATGATTTCTACGGGGGACGCCTTCTGCTGTGTTTTCCACATTTTTTGAAATTTC
>ERZ1643246.2779-NODE-2779-length-15989-cov-40.850006_pt1 | contig 15989 bp, 16 predicted proteins | sample MGYA00579265_ERZ1643246 | MGnify/ENA primary metagenome ERZ1643246 (study PRJEB29033, sample SAMEA4952261) | chicken gut metagenome | biome: Broiler Chicken; feature: Gastrointestinal Tract; material: Caecum | place: Ireland | collected 2018 | study: Broiler... | reverse complement strand
AGGCGGATATCAAGCAGCTGACCGCCGCCCTGGACACGGTGGATGACGGGCAGGCTGTCCGAAACCTGATCAACGATCTGAATGATGTGGGTGACGCAGCCCAGGACGCTGCGGATGACATCGGGGAGATTGCCCAGGCCACCAAAGGCGCAGCCCTGATGGAAGCCGCCGACCAGTTGTCTGTGGTTGGGGATAAGATCCAGGATGTGGGCGATAAAGCGGTGAATGCCTACGCAGAGACAGAGACGGCGGTTTCCAAGGTGAACGCCTACTTCGGGGAGACAGGAGCAGCAGCCGAAGCCAGTGCGGAGATTGTGAAGAATGTGTATGGATCCGGTGTGGGCCAGAGCATGGATGCGGTGGCGGAAGCGGTCATCATGGTCAAGAAGAACCTGGGGGATCTGGGAGATACCGACCTGACCAACCTGACGAAGCAGGCGCTGACTCTGGAAGAACTGTATGGGATAGATATGAATGAAACCCTCCGGGGCGTCAACTCTCTGATGAAGCAGTATGGCCTGACCGCCCAGGAGGCCATGGACTATATCGTCCGGGGTACCCAGAACGGTCTGGATAAGACCAATGAGTTAGGAGACAATCTGTCCGAGTACGCCGGAAAATTTGAGCAGGCGGGGTATTCCGCTTCCGAGTATTTCCAGCTTCTGCAGAACGGCCTGCAGGGCGGGGCGTACAACCTGGACAAGGTCAATGACGCCATCAATGAGGTGACTACCCGTCTGGCGGATGGGACCATCGGGGATTCCATTGACCTGTATTCTCAGAAGACCCAGTCTTTGTTCCTGGCATGGCAGAACGGGGAAGCTACCCAGAAGCAGGTGATCGATTCCATTGTGGCGGATATCGGAAACTGCACCAGCCAGCAGGAAGCCCTGAACATGGCGGCGCAGGCCTTTGGCACTATGGCTGAGGACGGGAACCTGAAGTTTATCACTTCCCTGACTTCCGTGGGAGAGACATATGACAGCGTAGCCGGATCTGCGGAAAATCTGTTCAGCCAGACACAGACGCCCATGCAGGAGATGGAAGCGAATACCCGGAAGCTGCAGCAGGCATTAATTCCCCTTGGGGAAAAGATCGTGGAGCTGGCCAATGTGGTGCTTCCGCCTTTGGTGGCCATTATTACGGCAGTGAGCGAGGTATTCGGCATGCTGCCGGAGCCTGTGCAGAATTTTGTGGTGATCCTTGGGGCTTTGCTGGTGGCGTTTACTGCGCTTACGCCAGTAATTGCGGCTCTGGCGGTCTCCTTCGGGGCGCTGAACATTTCCCTGCTTCCGGTGATCGGCATTATTGCCGGGGTGGCGGCGGCCATTGCCGGGATCATCGCCATTGTGAAAAACTGGGGAGCAATCACGGAGTGGTTCGGGAACTTGTGGCGGTCGGTATCCCAAAAGCTGATGGAATTGTGGAATGGGCTGGTGGTATTTTTTACGGAGACAATCCCGGCAGCGTTCCAGACCTTCATCAGCTTTTTTTCTGCCATCCCGGACTGGTGGAGCGGCCTGTGGTCACAGGTATCCGCGTTTTTCACGAATTCCTGGAACGCAATCCTGCAGAATCCCATCGTACAGCTGGTGGTTACAACGATCACTTCTTTGTGGGAGAATGCGAAAAATACCCTGCAGGGCATCTGGTCGGGGATCTGCCAGATTGCTTCCGGCGCCTTTGAACTGCTGAAAAATGTGATCCTTGCCCCGGTGCTTCTGCTGATCGACTTAGTAACGGGGAATTTTTCACAGCTTGCTTCTGATGCGGCGAATATCTGGAACAATATCAAAAATGCCGCCTCCCAAATCTGGTCGGGAATCCGGCAGGTGGTGACTTCTGCGGCTTCGGGACTGAAGCAGGGCGTGGAGACTGTACTTTCGGCGCTGTCCCAGTTTGCCTCGCGGATCTGGTCCGCTATGAAGCAGACGGCGTCTTCTGTCTGGAACGGAACCAAGACCACGGTGGTGAATATCGCTTCTTCCCTGCGTGAAGCAGCGGTGTCCGCCTTCCAGCGGATGGTCTCCGGGATCGGCTCTGCCCTTTCCGGGCTGTATTCCGTGGTCTCCAATGGATTTTCTTCCGCCATCCGGTTTATCACCGGACTGCCGGGACAGGCGTTCCAGTGGGGGAAAGATTTCATCCAGGGGCTGATCAACGGGATTTCCAGCATGATCCAGAGTGTGATAAACACGGTTTCCGGTCTAGCTGACCGGATCCGCTCTTTCCTGCACTTCTCGGCTCCGGATGAGGGGCCGCTATCTGATTATGAAACCTGGATGCCAGACTTCATGAAGGGGCTGGCTGGGGGCATTGAGAAGAACCGGAACCTGGTGGAGAAAGCTGTCCAGGATGTGGCGTCGGATATGGTGATCTCGCCGAAAGTGAACGGGGCAGAGTATGGTTATGCCGATGGCGCTCTATCCGGCGGGAATATGTCCGACTTGATCTCCGGGATTTCTTCTGCGGTGTCAGAAGCATTGTCAGGATTTTCCGGCTCGCAGGGGAATATCGTGATCCCAGTGTATGTCGGCGGGGCGCTTCTGGATGAACTGGTAGTGACAGCGCAGGCAAGACAGAACCTGCGGTCGGGAGGGAGGTAACCGATGGCATTTATACAATATCTGACTTTTGACGGGACAGCCCTCCCTCTGCCGGATTCTTATGAAGTACAGATGGATGATGTGGAGGCGGATTCCGGTGGGGAGACGGAGGCTGGGACGGTGCAGCGGGATGTGGTGCGCGCAGGCGTGGTGAGCATCCCGGTGACATTTTCTGTTTCGGCAAAGTGGCTGAAGATCTTGACGGAGTTTAAGCAGCAGGAAAAGATTACCGTAGGGTATTTTGATACGGAGACGCTGGCTGTGAAGACGGCGGAAATGTATGTGGAAGGGTACAAGGCTTCTCTGGTAAAAGATACATCACGGAAAGGGCTGTGGACGGTGAGTTTTACGCTGAGGGAGTTCTGAAAATGTATTCTTTTTCGGAGAAAATTGTGGTATATTTGAGGAAAATAAATTCTGTTTTAAGGGGATATAGAGTTAATGGAATATAAAATCGATGATAAAGAACTTAAAGCAAATATTTTTATTTCATTTGTTAATAAAGTATGGAAAGGTCAATATGATATTGAAAAAACGGAAGCGGCGTTATCTAAGACCTTTAATATAACAGCCTATGATGGGGACATGCTTGTAGGATGTCTTCGTATACTTACAGATGGTTATTTTTTCGGAACTATTACAGAATTACTTGTTTTGCCGGAATACCAAAAACACGGTATTGGAAGTAAACTTCTCCATTTGGCAAAAGAAACTTCTCCAACTATGTTGTACTTTGGCGCACAGCCAGGAGTTGAAGCATTTTATGAGAAAAATGGGTGTAAAAAGAGTTTGCAGTCGTATATGATTGAAAAAGACAAATTTTAAGTTGAAGGTGGTTTTTATGAAACGAGAGTTAGGAATTGCCAGATGTGGTCTTGCGTGTTGTCTATGCACAGAAAAGGCTGATTGTAATGGATGCGGCTCAAACGGCTGTCCAGACAATGATATTTGTGAGAATAAAAAATGTTCGATTGCAAAAGGACTGACACATTGTTACGAGTGTGAAGAAAATTGCAGGAAAGGATTATTGAGCAAAATTAAACCTTATGCATTTAGCTTATTTGCGAAAAAATATGGGGAAGAAAGGCTTCTGGATTGTTTAGAGAGAAATGAGAAAAATGGAGTCGTGTATCATCGAGAAGGTATAACCGGGGATTATGATGATTTTGATGATGTGGAGCAATTAATGAATTTTATCCTGACAGGAGCGCGATAAATTGGAAGTTGTCAAAATTTTTCAAACCGCCTCATTGCATAGAAATGACGAACAGACTATCCTTAAAGTAGGAGGTGGCAGAAATGGCAAACGAAGATAAAAAAGATTTTAATGCTATGTTGCATGATAATAAGGATATGCCAAAATTTCAAATCATTACAGACCAGAAAAGCATTGAAAAATATGGTGGAAGTAAAATGTATTTTGCTCCACCAATCGACTATGACAAGGTAATGAAAAAAGTTCCTTATGGAAAAGTGATTACTGTTGGAAAGATACGAGAATACTTTGCAGAGTTGAGCGGTGCGGACTTTACAGAACCGATTACAGCAGGGATTTTTGTTTCTATCGTGGCATGGGCGAGTTATCAGCGTTCAGAAGATGAAACGCCTTATTGGAGAACATTGAAAGCGAATGGAGAACTCAATGCTAAATATCCAAATGGTATCAAAGCACAGAAAGAAAAATTAGAAGCAGAGGGACACACCATTATTCAAAAAGGTCGTAAAAATATACGATACTATGTAAAGGACTATGAAAACTCTCTCTTTGATTTGAAATAGGAAAATCCTAAGTTGTTGAGTTAGATAATTATGATATTTTACATTGCCAAGAGCATCAGTCAGAAATGATTGGTGCTTTTTTGATGTTTGGGAACGGAAGGAGGGGTGTCCAATGTACCCGGTGAGTGAGGCGTTCCTGCAGGCGGTACAGGGGAACACCCGGAAGTATTACTGGACAGGAAAGATCACAACTGTTGCCGGAGCAGAGTATCCGTTTACGCAGGAGGATATCGTCAAAGGCAGCGGCTATATCACAGCCCAGTGCTGCGGTAATTCTGAGATCGAACTGGGTGCGGTGTACGCGGCGGAGATGGGGATCAGCCTGTTCCTGGATATCGACCGGTACACCTTGGAGGAGGCGGAAGTGGAACTGTCCTACCACCTGCGGCTGGCGGACGGGACTTACGAAGTTGTCCCTATGGGGATCTTTGAGGTGAGTGAGGCCAACCGGACGGTGCATGTGCTGGAACTGAAGGCTTATGACCGGATGCTCCGCTTTGACCGGGTTTTCAATGGCTTTGAGACCATCGGCACGGCTTACGGGATGATGGCGCTGTGCAGTACCGCCTGCGGGGTGGAACTGGCGCAGAGCCAGACGGAGATCGAGGCGCTTCCCAACGGATCGGAACTGCTTTCCATTTACCCGGAGAATGACATTGAGACCTACCGGGATGTGCTGTATTTTACGGCGCAGGTGCTGGGCGGGTTCTTCTGCATCAACCGGGAAGGGAAACTGGAGTTTCGGCAGTACGGGGAGACTCCAGTGATGGAGATTTTGCAGAAGCATCGGTTTTCCAGCAGCTTTTCTGATTTTGTTACGAGGTACACGGCGGTCAGTTCTACCAACCTGCGGACGCAGATTTCCGAGTATTACGCCCTGGAAACAGACGATGGTCTGACCATGAACCTGGGGGTCAATCCCCTCCTGCAGTTCGGACTGGAAGAGACCAGGGCAGAGCTGTGCGGGAACATCCTGGATGCCCTTTCCAAAGTGAACTATGTGCCTTTTGATTCCGATACCATTGGAAACCCGGCTCTTGATCTGGGGGATGTACTGACCTTCTCCGGCGGGCAGGCGGATGCCCAGCAGATCACCTGTGTGACGTCTTTTACGGTTAAGATCGGCGGCAGGCAGAGCCTGAAATGCGTGGGGAAGAATCCAAGACTTTCCCAGGCAAAGTCCAAGAATGATAAGAATATCTCTGGCCTCTTAAACCAGATCGAAGCGGGAAAGATTGGCATCCACACCTTTACCAATGCTTCTGAGTATTCCATTGGGGAGACGGATGTCCGTATTATTAGCATTGAGTTTGCCTCTAAAGAGGAAAACCATGCACAGTTCTTCGGCCAGGTGGTGGTGGATGTGGCTGCTGATCCGGCTGTAAGGTCAGCCAATGCCAGCGGCACGATTGTGATCCCGTTTCCTTCCGGGAATACAGGAGACAGCGGGGGGACATCCGGTGGAGCAGCAGATACAGAAAATGGTTCTGAAGATGGTGCTGCCGAGGAAGAAACCACAGATATTTCTGTAGATGTAAGCCTGCCGGTCACCTGGACGGAGGACGGGAAGGCAGTCTGCTATGTGACCTTTGAACTGAACAATGCGGAGATCCTGCTCCATCATCCGGTGGAGACCTGGCACAGCGGAAAGCACATCCTGTCTTTGTATTATCCCATAGAAAATATCGTGCCGAATATCACAAATACCTTCAACGTGTACCTGCGTATGGAGGACGGTTCCGGCTCCGTGGGGATCGGGGACTGCATTGCTTCCATCAGCGGCCAGGCTATGGCGGCGGCTGCGGCATGGGACGGCAGGATCGATATTGAGGAAACGGCGGCTCTGTTTTCTGTGGGCGGCGGTCTGCAGGGAAAGGGCTTTACGGATGTGATGACAGTGGAAACGATGGAACTGGTGCAGAAAAGCTATTCGGATACACTGACGGCAAAGCCGAAGATCGGGGCGTTCTGCCGGCCGGTGACGCTGCCGGTATCCAGTGACTCAGAATGATGGGAGGAAAATAGACATGACTTTAAAAGGCGTGATGACAATCGAACTGACGGATGAAAATACCGGGGCAGTGGAAACGGTTACGGAGGAAAACATGATTACAGAGTCCGTCAATAACATTTTGGGGTTAAACCCTATGGGCATCTTTTACGCGGCAACCGGGGAGTATGATGAAGCGGTCATCTGGAACGGGAACCTTCTTCCCATCTGCCCCAACATGATCGGCGGCATCCTGCTCTTTTCCGAAGCGCTGGCGGAGGATGAGGAACTGCTGTATGAAAGCTCCGACAACCTGCCGGTGGCCTACGCTTCCAACAATGTCAATTCTACGGCGAACCTGGCCAGGGGGAGCCTGAACCTGACGGAGAGCATGGCTCTTTCCAACGGCTATAAATTTGTGTGGGAGTTTACGCCCAACCAGGGCAACGGGACGATCGCGGCGGTGGCGCTGACCAGCGCTCTGGGCGGGCAGAATGGGTTTGGAAGCCTTGTGGGGGATGCCAGTACATTTCTGCAGTTAAAGGCGGCGGATATTGGGGCAATTCCGGACGCCAATAAGATGGTGCTGTTTGAGGCGGTGGAGATGGATTTTGAGAACAGCCTGCTGTATTCCATCACCTTTGAGAATGCGGGCGTCCGGATCCGGAAGCTGCGGATCCCGGTGTTTTCTATCGGGCTGAATGAGAAGCTGGACGATTCCACTTATACCGTCCTGGATGATGAGGTGCTGACGCCGGAAACCTTTGAATTTCTGGGAAGCTATACCAAGTACGGGGAATTCATGGACGGGCAGGACGGATATTGGTACGGGTTTTCCAATGAGGGGAATTCCTCCGGGGACGCTGCGATGCTCTGGATCAAGATTTCCAAAACGGATTATTCCTTTACCGAAGGGCAGTGGACGCTGTCCAATGCCAAGCTGATGGATGTGGGGAACCGGGAGAACGGCACCTTTGCGGAACGTGTGGTGAAATGCTGTGTCCGTAGCGGTTATCTGTATGTGCCAGCCTATGACAAGAAGGGGATCTATAAGATAAGCCTTTCCAATTCCACGGATGTGACGCTGATTAATTTCGGTTTTACCTCCCAGTGGAAGCCCCTTTGTGAGACCGGTTCCTGCGAACTGTATCTGACGCTGGTCGGGGATCTGATCATCGGCGGGGATTTCCAGATCACGGCGGAGGACGCAGTGATACAGACCCAAGGGAGCGTCCGGCTCAATAACGCCGCGACGCCCCTGTTCCAGTACAAGAATTTCCTGTTTGGATGGGGCGGCAGCTATGGGAATGAGTACCGGACAGCTTATCTGCTGACGCCTTATCTGGCGTCCATCAATAACCTTTCCTCAGCGGTGGTGAAGACCGTGGATAAGACCATGAAGATCACCTACACGCTGACGGAGCAACCGGATTCCGTGCCGTAAGGGAATGATCTGTTCCGGAAAGGACAGGCGGCACTTCATTATAGTAACCTGCAAGCGGCGCTCTTTTACGGGCGTCTTTTCTTATGCGAGAAAGTGAGGAATTGCAATGAAAGAATTTTGGAATATGGTCCAGATGGTATTTGCCGCTGTAGGCGGATGGCTGGGATACTTTTTGGGCGGCAATGATGGGCTGCTGATTGCCCTGGTGCTTTTTGTAGCGGTGGATTACCTGACCGGTGTGATGTGTGCCATTTCGGATAAGACCTTATCCAGCAATGTGGGCTTTAAGGGGATCTGCAGGAAGGTGCTGATCTTCCTCCTGGTGGGGATCGCCAATATCCTGGATGTTCATGTCATCGGCACCGGGTCGGTGCTGCGGACGGCGGTGATCTTTTTCTATATTTCCAATGAGGGCGTGAGCCTTTTGGAGAACGCAGCGCACCTGGGGCTGCCGGTGCCGGGGAAGATTAAGGCTGTCCTGGAACAGCTCCATGACAGAGCCGAAAAAACAGAAACGGAGGAGAAATGAGATGAAGTTAGTACAGAGCATTTTAACGAAAAATCCCTGCTATACGGCAGGAAGAAAGACCACAGTTAAAGGGCTGATGCTCCATTCGGTGGGATGCCCCCAGCCGAAGGCGTCCGTGTTTATCAAGAACTGGAACAGCCCGTTCTATGACAGTGCCTGCGTCCATGGGTTTATTGACGGAAATGACGGGACGGTATACCAGACCCTTCCCTGGAACCACAGGGGATGGCACTGCGGTTCCGGCAGCAAGGGGAGTGGCAACAACACCCATATCGGAGTGGAGATGTGCGAACCCGCATGTATCAAGTACACAGGCGGGGCGAATTTTACCTGTTCCGATACTGCAACAGCAAGGACGGTGGCAAAGCGTACTTATGAGGCGGCAGTGGAACTGTTTGCTTATCTGTGCAGACAGTACAATCTGAACCCGACCGCAGATGGCGTGATCATCAGCCACCGGGAAGGACATAGCCGGGGGATCGCTTCCAACCACGGGGATCCGGAGCATCTCTGGAACGGCCTGGGGATGGGCTATACTATGGACGGGTTCCGCAAGGCAGTGAAGGCTGTCATGGACGGTTCTGGTGTTTCGGAACCGGAAGAGGGCGGATGGTACCGGGTCAGGGAGTCCTGGGCAGACGCGAAGTCCCAGAAGGGGGCGTTCAAAGTGCTTGCTAATGCAAAGAAATGTGCGGATGAGAATCCGGGGTATTCGGTATACGATGAATCCGGGAAGGCGGTATACGGCAGCCGGGGATCGGGGAGCGGATTTTCCTCTTATCTGGTACAGATATCTATCACAGACCTGAACATCCGGAAAGGTCCGGGGACGAATTACGGGAAGACCGGTAAGTATACGGGGAAAGGTGTCTTTACCATTGTGGAGGAAGCCTCCGGCCAGGGAGCATCCTGCTGGGGCAAGCTGAAATCCGGCGCTGGATGGATCTCACTGGATTATGCGAAGAGAATTTAATAATATAGAGAATGATTGAAAATCCCGCATATGGCTGGTCTGAAAAGATTGGCTGTATGCGGGATTTTTTCTATGTCAACAGTTGATTACTGTTCTGATTCAGATATTGAATTCTGTGAACGGAACGGTAGAAAGAATTTGGATCTCATGGTATGATACAGCATATGGATTATTTTTATCTTCAGATAAATTTATGAGAGAGGACTTGAGAAAATATTCTTGCAGTATTAAAAAATGAAAAGATGGGGCGGAGAAATCAGTGGATAAAAAAGACAATAAGAGGCAGTATGTGATCCGTAATCTGCGTCATGATGAGATTGGATTGTTGAAGGATTTCCTTTATGAGGCCATATATGTTCCAGAGGGAGTAGAGTCTCCAGCAAGCGAGATCCTAGAGCTGCCTGAACTGAAGCTTTATATTGAAGAGTTTGGAACAAGACGAGGGGATAATTGTCTGGTTGCCGATTTCGGCGGCAAGGCTGCAGGGGCAGTTTGGGCGAGAATTATGGATGACTATGGCCATGTAGATGATGAGACGCCGTCCATTGCTATCTCGTTATACAGGGAATATAGAGGTCAGGGGATAGGCTCCCGGATGATGCAGGAGATGCTGGAACAGCTGAAGGTACAGGGATACAAAAGAGTGTCTCTGTCCGTACAGAAGGCAAATTACGCGGTAAAGATGTATAAAAAACTCGGATTTGCAATAGTGGATGAAAATGAAGAAGAATATATCATGGTATGCGAATTACAGGGAGGTGCAAAGATATGATTTTGGAAACAGAGAGACTGCTTCTCCGTCCATGGGAGGAGAGAGACGCAGAGGATTTATACCGATATGCAAGTCATCCTGATGTGGGGCCTATAGCTGGATGGTCTGTTCATACAAGTGTGGAAAACAGCCGGGAAATAATCCGTGAAGTTCTTTCTGCGTCCGAGACTTATGCGGTGGTTTTGAAAGAAAACGGTCATCCGGTTGGAAGTATAGGGCTGATGATCGGTGAAACTAGTAATATAAGACTTCCGAAGACAGAAGGTGAGATTGGATACTGGATCGGTGTGCCCTATTGGGGAAGAGGCTTGATTCCAGAAGCCGTTCGGGAAATTTTGAGACATGGTTTTGAAGATCTGAATCTGCCTAAAATATGGTGCGGATATTTTGATGGAAACCAAAAATCAAAACGAGTTCAGGAGAAATGCGGTTTTCATTATCATCATACAAGTGAAAATGTTCCTTGTGCGATAGAGGGCGTTTTACGGACGGAACACATATCCTGCCAGACGAAAGAAGAATGGAGAAACATGAAAGAAGGAATGGAATACTGATGGATATTAATCAAATGTTTGGCACATTACAGCAGCTTGCTCCGCAAATCGCATCATCATATTGTGTTGTTAACGGTGTGTTTATGGGACTTAATGAAATTGAAAATATGGGATATGAAGAATTCAGCTTAAGGTCTAAAATGAATATGCCGATGAAGCTGTATAAATATTTTTCAAACAAAGCAGAAGAGACAGATGGGAAAAAACGTAATTATTCTATTGAGGCATTAAAAAACAATACAGTTTTTATGCAGGCGCCCAGCCAGTTTGATGACGTATATGATTCTGACATCAATCTGGACTGGACGGAATATGAAAAGTTGAGACTGTCAGAATACTGCAGACGATGTGAAATTGAAACAGAGGATATCTGGTCAGTACAGGAAATCGGAAACCGCCTGATCCAGGCATTAATGGCAGCGTTTAAATCTACCCAGAATTTTTCTTCTGCATTCACCAAAATTCCCACATCCAAAATGGAAGAACTTTCAAATGAACATTTCTTTTTAAAGTTGGATATGGAATTAAGGAAAGATGCAGATCTCGGACATGCTGTGGCAAAAATCATTTCTTCGGACTATGAGCAGTATTTGTCTTATTTGAAAAATGTTTTTAGAGTTTCCTGTTTCGCAACAACACCATACTCTCAATTAATGTGGGGAGGGGCTTATGCCGACTGCCACAGGGGATTTTGCGTTGAATATACAATACTGCCAAATGAAGAAAAATATCAAAGTGTATATCGAAATCTTTTCCCGATGATTTATTGTAAAACGAGATCAAATATAACAGACAGGCTAACTGCTTTACAGGATAAGGAAATCACGGAGGCGGGACTGTGGGACATCTATTCACATGGTGCGTTGAGGAAGAGTATTGACTGGGTATATCAAAACGAATGGAGATTATTGCTGCCGCTTCGCTGTGAAAATATTTCTGATTACAATATTGATTTTTTCCCAATAACGAAGGTATTTCTGGGCAACAGAATGGCTTCGGGCAAACGGAAAGAAATTATAGAAATTTGTCATGAGAGGCAGATCCCGTATGTGGGAGTTATGAGAAATCCAAGTGTATTTGAAATGCAGGAATGCCCGGTAAAATGTGAAGAATGTTTTAGATATAATGCGGATATAAAATAAAGGATAAGGCTTGCCTCTGTCTTAAGGATAAGATGCACGCAGGCCTTTTTTGTTTTTCTGATAATGTTGAAATGTACATGACATACAGTTGTCGTGTTTGAACTGTTATGATATAGGCAGGTGGAGCAAATGAAGACAGACAGGCTGATTGGTATTTTATCCATTCTTCTTCAGAAGGAGAAGTGTACAGCGCCGGAACTGGCAGAGAAGTTTGAGGTTTCCAGAAGAACGATAAACCGGGATATAGAGACATTGTGCAAAGCTGGGATTCCTGTCAGTACGGTACAGGGAGCTGGAGGAGGCATCCGCATCATGGAAGGGTATCGGATAGACAGAACCCTTCTGACTTCCAGGGACATGCAGATGATTCTGACAGGACTGCGGAGTCTGGACAGTGTCAGTGGGAGCAGTTATTACGTGCAGCTGATGGAAAAGCTACAGGTTGGTGCATCGGATTTTGTCAGCGGCAGGGATTCTATGCTGATCGATCTGTCATCTTGGTATAAGGAGTCCCTTGCACCGAAAATTTCTCTGATTCAGGACGCTATTGAAGAACGCAGACAGATTGCTTTTCACTATTTTGCTCCCGGCGGTGAAAGCGTCCGAATGGCAGAACCTTATTATCTGATTTTTAAATGGTCCAGCTGGTATGTCTGGGGATGGTGTCAGAAAAGAGAAGATTTCCGTATGTTCAAACTGAACCGGATGGAGGATTTGAAAAAGACGGAGGAAAAATTTGTTTCAAGACAAGTACCCATGCCTGATCTTTCTAATGAGAGAATTTTTCCAGCGAATATCCGGGTAAAGGTTCTCTTTAAACGGGATGCAAAATGGCGGCTGGTAGAAGAGTTTGGTCCGCACTGCTTCAAAGAGCAGAAAGATGGGCAGCTGCTGTTTGAGATGGATTATACCGATGAAAGCTCCCTAATGGGATGGCTGCTGACTTTTGGGGAAAAGGCCAAGGTGCTGGAGCCGGCTGAAGTAAGGGAAAAACTTCTGAAAACGGCGGAAAGCATTGCATCCATTTACCGAAAAGAGGACAGAGGTTAAACAGGCAAAAGGAGGGAGATTTATGGCACAAAAGGAACTGGCGCTTTATGTGGCAGAACAGCTGGCTCCGTTGGGAGAAATCCGATATATTCCCATGATGGGCGGCTGGCTGTTTTATTATCGTGAAAAGCTGATCGGCGGTATATATGGTGATGGATTTGCTGTAAAAGACACAGCTGCGTCCAGGCAATTTATGCCGGACTGTCTGGAGGAGGTGTGGGCAGATACTCCGACGGCGCTGCTTCCCTGTACGATTTTGGAAGACAGCGGGAAACTGTGTGAGATGGTCAGAGAAATGTACCCGGAACTCCCGGAACCAAAGGCAAAGAAACCCAGAAAAAGAAGGAGAACGACAAATGACATTTGATTATAAAAAAGAATACAAAGAATTTTATCTTCCGGGTAAAAAACCGCAGCTTGTGGAGATTCCAAAGATGAATTATATCGCGGTCCGGGGGAAAGGGAATCCCAATGAAGAAGGCGGGGCATATAAGGAATCGATCGGGCTTTTGTATGGAATTGCGTTTACAATTAAGATGAGTAAGAAAAGCAGTCACGAAATCCAGGGATATTTTGATTATGTGGTGCCTCCTCTGGAAGGTTTTTGGCAGCAGGATGGCATAGAAGGAATTGACTATGAAAAAAAAGAATTTCGGTGGATTTCCGTGATCCGTCTTCCGGATTTTGTGAAGAAAACAGATTTCGACTGGGCGATTCGGGAAGCTGAGGAAAAAAAGAAACAGGACTTTTCAAAAGCGGAGTTCCTGACCATCGAAGAAGGTCTGTGCGTCCAGTGTATGCATATGGGTGCTTTTGACGAGGAACCTCGGACCATTGCCCTGATGGATACTTTTCTCAGAGAAAATGGATATGCAAATGATTTTTCCAGTGGCCGAATGCATCATGAAATCTATCTTTCGGATGCCAGACGTGTTCCGCAGGAAAAATGGAGGACGGTGATCCGGCATCCGGTAAGAAAAATATGATGCAGGAGAGACGAAAAATGAATTTTGTTGATGCCAAGAGAGTTCTATCCGCAGACAAAGAAATGAATATTTTTATAAAATCTTTTGGACCCGTTGGAAAAATATGCCGACGGGTTTCTTTTTGTAATTTTTTTGAGGAAGGGTAAATATAACTGTTTTTTCTTTGCCTGTGACATGAGGAAACAAAGCGGGACTTATCCCTGCGGCAAGAGAGGCGGGAAACTCATGGAAAGACGGGAACTGGTCAGCACAGGCATGTATACGCAGAAACAGGCAGATCTGAACATGGAGCAGTGCGCCGAATTTATGGCGCGGATGATCCAGAAGTACGGCGCTGAAATTCTGGAAGAACTGGAATCAGAAAAAACACAGATTCCTGATGAGAAACAAACATGAAACCACATCCTTACCGGCAGTCATCTGGACTGTCGGCTTTTTCTGTGCGTTCCGCATAGTTTTCAGGGAGAAACCTTGTGCGTCCTGCGAGTTGGCGGGGATGCCGGACTCCGATATATTAATCATACACGGGGAACCGTATGACAGTGAGCAACCGAAAGAGGTGAGGACGTGAAAAAGAAATGTTACATTTACACCCGTGTTTCCACGGCCGCCCAGACGGAAGGCTACAGCCTGGAGGCTCAGCAGGAACGCCTGCGCCAGTACGCGGAATATAAGAACCTTGAAATCGTGGGCGAATACTGTGACGCCGGAAAATCCGGAAAGAGCATCCTGGGAAGACCTGCCTTTATGGAGATGATGGACGACATCGTCAGCGGGAAGGAGCAGATCTCTTATGTGTTGGTGTTTAAGCTGTCCCGTTTCGGAAGGAACGCCGCGGATGTGCTGAAATCCATCCAGACACTTCTGGACTATGATGTGGATCTGGTATGTGTGGAAGACAGTATTGACAGTTCCACCCAGGGCGGAAGGCTGACCCTCGCGATCCTGTCCGCTGTGGCGGAGATTGAACGGGAGAACATCCGGGTGCAGTTTATGGCCGGACGGATGCAGAAGATGATGGAGGGAGGCTGGGCAGGCGGACCGGCGCCTTTCGGGTACCGGAATAAGAACGGGAAGCTGACTGTTGAGCCGGGGGAAGCGGAGATTGTCCGGCTGATCTATGCCAAGTATCTGGAACCGGATATGAAGCTTGCCACAGTAGTGCGGTGGCTGAATGACCACGGATACCGGCGGATTTCCAGAGGAAGTCCCTGCCCCTATAACCGGGATTTCGCCGCCCGTGTCCTGGACAATCCTTTTTACTGCGGGAAGATTGTATATTACCGCAGGACGAACCGGAGCATGGATGAGCAGAACCAGAGAAAGGAGATCACGGTCAGGGGAAAGCAGGAAGCCATTATCCCGGAAGAAATGTGGGACAGGGTACAGGAGAAACGGAAACAGATGGCTGTCCATTATGAGAAAGACGAACCGGACCGGATCAGCATGCTGTCCGGATTGGTGAAATGCCCGCTGTGCGGGGCAGGACTGGTGATGCAGAAGAACAAGCGTATCAATAAGAACAGGGGAGGATACTACAAGCCGATTTATTACTATGCCTGCCGGAATTACCGGAAGTCAGAAGGGCGCAGGTGCAGTTTTAAGCATACCTATAACCAGAGCAAACTGGATGGGGCAGTATTGGAGATCCTTGGACAGCTGACGCGGACGGAAGAATTTCGGAACGCTTTTGCGGCAGCCATTGGAGATCAATCCTCCGAAGCGTCTTTTGAGGGACAGCTGAAAGACCTCCGCAGGAGACTGCACAGCCAGGAGCATCTGAAATATAAGCTGGGTCAGGAACTGGACCGTCTGGATGTCCTGGAGGATGGGTATGACGAGACTTATGATGCTATTCAGGAGCGGATTAACGCCTCTTATGACCGGATTGAGCAGCTGGAGACAGAGATCGGACAGGTGAGACGGAAGCTGACGGCGGTCAGGGAGGGGCTTCAGTCCTCCGGGCAGATCTGCCGGATCCTGGATCATGCTGATCGGCTTTACCGGAAAATGAGCTGTGCGGAGCGGCGGGAACTGTGCCGGCAGTTTATTGAGCGGATTGAGGTATTCCCGGAAGAACAGAAAGACGGAAGGATATTAAAATCCGCAGCGTTCCGGTTCCCGGTCTTCTATGGGGAGGATGGGGCGGCCGGGGATCAGGAAC
>ERZ1643246.2778-NODE-2778-length-15991-cov-4.267068_pt1 | contig 15991 bp, 13 predicted proteins | sample MGYA00579265_ERZ1643246 | MGnify/ENA primary metagenome ERZ1643246 (study PRJEB29033, sample SAMEA4952261) | chicken gut metagenome | biome: Broiler Chicken; feature: Gastrointestinal Tract; material: Caecum | place: Ireland | collected 2018 | study: Broiler... | reverse complement strand
CGAAGTCTGCACCAGATACCGCCGCATTACGGTAGATGATACCTTTGTCATTGTTATTCTTACTTCCGTTTGCTGTATTCTCCGTATAGTCAGACTCAGGAAGTATCACGCCTGTAGCAAGATTGGAGTCGACTTTGGAGCTAACACCAGTCTCCATCGTATCAGTGCTGTACTTATGAATTGTTTCATGCACATCAAGGGTCAGAGAGTAGATGCTCAATCCTTTAAACAGAAGCGGTCTGGCTCCTGACTCCGTAAGAGTATGGTAAGTATCCGTAACTTCTACAAGACCATCTGCACTTGAGATAACTCCGCTGTGGCTATGAGTCACGAAGTCCTGAGGAGCATATCCCCCTATTTTCCATGAGCCATCCCATGTGAGCGTATCTCCAACCTCATCGTAAATAGTACCCTGTGAATCTCGGATGCTGCTTGCCACTGGAGAACCATCTTCATTACTTGGCTCGATACCATATTCGTGTCTGTGTTTGCTCATTAGCGTATCTTTGGTGTTTGCATCAAGACTGTTTCCGCTCAGGGCAGATATTGTCCTGATATCTCCATAAATACCACGGGATAAATCCCAAGCATATGTATATCTCTTCGGATCACTTGACGGAATGTTGCTGACTCCGCCTTTAGTCTGGTCGAATGTATATGCATTACCCAACGCAGTATTATAAAGAATAAAGTTATTTCCATCTTTATCTGCCTCTACGGTTTTACCGCTATAATCAGAGTGCCTCAGTGTGTACTCATTGGAGCGTACATTATAATAGTTATGTGTACCTGAGCCGAAAATACAGTTTGCGTGAGCCACGGCATTAGGATTCACCACGTCTTCTCTGCTAGAGCTAAGAATACCCCCGGCAGTAGAGAAGATATCCTGATGAATGAAGTTCAACTGATAGTCCTGCAGGTCGATACTTGCAGAGGTTTTTATCTTCTCAGGAGCCTCAATCTCAAGAACAAACACACTATACCCACAGCCATTGTCACTACCAAGAGAAACAGTAGCACCTTTCTTCGTACCGCTAACCGTGATATTGGTATCACTCAGATACTTATCAGACAGTGATTTAAAGCCTTCGGCATCAATCACATTTCCTTCGCCCACATACTTCTGTACTTCATTCCAGAATGACTGACCGTTACGGTTGTCATCTGACAGCCTGTAATTGTCATTAGCCTTGCAGTTGGAAACCATAGTAATCAGATACTTCTTCTTATCCACTACAAAGCTACCTTCTGATGTTTTGGTGTAATCTACCTTGTCATTCTCGCCAATAGTGAGAGTACCTTTCAGGTTTTCATCGTATGTAACCTTGCCATATGAAATAAAGGATTTGATAGGCTCTGACTTCACAATATACTCAACAGCCATACCCATCGTATTATCTGCACCAGTAAAATCAACCTCTCCACGTCCTGCCGTAGTTCTGTCAGCAGAAGCCTCCAGATTCACCGTGGAAGTAGTGGAATTGTTGTTCGCCATAGCAGTCAGGTTGTAAGCCAGATTGTTTACATCTGCTCCGTTAGATACCATGTTCTGCACAAGGCGTTTGGAAACTCGTCCTCCCTGATACGTGGATTCCGCAAAGTAGCTTGCCGTATCCTGTGGAGTCCTGTATTTCCAATCCGGCAGGTACTTAGCACCTGCATTGAAGTCTCCAGAAGTTACCGTAGATTCTTTTGCGTTCACTTTGCCCTCCATGCTTTTACGCATTTCATCGAGGTTGGAAACGGCATCAATCTTACCGCCACCAGAGAGCAGGAAAGAACCATAAGCATAAGTCTCATAGCCTTCCGTCCAGTCAGAGAACACATTAGACACCTGTGTCGGCACATTTACATCATTATCAGACTGACCGCCGATAACTCCAGTGTTATCTGTTGTGCCTTGTGTCAACTTATCATCTACTGGCATTGTTCCATCTTCCTGAGAAATGAGAGAGGACACGGCATCCACATTGAATGAGCCATCTTCGTTCTGCGTGGCACGAACCGTCAGGTTGGCTGCTGCCTTAGAGCTACCCCCATAGGCTAAGCCGTAAACACCAAAACCATACCGCCAGTTTTGACTGCTCGACCAGTTACTTGCAATATCATTACGGAGATAATCATCTGTCATCTGTGCTTTGAAAGCATCGCTACCCATATCGGGAATCAGTTCATTATCTACATCGAAGCGATTATAATAAGTACCTGGATATGCTAAAGTGTAGATACAGTTGGAGCCTCCGCCATTCTTAGAATTACTTCCCACATAAAACAGCATTCCATGATTACTCGGTGAGTTCATCGGGTTGCCTCCGGCAAGATACTGCACAGAAATACTGCTCTTGGTGTCATTATCCAAAAATGACAGGCGGTGTACTGTTTGAAAATTCATGTAACCTGCGTTTTCAGCACCTACCACAGGAATCATCACAATAACTCCGTCTTTTAAGAAATCCTCTTTGCTGATGGGTACGGAAGTGCCATGTTTTTGCAGGCAACTCGCAAACCTGTCGTAAAAAGCACTTCTCGAATCACTTTTATAGAGCATGGTGGAGTGATTCTCGTCAAACCTTTCATTCATCAGGTCAGACCACTGAGCATACTCAAGATATGCTCGGTTGCCCCTTGCTCCAGAAAGGCTTGAGCCTCCAGAGGTATTCAGTATTGTATCAAAACAATTCCTTAAGTCTGTGGCATCCAAAGCAAGCACATCAGCAGCCTCCTGAATACTCACATTGGCATTTCTCACAAAATCTACACTGGAGCCGGTCCAGAACAACTCATCACCAGTAGCAATCATCTCTTTATGCTTATCACTGGCTGATATGGTGAATCCTGCCTGAAGCATCACATTGTAGTCATTGGGATTGATACCGCCTTTGGAGAGGATATCGGCTCTTCGTGCCACGGTGAACTTCATACCGTAATAACTCAGTGTGGCTTTGTTGCCTCCCGATCCAGACCAAGAGCCTCCTCCGGCGGAAGTATTACCGCCTCCAGTACCATCCGCAAAAGCTGTCAGCGAAGTGCAGAACAGCATCACAATAAATACCATTCCAAGCAATAAGCGTCTTGCTAAAATCTTCATGGCTACACCTCCCGTTTATACTTAGAAATCAGTGCTAACAAGGCATCCTTTTTAGCAATTGCTATACCGCCAATCATCAGGAAGATACCTGAGAGGGTCACTACAAGCGTACTCATGCCTCCAGTTTGCGGAAGAAAGGTACTTCCTCCGTCACCGTAAGAACCTAAATCAATGGCACTCGCCTCATCAACGAAACAGTCAACTGTGAGTGTGCCGGAAGTCTCCACGCCATCGGCAGTAACCGCCGTCCATGAATACGCCCCATTATGTGTCACGGTGAAACTATGCTCCTTCGTGAGGTCAATGCTTGACTCGCCATTAAAGAGCAATACCGCATCCATATCGGAATACATGGTAATTGCTGTCGGCGTACCCTTGAGGATACCACTTGGCAATTCACTGAAAGATACCCTTGCCTGAGCCGTGTTGATAGGTTCCTGAGCAGGTTCTGAATCATCTACGCCCCTAATGGAGAATGATGTTTCATATTCCTTTTGGGAGCCTCTCAACAACAGAAGAAAGTCTCCGTTGCGGTCAAGGGCGATACCCCCTATTTTGCCCGTGTTCTTACCAATTACATCGTTGCAGTAATTAAGACTCGCCGTGGAGTCTACCAAACGTACAGACTTATCTGCAGTCCAAATCTCAAAGTTTACAAGTTCCTCGCCACCCAATACCTTCGGATAATCAAAGCTGAATGATATATTCACAGACGCTTTCTTCTTATCTTCTGACAGCGTGTAGCCTACCTCACAATTCGCACTGGAGCTTTTTATCTTCTCTTCGAAGATTGCTGTGTTTGCCTCAGTACCCTTGAGGTCGGCAGTACCAATAAACTCGCCATCTGGTGTATAGAACAGGAACAGGTCAGGTCTTGCATCCCCGATAGCGATATCCGTCTTGCTATCCATACCAGAGTCCGCATTGATCAACTGAAAGTCTGAGGAATGAGTCTTGATGTACTCAGACAGCTCTCCAGTATTCACAGTTCCTTCGTAGCCTTCCAACGTATTCCAGACGATACTTCCGTCCTCTGCCTGATTGGAGAATGACAGATGTCTGCTTGTGTCCGTTACATTCTTAAGAGTAGAAGTAACGACATCGCCGGAAGAATAATTGTAGCCAAGCACGATTGCATCCTTCTTCATGAAGTACACAATCGTTGTTCCCAATGTGTCAGCACTGTGGATATACTCTCGCACAGCATCCAGATTCATATTCGGCTTCAAATCAAAGGCTACTCCCTTAGAATCTTCATCTGTTTCTGGTGTCGCCTGACCTTTTGTGGTGTCCGGCGTGTCAGGTGTCTTTTGCTCCGTGGATTCCGTTGAGGTATCTGGAGCCTCTGAGTTTGCCGTTTTCTCCTCGGTCTGAGTAGCTTCTGGTGCTTCCTCAGATACGGCTTCTGCCTTATCCGTGACAGCCTCGGAATCCGACACGGTTTCCGCATATGCCACGGTTGACGGCAGACTCGCACCTGTCACCAGAACCGCAGTAAGAAAATACACAACTGCTTTTTTCATGGATTTTGTCCTCCTTTTTGCTATGATTTTTGCCCCCTGTTCGCCCCGTGGTGTGCCATGCGTAGCCAATTGCCCCTGTCGGGAGCGTGTTGGCGGTTTCTATGGCTTTTCGGGGCAGGATTGTGGGAGAGAGCCAGAAATGCCCTAGAGGGCAGGAAAGGGCAAATTCGGGCGGTGTCCGTGAGGGGCGGTTTTTCCGCTCCCGACCCGATTCCCACGGCTCGAAAAAAGGCAGGGCTTTCGCCTGCCTCATACCCCCTACGTGCCTTGCATGAAGCTAAAGCCAAGCTGTTCCTCCAAAAGACTACTCGCTGCTTTTAGCATGGCATCCAATGAATAAGTTTCTACTTCAGTACAAGCCGTAGCATCCTCAAGGGAAATCGGCATACTTCCGTAATACGCCTCGGTGATATAGCACTTGTAAGACTGAATCCTATACCAGACGGTCACGGAGCCAACCTCCGGCGAATACAGCGATACAAACAGCTTGTACTCCAATGGACTCTCCGCATTACCCAAAAACTGATACCGCCTTCGGAAGTTGTACTCCAAGTCCCTCAGTTCTTTTCTTTTCAAAGTAATGCGTCTTGGCAGCCTTCTATGTTCCTTATCAATTCTTCTTCCATCTTTTACGGAGTATACGTACCGTCCTAGCAATATCTTCTGGTTTCTGCCTTCCCTCCAGTCTTTCTCAAAACTCAGATAGCCATAATGCTCAGAGTTTTTAAAGTTATCAATCCTCAGTATTGCTTTGCACAGATTGAGCATATTACCACCCCTTTCCCAAACTTTCTCAAACACTGCATCCTTTATTTGTACTCATCAGGTATCATCGGAATATCTAGCCTTTTATGCAGTAATCTTTCAACCGCCAATAAGTTCTCCATGAGTACGACACTGTTCTTTGTCCTTGCGGACATAGACTGATATTCCGAAAGGAAAGAAGCATTACCAACGAAGAACTCTTTAAAAACACCTTGCGTTTATCAATGCAAGCTGTAAACCTGATGTCCGCCCTCTCAACATAGTCCCGTATCATCACATTGATTTCAGGGTACATCTCAGAAACTAATGAGATATTGACTCCTCTGCGTTGCTTCAAGCGGTTTAACGCCTCACGTATATGAGCTTCATCTCGGATACCCCCTGTGATGGTATCGCAACAGAGGTTGGGAGTACTGGAAGTAAGAACGGCATACACGGTATCTACAAGTTTCCCTTCACAAAGCCTATATCTCGTTTCGATAAATGTTGGATAAGGATTGCCATACCCATCAAGCACACACTTGACTGGTACACATATTTTTACCTCTTGTGTAATCATTACTATTCACCTCTTTCAAAGGCAGGACTTACGCCCTGCCCATATCTATCTCCTCGGTATGTGAGGAAGTACATACCATGATTATCTAAATTTGTTGATAATCGGTGAGAGAAAATTCATTCTCACGACTACCTTGCCTTCTACATCATCTACTGTTATTTTCTCAAAGTCCGCCACATCGTTATTGTCACCTTTCGTAGTGATACTGCCTTCATCATCAATATCCATAACTCGGTGGCAGACCATGTTATCTTCATCAAGATGGAACATAACTACGTCCTTTTCTTGAATACCCTTCGTCTGCTTTACAATCACCAGAGAGTTCGTCTCCATGTAAGGCTCCATAGAGCCTGAGAGAACGACCACTGGCTTATAGCCGAAGAAGTAAAACTCGCTGCCTTTAGTGAATACCCCCATGATGCAGTACAGCGACAATGCGATAATCGCAATTGTCAGTACCCACTCGGCAACTTTGCGTATCAACTGGAATGTCTTTTTAGCGTCTTTCATGTAAACACCTTCTTACACATACCAAGATTATCAAAGCGGATACTCCTAAGAGAATACATAATCCGCCAATCTCTGTTGAGTCTCCTGTTTTTACAGTAACACCGCCGGCTGAATGAGATACAGACGTATCTGTATCAGTGCCTTCTGGTACTAACAGTCGACCTTGAAAGTGGAATCTTGCGTTCAATTCTTTTCCCTGCCATTCATTCCCAAGCGTATCAGGCAGATAGCCAACCACAGGAACAACAGCAGTTTCTCCGCTTTCTACCTCATACCAATCGGAAGATAACTCGGACAGATCCATATAGCCTGAATCACCAATGCTATACTGCATCACATCATACAACTCTGAGTCCTCCAGATTTTCAGTTTCAATCAAGCGGAACTCCATCGGGTATGCAGTTGCATTGGTGACTACCACTTTATCTTCCAGAATTTCATCAGGTGCTATAGCTTCGTGATACCATTCCTCACCGCCAAGCTGAAAATCAAAGGTACTATCGTCAGCACTCGCAGACACAGGAGTCAAAAGCATAGAGAAAAGGGTCAGCCCCAGTAATAACTTTTTCATCTCATATACCCCCTTTTAACCTTCGAATGCTTTATAGGTGAAGTACCCAGTTTCATAGTTTGCTTTGTCGATACCTTCTGCCTCGGACACTGTACTTCCAGTCAATCCTGCACAGTACCAGAATGGTACACAATCATTCTTCACAACATCTGACCAGTTACTTGAAGCGTACACTGTTTTCAGACCGCTGTAAGCGAACATCTGAGACAGGGTTGCGTTCTCATTCATCTGGAAACCTGATAAATCCAGTTCCCTCAGATAAGAGCAACCAGAGAACATATTGTCGTAGTCCGTGGCATCTCTCGTCTGGAAGTGGGATAAATCAACAGAATTTAAGCGACTGCAGTCCTTAAACATATTCTCAAAAGTAAGATTGTTCCTAACGTCCTTCATACCCATAGTTACCTTCGTAAGATGATTGCAGTTCAGGAACATTCCATACATATTCTTGGCACTCGCCATATTCCAACTGCTAATATCTAATGTCTTAACCGTGGTACAATTTCCAAACATCAACTGGAAATTCGTAATGCCGTCAGTCACAATGTTATTCAAGTCTACATTCAATAAACTCGTACAGCTTAGGAACATACGCCTAGCTGAAGTGGTTTCTGTTGTATCAAGCACACCGCCGAATGATATATCTGCAACATTTGAGTAGTAACTGAACATATCGTTACAGCTAGGGTCGGCAATGATGCCGCCTCTACCCCCTATATGCATCTGAGTGCCATCTACCCAAGCCATGACAGTACCATCTTGTTCCTTCGATACGTCGAACTTGGTCTCGCCAGTAACATACGCACTCAGATCGGGAATGTAATCTACGAAGTCCACATCAACTACCGTGGACTTTACAGGACTCGTAGTTCTGTTGAAATCCTCCCCTGCCATCAGATACGGCTTAGCGAAAATACCAGATGTAACACTGAGTTCTCGTGAATCATAATCCGTGAAGTATGCAAAAGCACCTTGAATGTGAGTCAAAATGAACGCAAATGCCAGTAATACTATGAAAAGTAAGCCTTTCTTTCTAGTCATAGACTACCTCCTTTGCAGTTAAAACTATCTTTCATAGTCAAGTTCAAAAACCATCAGGTTGTCTTCACTTTCTGCCTCGGCATCAGAAGATGCCTCAGAGCTACCCCCAAGGACAGACACGATACTCACTACCTGATGGGCGATATCGTTCTGATTGTACTTGGCAAAATTGAAAACTGATGTAGTGATAGTACCAATTATCAGTAATAAAGCTGTGAACCCAATGAATTTCTTTTTGTTGATATACATAGACTGTACCTCCTATTTCCTAAGAGCAGGCAGGGAGCAGAGTCCCTGCCCTTGATGTTATTTGATATGTTTCTTATTTCTCTACAACGGATACCCAGTCAGTTCCAAGACCTGCTGTGTTCCTGTGCTGCTTCGCAAAGACCTCAATCTTTACATTTGCAGTTGTATCCTGCCATGCATTCTTCGCATCTTCATCCATAGCGAACTTGTAATCATATACATGAGATGTCTCGGTGGAGCCGTCTGTCTCTTCATCATTTTCTACGCTACCTGCCAGAGCAACATCATCAATGGTGTATGTAATGGTCTGCTTGTCCTCGCTCAGAACGCCTTCCAGTTCAGTGCCTTCAGCATCCGTAATCTTGTACTCGTGGTCGCCTTCAGTAAATGCCTGAGGAGCCTTCACAGTCATAACTGCTTTGATGTCCATGGATTTCTCGCCCGTATTGGATACGGTGAATGTCAGCGGATTGGAATCTCCAGGGTTGATAATTCCAAGACCGTTGGTAAGGTCTGTAGTGTCGTCAGAGATATCCATGGATACTGTACCTGCCTTAGCAGATAAATCCTTGGACTCGTAATCTGTGAAGTAGGCAAGTGTGCCTCCCAAAACGGCTACTGAAGCCATAGCTGTTGCACCTAAAGCTACGATTCTTTTTTTGTTTAACATAAATCATATCCTCCTAATAAAATAAAAGTGTTCTTAATAGTTATTTGTTACCTGACTGCTTTGAACTTCTCATGTACTATCCATTGGGGAGCACCTCCTCCAAAAATTTATTTGCTAGAGTAACTAAATATTAGGTATGCAAAATAAACATCCAAAAGCCGTATCAAGGTCTGGCTCCAATGGGAGCCTTATACCCCCTAGCCAGAAGTAAGAGGGAATTGGAAACCTTATACCCCCTGTGACGGGCAAGACCTACTGATTGGAGTCTTGCTCGATATTAAAAGTGGACTGATAATTCTTGTAAGCATCTCTTACTTTCTTGTAAGCCTCCACATCTTCCTTGTAAAAGAAATTTGAACCTACGGACGTATCAGCACGCTTAAGAAAACCTCTGCTCACCCACACCCTGATAGTCTCTGGCGTCACACCAAATATCCTTGCAACCTCACCGGTACTTAGTAACATAACTGACTCCTCCTTTCTCAACAGAACATAACTGTTCCAAAATTTTACTTAATATATCTAAATATTGAGGTTGCCAGAATTTACTTTGCTTCGCCAAAAAAGCATCCGCTAAGAAGCTGTTCTCGTAGCCCTGTGAGGGGGAGCAAGGGGCTGAAGCCTGCCTCGAATACCCCCTTGAGAGGGCGAAGCCCGATAAAAATACCATTGGAGCAAATACCCATATGCTCTCAGGTACTTACCACACATATCACAACAGTAATACAGGGTGTGACACTCTATCCTGTCGAACTGGCTTCATGCCTGATACACGGAGAGCCTCTTCTTGATGGGTACTGACACTGTAATCTGTCACTGCCTCTTGATACCTCAGATACACAGGAATCAAAAATTCCTTACAGCTTACTTTCTCACGGATCACTCACGGTAAAATCAGCAGGTAACAATTCTGAGAACTCATATCCCCCATGAGAGTGCATCACAAGTGATGCTTCTTACCCATATACATGCCTCGCCTGATGATGGACACGAATGTCTCAAAAACCCTATGTGGTGTAATACAAAATCTGCAATTTTTTTCAGAATTGAAGTCTGGATTTGTAATACACTTTTTGCACTTTTTTCTAAAATTTCTCTGGGCTGTAATACATTTTCTGCATATTTTTTCAAGAAATCTGAGTGGACTCCATGCAAGCGGAAGAGCAGGATAGGAAGAGGAAAAGATGTCTCCGAAAGCCATACTGCATCATCTTCCCATCAGAAATCCCTGCCTCCTGAGAGGGCGAAGCCGTATATCCCCCTGTGTGGAGGGGCGAAGCCCGTCTATACCCAACAGGCTAGTAGTTGCCCCGTCTTACAGCTTTACAGGGCATTCCATACAGCCGTACATATCAGAAAAATTGCATAGCATACTAACGGAAAATACTATATAGACTCACATACTTAGAATGGCGGTTGCCTCTCTCCTGAAGAAAAACAGGAAATACTGAGAGAGGGGCAAGTGTTTGTCCATGTGCTTTTTTAACTTGCAAAAACAGAAATGACTTAAGAAAAAGAGGGGGCGGACTTTACAAGTAAAGCCGCCCTTAGATTACCCAAAATCCACTTCTCCAAAATTCGTGAAATTTCTTACATTGGGGTTTTTATGTAATTTTTCGGGGAGTTCTGCCTCGGCTGATGGGGAGAGCAGCCCTCGCCGGGGCGGAGAAGATACCCCCAGAGTGCATCAGGTACACTAAATGAGTTTTTCCAGAGCAGATACCATCTCACTTGGTACAGCAATGTAACCCCATGTATCTGGTGCTGTACCAACAGGATACTGGCACACATACACATTCCCTTCGCTATCCTTGCACAGCTCTCCAGTGTCAGGAACATGATTGCCAACCCATGACTGGCTCGCTGAATCATACTCACAGTACCCTGACTTGTTCTTGATACCAATTACAACAGCCTCATTTTTGTTGACCATGAATGTCTGACCCTCAGTAATGGCACGAAGCTGACTCAGACGCTCAGGCATTGGATATCTGCGGTTCTCAAGCCTCATGCCATCCGGCACAAAAACGATACCCCCATTTCTCGTAGCGTAGAAGCCTGCATCAATACTCTCAACGCCTTTAAACTCTATCGTGTCAAGTGCTGCCTCCCATAGTAAAGACTGCTCCAGACGGATTGATACCAGAACTCCCTCCGGAGAAGTGACTTTCTCACCAGTCACAGGATTTTCAACAAAGGAGTCGGTTACAGAGGTCTCAATGTCAGCCTTCCACGAACCAAGCAATCCATCAGTGGTTACTTCAAATTCTGGAGTCGGAGTTGCAAGATAGCCGTCCACAGCCTTGGGCTTTATTGTCAGACTGCCTACAGGTGCAGTACCGCCACTTCCGCCTTTCAACTCAAAGACATCTTCTTGGGTATTTTCATCTACATCATAGACTACTCTATAATGATTCCCATAGGAATCTTGAATACCCCCATTTTCATCCAGTACCAAGTGTTCCTGAATACCTGCCTTACCAAATAAAGTAGGTACATCTTGGTAGATTGTACTGGAGCCGGATATCTTCTGGAGCTTTGCATACCCATTTTCCAGACGTAAAATACAGTCTCCATTGCTCATGGTGTCCTGCTCTTTCAGAGTACCGTCAGCGTCATAGACATACCTCAGACAGTTAATCCTGTCTTTGTGAATGGAAGAAGAGCCTGACTGGTCATAGTCAAAGTAATAATCGCCACTCAAGCCGTCAGCTACTGAAACATCACAGTAAATCATGTATTGCTTAGTATCTTCTGCCTCTTCCTGCTCGTAACGAATGGAATCTCCATCATATGTATAGTGGAATGATACCTCAATGTCAGTACCGTTCACCGTACCCTCGACTACTTCTGGAGAAACAAGAGTATAGCCTTTGGAGTCGCTTAAGATATCCTCATTCGCTTTGTAAACGAAGTGGCTACCATTGACCACTAGCTCAGAACAGCTTCTGCCTGACTCTGGTACTAAGATATTCCTCTCGATTACCTTGTCATCGGAATAGCCATGGATAATGTCTTTCACCGTAATCTTATACAAATCCAACTGCTCGTTGCCGTCAGTTAATGTCTCAGGATCAGCAGGGATTTCTTTAATACTTTCTGACACATTATCCTTAGCAGTAAACGTTAAATAATCATAATCATCACAATAATGATAAGGCTGACTGTAGAGGAACCCGATAACCTCGACGGTGTGTGAGGGTGTGTTGATGATATTAGATGCGAACTTGGTCTCTCTTGATGTCAACTCAATCTGCTCCAGAGCCGTACAGCGTGTAAAAGCACCTGTATTCACCGTTTTGCAGGTGTCTGGAAGTACCACTTTTTTCATCGTACTGTTGTCTATGAAAGCCTTGGCGGAAACCGAAGATACCCCCACAGGTACGATTACTTCTTCATCTGTTCCCCAGTACCTTGTTAATTTACCATTCTCATCAATGGTAAACTGCTCCTCCTCAGGCTGTTCCAGAGCAACAAACGTGATATTCTCAAACTTTTCACAGTATACTCTGGTCTCACTGTACGGATATCCATATACCGTCAGAGGTGCATCACCGAATACCTTATTGCCAAACGAGATGTTCTTGCTGTTTATTACAACCTCTTGTAAATTACTACGAGTAGTGAAAGTGCTGTCTAATAGTGTCTCACAGGAATCTGGCAGGATAACTTTACGCATCGTACTGTTACCCTTGAAAGCTGCTTTGTCGATACGGGTCACTCCATCAGGAACCGTAACTTCTTCATCAGTTCCCGTATACCTCACTAAGGTCGTGCCCTCTATCTCAAAGGGAGACTGCTCTTCTTCGGGTGGAACCTCAGTGACGGGAGCCTCATCTTCTACAGTATCAGAGCTACTACCTTGATTAGCCCCGTCCTCCGGTGTCTGACTTGGTACTACCTCATCACTCTTATCTATATCTTTTATACTTTCTGTTATACTCTCTATACTTACGCTATCAGTAACCTCATATATCGGAGTTACCTCAGTGTCAGATTCTTCTCCTTGGTCTGTATTCTCAGCTTTTTCTGTGTCTTCAACAGGCACTTCTGCGTCTGATACTACAGGCTCAACAGGAGCAGTTGTAACCTCACTCGCCATTGCATTTACAGGTATAGAAACCGACAGGCTCATGACGGTCAGTAATGCAATCACCTTTCTATTCTTCATTTCTCATCGCCTCCTGATTTTGCATAATACGTGTACTTGTCTTGAAATTCTTTCACATCTTTCTCGTAGAATGTTCGCCTACCATTTGTGGAAAACACGCAAGAGAGCCAACCTCGCCGTACATAATCTCTAACAGTGTTCGGGGAAACTCCCAACATACGAGCAACTTCGCCTGTTTGCAACATACTGAATCACCCACCTTTCCAATTGATTTATATTTATAATAGATAGATATTCACTGGAAAGAATCCGTCTGAAGAGTCTGAGCGATCTGAAGAGTTGAGCAATCTGAAGGGAAAAAGAAAGCCTCTACCAGATCTCTGGTAAAGGCTCATACAAATAATATTCAACTTTTTTGATAGACTATTTTTCTCATGTGTAAAAAGGATAGCACTTATTCACTAACCCTGAATCCTGCCACAATTAACCCTGTTGCCTCGTCATAAATCAACCCATCTTTTTCTTCCAACAGGATATTTGGCTCTACTGGCGATATTCTTTCAAATGAGGGATATACCCACCACTCATCTTCAAGTAATCTTGATACATGCTCAGGAGTTAAGCCTGATTCTTCTTGAATAGTCAGCCCCCCAATTTCAATATTTTCTGGAGTATAAGGCATAGCATTCACAGTTACACTCCTTAAATCTTCAATACCAAGATAGTCGCTGCCTCGTTCCCAAGTGTGCGTTTTCTTTAGATTTTCAAAGTCTGATGAAATAACATAAGCCAAGCCATCAATATCTTCAAAGGCATAACATGTTCCATCCTCGCTCACATAATAATTTGAAAGTACCAAATGGCCTGCCGAAAAATTCGTATAAACTCCAGTACCAAAGTCAGAATCTATGCTCAGACTACCTTTTGCATCATACTCGGCATCGTCATCTCCAGATAAACTTATATCCACAGATATTGGCAGTCTCTCTTTTAATGCTAACATGTTTTCGGCACTAGTCTCCCAATCTTTAAAGCCTATTCCAAAACGGTTCAGAATTTCAGCCTGTTCATACTCGCCTACCTCATAATCTTCAGCACACGCTATCGCTGCAATATCTTGAGTTAAAGGACTTGATATTTCCTTAGTCTCAAGTTCCTTTTCGATATATTCTATATATGCTGAATTTACAGCCTCCACATCAAATTCCTGTTTCTCGTATGCTTTAGCTGTTGCTGCTTTCTTAGCCTCCTCATACGCCACTTTTTCATTATGCTTGGATACTAAAACATATGCAACTACCGCCACGCAGACCAGTAATACTAAAGCAACAAGTACAATTACGATAGGTTTCTTCTTACCTTTGCTTCTGTGTACCTCATTTCCACAATGAGGACACTTTGTATCTTCTGGTTTTATCTCTCCACCACATTTTGAACAAAACATTATATTTTCTCTCCCTTCCTCACAATGTGTTATCAGACTTAGTATATCAAATCTTAGTAATATTTACAATAAAACATGACGCTTATTTAAATCTAAAATTCACGTAATAGTCTCGGTAAAATGTATATCAAAAAGGAGTGTAATCTATGTCTCAGCCCCTTAATGATATACTGTCAAAGATTGATGAATACAGAAAGAGTAGAGAGTGGACTCTTTACCGTTTGGCAAAAGAATCTGGTATGCAGTACAGCTCTCTCCACAGCATGTTCGAAAAGAACACACAACCCACCATTCCAACCCTGACTAAAATATGTGCGGGTCTTGGGATTAGCTTAGAAGAATTTTTCTCAGAGGAAATGGTCACGAACTTTCACCACTACACTGAAGATGAGTTAGAACTTCTCAATGCATACAGGTCAATGAACAAGCAGGACAAGAAGTTTATCCAAGAACTTTCCAAACGATTCTCCCAAGAATAAAAGGGGCAGGAACAAGTTCCTGCCTCTACCCCCTATGTAACTCGGAAATACACATGGTAAACCAGTGTAAATACCACTAAGCAGCATCCTTATTGCTACCTATCGGCGTGAATCCCTCTTCGTCAGGCAGTTTGAAGTAATCTTTGAAACACTTGAACATAGCCATGAGTCTGCCCTCGGTCTTAATCCTCTTGATGTTTCCACTACCTGTATTCACCTCGTACTCAAGGCACTCGGAGCCTGCAAAGGAGTCAATAAATGTCTTGAAGTCAGAGGGCTTGATATCCTTCTGCATCGCAAGGTTACCCATGATGAATACCATCGGCACATTGGACTTCTTGAGGAATTTGTGCTTTTCTACAAATGCCTCTGACAGATAATCCAGTGTACTCATAATTTGTTCTCGCCGGTTCTCCGCATAATTTCCACGAATATCCTTACAATACTTCATGACTTCACGCATTGAAATTGCCTTGTAATCATAGTCGGAGTCTTTTGCATCCGTCAGGAGCATGGACTGTAGCAGTATCTCCAGTTCGCTTTCCCTTCGTGCCTGAGCCGTGGTCAGTGAAACGCCATGTTGCAGGAAATCGCACTGAGAAGCCTTCCTAGTCCACTCTGCAAGTTCCGTACCCATCTCAGTCCTTGATTTCTGAATCAGTGTCAACGGAGTGCTTGCATTCAGACGGGCGAATACTTCCTCAATCTCCTCGTCCGTTGCATTTTCCAATGCGTAGATGGTGAAACGGAAGCCAAGAATCAAGTCTTTGCATTCATCGGACAGATCCTCAAATTTTTTGTTGGCTAACTCATACTCTGTGCCTTCAACAGTGACAGGCGGTGTACTGGCGTGGAGTGAATACTCACCGCCGATAAACTCAAAGATGCTTGTGCATCGCTGTTTCCCATCCAAAGCCTGATATACTGTGCTGTTTTCTTCCTCAGTACGTTTAACCAAATAAAGTGGCGGTATCGGGAAGT
>ERZ1643246.2777-NODE-2777-length-15997-cov-7.750721_pt1 | contig 15997 bp, 15 predicted proteins | sample MGYA00579265_ERZ1643246 | MGnify/ENA primary metagenome ERZ1643246 (study PRJEB29033, sample SAMEA4952261) | chicken gut metagenome | biome: Broiler Chicken; feature: Gastrointestinal Tract; material: Caecum | place: Ireland | collected 2018 | study: Broiler... | reverse complement strand
ACTTTGTGACAGGCAGCCTTGGGACGAAAGAAGCCTGCGGGATCGTGGGAAAGGTCACAGAAAAGATCAAATCCTGGGTGGAGAGCGGTCAGGAGATCGTATTCACAAGGGATACGCATACAGAAGCGTATTCCGGTACGCAGGAGGGGCGTCTCCTGCCGGTGGAGCATTGCAGAAAGGGGACCTGGGGGTGGGAACTGATCCCGGAGATACAGGAGTATGCAAAGGGGCGCCGGATTTTTGACAAGGGCTCGTTTGGCAGCATGGACCTTGCCGGGTACATCCGTGACGGAGAATATGACGGGGTGGAGATGATCGGCCTTTGCACGGATATCTGCGTGGTATCCAATGCGCTTCTTGTCAAGGCATATGCTCCGGAGCTTCCGGTCCGGGTTGATTCGGCCTGCTGTGCCGGGGTCACTCCGGAAAGCCATGAGGCAGCATTGTGCACAATGCGGATGTGCCAGGTTTTGGTAAAATAGATAAAAATCATTGAAAAAATGTGAAATAAATGACAAGCATATCTGGATATGCTATACTACAAAATGGCGCGTAAATGCGGTAAGCATGAAAATGCAGTCTTTTTCGTGAAAGGTGGAAAAGGATGAATGTAAAAAACTATGAGGATGTAGACAGCTGGAAAACCGTGATGTTTCTCTATAACGCGGCATTAAAGGAAGTGGGTACAAAACTGGAAATTCTAAACGATGAGTTCCAGCATGTGCATCAGTATAATCCGATTGAACATATCAAGAAGAGAATCAAGACTCCGGAAAGTATTGTCAAGAAGCTCAAAAGGCAGGGGCATGAAAGTTCGATCGAAAATATGGTAAAGTATATTAATGATATTGCGGGGGTCAGGCTGATCTGTTCTTTTACATCCGATATTTACAGGCTGGCTGAGATGATCGGAAACCAGAGCGATTTGAAGGTGCTTTCCATCAAGGATTACATCCGGAATCCGAAGGAGAGCGGTTATAAAAGCTATCATATGCTTGTCTCGGTGCCGATTTTCCTGACGGACAGTGTTGTGGACACAAAGGTGGAGATTCAGATACGGACCATTGCCATGGATTTCTGGGCAAGCCTGGAACATAAGATTTACTACAAATTTGAGGGGAATGCGCCGGAGTATATCAGCCGAGAGCTGAAAGAGTGCGCCAAGATGGTATCGGAGCTGGATGAAAAGATGCTCTCGCTCAACGAGGCGATTTTGAAATGTCTGGAACAGACAGAAGAGGAAAACAGACAGCTGGAACTTTTAACAGACCGGGACGGGAATCCGATCCTGAATGAATAGAAAGGATCTCTATGAAATCACTAGTAATTGCGGAAAAGCCATCCGTGGCAAGAGATATTGCCAGGGCGCTGAAATGTAAGAAAAACAGCCAGGGAGCCATCGAGGGGGACCGGTATATTGTCACCTGGGGTCTGGGACACCTGGTGACGCTGGCCGATCCGGAGGAGTACCGGCCGGAGTGGAAAGAGTGGAAGATGGATGTGCTTCCCATGATTCCAAAGAACTGGAAGCTCTCTGTGATCCGGCAGACGGCAAAGCAGTACAATGCGGTCAAGAGCCAGATTCACAGAAAGGATATTGGAGAAATTATCATTGCCACGGATGCAGGCCGGGAAGGCGAGCTGGTGGCAAGATGGATTCTTGACAAAGCGGGGAATACGAAGCCGGTGAAGCGGCTCTGGATTTCCTCCGTGACAGACCGGGCGATCCGGGAGGGATTTGCGCATCTCAGGGACGGCCGGGACTATGAGAATCTGTACGATGCCGCCCAGTCCCGCGCAAAAGCGGACTGGCTGGTGGGCATCAATGCCACAAGGGCGCTTACATGTAAGTATAATGCCCAGCTTACCTGTGGCCGGGTACAGACACCGACCCTTGCCATGATTGCAAAAAGAGAGGATGAGATCCGGGCTTTTCAGCCGAAGACTTATTATGGACTGAAAGTGTATGCGGACGGGATCTGCTTTACCTGGCAGGACGCAAAGTCGGGCAGCACCCGGAGCTTTGACAAGGAGCGGATCAGCCGGACCGCAGAAGAGATCCGGGGAGAGCGGCTTACACTGGAACGGGTGGAGAAGAAGCGGAAAAAGACCTATGCACCGGGACTTTATGATCTGACCGAACTGCAAAGAGACGCCAACCGGCGCTTCGGGTATTCCGCAAAGGAGACACTCAACATCATGCAGCGGCTCTATGAGCACCATAAAGTGCTGACCTATCCAAGGACGGATTCCCGCTATCTGAGTTCGGATATTGTTCCGACCTTGAGGGAACGGGTCGAGGCCTGTCAGGTTGGACCGTACCGGCAGATTGCAAAGGCGCTGCACGGAAAGCGGTTCCAGGCGGAGAAACGGTTTGTGGATGACAGTAAGGTCAGCGATCATCATGCGATTATTCCGACGGAACAGTATGTGGATCTGACACACATGACAGCGGAGGAGCGCAGGATTTATGATCTGGTAGTGCGGAGGTTTCTGGCGGTGCTGTATCCGCCTGCCGAGTTTGAACAGGTCAGTGTCAAGGCTTCGGTTCGCGGAGAATCCTTTGCCGCCAGGGGCGAGACGATACGGGAAGCAGGGTGGAGAGCTGTATATGAAAGCGGCCTGGAAGAGGATGAGGACACAGAGGACAGTCTGAAAAACCAGACGCTTCCGGAACTGAAGGAAGGACAGGTCCTGACGGTCAAAAGGCAGGAGATGACGGAAGGAAAGACCAGACCTCCGGCACGCTACACGGAGGCGGCTCTTCTCACCGCCATGGAAAAAGGCGGACTGGGAACGGTTGCCACCAGGGCGGATATTATTGAAAAGCTGTTTCACACATTTTATATGGAGAAAAAGGGAAATGATCTTTTGATTACGTCCAAAGGGCGGCAGATACTGGAACTGGTTCCAGAGGATTTAAAGAAGCCGGAACTGACGGCCAGATGGGAGAAGGAGCTGCAGAGAATCTCGGACGGCAGGCAAAAAGAGAAGACCTTTATGAAAGAAATCGAACAGTACACAAAAGATGTGCTGAAGGAAATCAGAACAAGCGAGGGAACGTTCCGACACGACAACCTGACCAACAGGAAGTGCCCGCGGTGCGGGAAGCGGATGCTCTCAGTCAATGGGAAAAACAGTAAGATGCTCGTCTGCCAGGACAGAGAATGCGGATACCGGGAGACGGTTTCCAGAACGACAAACGCAAGATGTCCGGTCTGCCATAAGCGGATGGAACTGTTCGGCAAAGGGGAAGATCAGACCTTTGTCTGTGCCTGCGGACACAAGGAAAAGATGGCGGCATTTGAGGCCAGAAGAAAACGAGAAGGAAAAGACGTCAGCCGGCAGGATGTCAGACGCTATATGAAGCAGCAGCAAAAAGAAGCAGAGCAGCCGCTGAACAATGCGTTTGCGGAAGCTCTGGCAAAAATGAAAATCAAATAAAAGGATGCAAGGGACTGCTAGTATGTTCCGAATTCGTCCAGATAGAGGTCGATCTTTTTGAGCTTTCGCTCAATGGATCGGCCTTTGCATTTTCTGCTGATCGTATTGAGCAGGACTTCCGTCAGAAACTGGGTGGCACTCATGGAGTTGAAAAAGGAAGTACTGTTGACCGGAATGGTAAACAGCAGATCCGCGTATTCGCTGAGGAGAGCGCTTGGCTTATCTGTAAACAGAATGATTTTGGCTCCGGCAGACCGTGCAAGCTTCAGAGCCAGTTCATCGGTGGAGGAATAGCGCGGAAAGCTGAAGGCAATCACACAGTCATCGGAAGAAATGTCTGCCATCAGGTCAAAGGGACTGACGGAGGCGGAGGAGGTGTGAATGACATGGTCCGTCATATGGTGCAGATACAGATTCAGGTAGACCCCAAGACAGGCATTTCCGCGGGAGGCCACAATGTATTTCTGGACAGACGAAAGAATCAGATCCGCCGCGGCGTCCAGAGTTTCCGGACGGTTGGAGGCAAGCGTCTGCTCCAGATTTCCCAGGGTATTCTGATACTCATTCGCGAGAATGTCCGATGGAAGATCCAGCCGGGAAAGAGCAGCTGCACGGTCGGATGGAACCGGAAGCCGGTCTGAAATCCGGAAGAGATCTCCGTGGTATTCCTCCCGCAGCGCTTTCTGAAAGTCGGGATAGCCGGAAAAGCCAAGGACCCGGCAGAAACGGATGACAGAAGGCTCGCTGATTCCCAGTTGTTTTGCCAGTTTGGTTGAGCTCATAAAACAGACCTCCACTGCATGATCCAGGATGTAGGACGCAAGAGCGGACTGGACGCGTGTCAGTTTATGATTCTGTATCAATGTCTGGATTGCTTTCATAGTGTTCCTCTTTTCTTTTCTGTATAGATTGATTTAATCACAAAAAACAGGAAAAGGCAAGAATGAGGAAGAAATATCCGATAATTTAAAAATTAACAATTATTGCAAAGGCAATTCCGTTGTTGTATTATGAATTTAGAGAAATGTAGAAAACGATACAAAATGAAACAAAAAATTAGGTAATCCTACAAAATGGGTGGAGGAGGTCAAGTATGAAGATCGGATGTGTGAAAGAAATCAAGAACAGAGAATACCGTGTAGGTCTGATTCCGGACAATGCGAAAAGCTATGTCAATGCAGGCCATGAGGTATGGATCGAAAAGGGAGCAGGTCTGGGATCCGGCTTTACAGACGCGGAATACGAGAAGGCGGGAGCAAAGCTGGTGGATACGGCCAAAGAAGTGTGGGACAGTGTGGATATGATGGTAAAGGTCAAAGAGCCTCTGCCGGAAGAATATGGTTATTTCCGGAAGGATCTTGTTTTGTTTACCTATCTCCACCTGGCGGCGGACAAGGCACTGACAGACGCGATGCTTGCATCCGGCATGAAAGGATTTGCCTATGAGACCCTGATTGAACGGGACGGAAGCATCCCGCTTCTGGCTCCGATGAGTCAGATTGCAGGAAGGCTCAGCATCCAGGAAGGGGCGAAGTATCTGGAGAAGACATTTGGAGGATCCGGAGTCCTGTTATCCGGTGTTCCAGGCACGCCAAAGGCCAATATCGTGATTATCGGCGGCGGCTCGGTAGGAACCAACGCCTGCAAGATCGCCGTGGGAATGGGAGCCAATGTTACGATTCTGGACATCAGTCTTCCGAGACTTGCCTACCTGGACGATATTTTCGGCGCGAGAATCCAGACACTGGTCAGCACGGATACGAACATCGAGAATGCGGTCAGAGAAGCGGATCTTGTGATCGGAAGCGTTTTGATCCCAGGAAAAGCGGCGCCGAAACTGATGAAGAGGGCCTACTTAAAGGAGATGAAGCCAGGCAGTGTTATTGTGGACGTTGCGGTAGACCAGGGAGGATGCTGTGAGACAACAAAAGTCACTTATCACGATGACCCGATTTACGAAGTAGACGGAATTATCCACTATTGTGTCGGCAACATGCCGGGAGCTGTGCCGAGAACATCCACCATCGCGCTCACAAATGCCACACTGCGTTACGGTCTTGCCATTGCGGAGCACGGGCTGGAAGAAGCGTGCAGGAAGAATCCGGTGATGGTTTCCGGCGTCAACACATACGATGGAAAACTGACCTGCAAAAATGTGGCGGACAGCTTTGGAATGGAATATACAGATTTGACGAGTCTGTTATAAAATTACTGTTATAAAAGGAAAAAAGAAGAAAAGCCGGCTGATAAACTTCAGAATATCTTCAGAATTTAAAGAATATCTTTCGTTGAAGAGAGCAAAAGAGAGTGCTAGAATAGATGTAACCTGAAACAAGGAGGGATATTTATGGGGAGAACTCTGAAAAAAGCCGGCTTTGGCATGGGACCACTGCTTGACAGACTGCACAGATATCTATATCGGAACCAGCGCAGAAACGATCCGGATGAGATAGATATGATTATTGTCACAGGAGACGGTGTGATTGTAAATGACACTTACTATGACAAAGAAAGAGTCAGCGAGCTCGTAGAACAGGCCCTGGATACCGATGATAAAAGGGGAGGGCCTGTAACTGTGAAAAACGGCGGTATGTTGTGCCGGATCCCGGAGATCGGAGATGCGATCCTGCATGCAGACAGATCCATCGAGATCGGAGGAATCGAAATACAAAGACAGTCCTGGCTTTATCAGGAGATCGAAAAACTGTTCCTGTCCTAGGACAGAATGAAAAAAAGGAAGCGAACCCGCTTCCTTTTTTGCTTATAATCGTTTCTCAAAGTTCCCTTCCACGGAACAGCCCTCGGTAAAGATCATAAATGCATTTGGATCAATGCTCTGGACGATCCGGCGGACCTGATTCACTTCGTATTTGGAAATCATGACAAAGAGAATGTAGGATGTCTCGTTTGTATAGGCGCCGGCGCCCTCCCAGTTGGTGACGCCCCGTCCGGTCTCTTCCATGATTGCCTTGGAAATCCCCAGCTTTTTCGTGAAGATCATGACGCTCATATTGATGTTCTGGATATGGATCCGGTCACATGCAACGGAAGAGATGACTCCGTAAATCAAAGAGTAGATGACAGTCTCCAGGTTGAACATCAAAAGACAGATGCCGTAAACAAAGACATTGATAATAGTTGCCATTTTTCCAACACTGAAATTGCGGAACTTTTTCGTGAAATACAGTCCCAGAATATCCTGCCCGCCTCCGGAGCTGCCGCCGCGGAGTACCAGACCGGTTCCAAAACCGGCAATCAGACCTCCGATGACACAGGATGTCAGACGGTCATCGATGAGAGAACGCTCCGGAATCGGAATCAGCGTCAGCGCCGCCGTTTCCACAATTACCGTGATGACGGTCCGGAAAAAGAATCCACGCCCCATTTTACTCCATGCCAGATATAAAAGCGGAAGATTGATCAGAAAATAAATGATACCCGCAATGTCTGTCTGACCGAAAGAAAGATGCAGGGCAGAGCTTAAAAAAGTACGAATCAGCTGTGCGATTCCCATAAAGCCGCCATTGTACAGATCGAGCGGCGTGATGAACAGATTGACACCGGCTGCAAAAAGGATGCCTCCGCATACGGAATAGAGCAGCCCGGTAATCTGCTTGTTCTGTTTTGACTGAAAAGTCATGATTTTCCCCTCCTGAATGAAAATGAATGCTTTCTTTATTAATATGGAAACATTTTGTTCTCATTTTAGCATTCTGATCTTTCTGTGACAAGTATTGTCTGAAATATAACAAAAATCAGAAGGATTAAGATTATGTTAAGAAACAGTACGAAGGAACATGAATTTTATATTTCCTTCACGAAAACAGAAAATAATCGGGCCGGGGAATGAAAAAATGAGAAAAGGAAACAATATTTTACGTAGATTTAACGAGAAGTTTTAAACAGATTTAACATTGATACTTTATGATATGCACTGTCGACAAGGGAATAAGGTTAAAACATAAAATTATGAAATCAGGGAGAGAACAACTATGAAATTGAAAAAAGTTACAGCAGTTATTGGAGCAGCAGTTATGATGATGTCACTTGCGGCATGCGGAAGCAGCAGCAAAGGAAACGGTGACGGAGGATCCGCTTCCGGCGGAAGCATCAACGTCGTTTCCCGTGAGGACGGTTCCGGTACAAGAGGAGCTTTCGTAGAGCTTTTCGGTGTGGAAGAAGAAGTGGACGGAGAAAAAGTGGACAATACCACTGCAGATGCAACAGTAACAAACAATACATCCGTTATGCTTTCTACCGTTGCACAGGATCCAAACGCAATCGGATATGTATCTCTTGGATCTCTGAGTGATGATGTCAAAGCGGTAAAAATCGATGGAGCAGAAGCTACAGCAGAAAACATCGAGAATGGTTCTTACAAAGTGTCCCGTCCGTTCAACATCGTAACAAAAGACGGACTCAGTGATGTGGCTCAGGATTTCATCAACTATATTATGAGCAAACAGGGACAGGAAGTTGTTGCAGACGAAGGATATATTCCGGTAGATACAACAACAGATTACACAGCATCCGGATTAAGCGGAAAAGTAACAGTATCCGGATCCTCCTCTGTATCCCCGGTAATGGAAAAACTTTCCGAGGCATACAAGAAACTGAATGCAGATGTAGATATCGAACTTCAGACAAGTGATTCTACAACAGGTGTATCCAATGCCATCGAAGGCATCAGCGATATCGGAATGGCTTCCCGTGACCTGAAGGATTCTGAAACATCAGAAGGCGTAACAGCAACTGTGATCGCCACAGACGGTATTGCGGTTATCGTAAGCAACGACAACAGCGTAGATGAACTTACAACAGATCAGGTAAAACAGATTTTCACAGGTGAAATCACTTCTTGGGATGAGGTAACAGAGTAATTATGAAAAATTGGAAGGAAAAAGGCATGCATGGAATCTTCTTCCTTGCTGCCTGTGCTTCCGTTTTGGCGGTAGCACTGATTTGTATCTTTTTATTTGCGAATGGTATCCCGGCCATGTCAAAGATCGGTTTCCTGGATTTCCTTCTGGGTGAAGAGTGGAGACCGAGCAATGATATTTACGGTATTCTTCCGATGATCATGGGAAGTATCTATGTGACGGCAGGAGCCATTGTGATCGGTGTGCCGGTCGGTATTTTTACATCCGTATTCATGGCACATTATTGTCCGAAAAAGATTTATCCGCTGTTAAAATCCGCGACGGAGCTTCTTGCGGGAATCCCGTCCGTTGTGTATGGTTTCTTCGGGCTGGTGGTCATCGTACCGCTGATTCGAAACTTTACGACGAGCCGTGGAATGGGCGGAAACGGACAGACGATGCTGACAGCATCCATTATTCTTGGAATTATGATTCTTCCGACCATCATCGGTGTGACAGAGTCCGCCATGAGAAGTGTGCCGGAACAGTATTATGAAGGATCCCTCGCTCTTGGAGCGACGAAGGAACGGACGATTTTCCGGATTGTCATTCCGGCAGCAAAATCCGGTGTGATTGCAGGAATTGTACTGGGCATCGGCCGTGCCATCGGTGAAACCATGGCAGTCATCATGGTGGCAGGAAACCAGCCGAGAATGCCAGAGGGAATCTTTAAAGGGGTCCGTACCATGACAACCAACATTGTAATGGAAATGGGATACGCGGCGGATCTGCACAGAGAAGCACTGATTGCGACAGCGGTGGTACTGTTTGTATTCATCCTGATTATCAATGCATGCGTATCGTTATTGAACAGGAGGAGCGAAAATGACTAGTGGCAGAAAAGTAGAAAGTATCATTTTGAAGGTACTGATTTACGCGGCAGCTGTAATTACGTTCGCGGTACTTCTGTTCCTTCTGGCTTACATTTTGATCAACGGGATTCCGAATATCAAACCGTCTCTGTTCTCTCTGGAGTATAATACAGAGAATGCGTCTTTGATGCCGGCCCTGATCAACACGGTGATCATGACCTTCCTGTCATTGATCATTGCGATTCCATTTGGTATCTTTTCTGCGATTTTCCTTGTGGAATACGCAAATAAAGGCAATAAGTTTGTCGGAATCATCCGTTTGACAACGGAAACCTTACAGGGAATTCCGTCCATCGTATACGGACTTTTCGGTATGCTGTTTTTCGTAACGGCTCTTGGATGGGGCTATTCCATTCTGGCAGGTGCGTTTACCATGTCCATCATGATCCTGCCTCTGATTATGAGAACGACAGAAGAAGCATTAAAGGCAGTACCTGATACATACAGGGAAGGAAGCTTTGGACTTGGAGCAGGAAAGCTGCGTACGATCTTCCGGATCGTGCTTCCGGCAGCGGTTCCTGGAATCATGGCGGGAGTAATCCTGGCAATCGGAAGAATCATGGGAGAGACGGCGGCTTTGATGTACACGGCAGGAACGGTGCCGCAGATGGCCACATCCCCGATGTCTTCCGGGCGTACGCTGGCTGTTCACATGTACAACCTGTCAAGTGAAGGGCTTTACATGGATCAGGCTTATGCGACGGCGGTTATCTTATTGGTAGTGGTAGTAGCGATGAATGCGTTATCTGCATTTGTGGCCAGAAAACTTACAAAGGGGACACGGTAATGGGTAAAATAGATATTAAAGATATGGACTTGTTTTACGGCAGTTTCCAGGCACTGAAAAATGTCAACCTGGAAATTGAACCGAATAAGATTACAGCGTTCATCGGACCGAGCGGCTGTGGAAAATCCACGCTTCTGAAGTCTTTGAACCGAATGAACGATCTGGTGGAGGGATGCCGGATTGAAGGCAAAATCCTTCTGGACGGACAGGATATTTACGCAAAAAATATGGATGTCAACACCCTTCGGAAACGTGTCGGCATGGTATTCCAGAAGCCGAATCCGTTCCCGATGAGCATCTATGACAATGTGGCGTACGGACCGCGTACCCACGGGATTCATTCCAAGGCAAAACTCGACGAGATCGTGGAGAAATCCCTGCGAAATGCGGCCATCTGGGACGAAGTCAAAGACAGGTTGAAAAAGAGCGCCCTTGGCATGTCCGGCGGACAGCAGCAGAGACTTTGCATCGCCAGGGCACTGGCAGTGGAACCGGAAGTCCTTTTGATGGATGAACCAACCTCCGCCCTGGATCCGATTTCCACATCGAAAATAGAAGATCTTGCGGCAGACCTGAAAAAAGATTATACTATTGTTATGGTGACACATAATATGCAGCAGGCAGTACGAATTTCCGATAATACGGCATTTTTCCTTCTGGGAGAAATGATTGAGTATAACAATACAGAAAAATTATTCTCGATACCGTCAGATAAGAGAACAGAAGATTATATCACAGGGAGGTTCGGCTAAAAATGAGAAACAAATTCGATATGCAGCTTGACTCTTTAAAGGAGCAGCTTACCAATATGGGAGAACTTTGTGAAGTCGCTATCACAAAAGCTACCGAGGCGATTCTGGAAGGGAAAGAAGAGCAGGCAAGAGAAGTGATTCTGGCCGATGAAGAGATTGACCAGGCGGAGAAAGATATTGAGCGGCTCTGCCTGAAGCTCCTTCTCCAGCAACAGCCGGTGGCAAGAGATCTGCGCCAGATTTCGGCGGCACTGAAAATGATTACGGATATGGAGCGGATCGGGGATCAGGCTTCCGATATCGCAGAGATTCTCCTCTCGACAAACCTCAAGATGGAGAAGGATAACAAGGATATCGGTGTAATGGCCCAGGCAGCGGCCAAGATGGTCAGAGAGAGTGTCCAGGCATATGTAGAACAGAACATGATGCTGGCCAAAAAGGTGATGACAGCAGATGATGAAGTGGACAGACTGTTCGACAAGATCCGGCAGGAAATCATCGATTACATTGCCAGACAGGGCGGCGAAGGCGGAGAAGCAGCGGTGGATCTCATTATGGTAGCAAAGTATCTGGAACGAATCGGAGATCATGCCACCAACATTGCGGAATGGGTAGAATTCTCCATTACAGGAAATCACCGTATTGCCACAGAAATCCATGATAGAAAGAATGCAGGAGAAGAGAAATGATTTTTTGTGTAGAAGACGACAGGAACATCAGAGAACTGGTAGTATACACATTATCAAGTACCGGCATGGAAGCGGAAGGATTTGAAGACGGCGAAGTGTTTTTTAAAGCTTTGGCAGAGCGACTGCCAGAGCTTATTTTACTTGATATTATGCTGCCGGGAGAAGACGGACTTACCATATTGAAAAAACTGAAAAACAATAAAAAGACAAAAGACATTCCGGTCATTATGGTGACAGCAAAAGGAACCGAGTATGACAAGGTGTCCGGGCTGGATTCCGGAGCGGACGACTATGTGACAAAACCTTTTGGCATGATGGAACTTGTCTCCAGAATCAAGGCGGTCCTGAGACGTACCCGGAAAAAAGAGGAGATCGAGGTACTCAAAGCAGGCCCGATTGTCCTGAATGAAAAGAAGCATGAGGTGCTGGTGGACGGTGCTCATGTCAGTCTGACGCTGAAGGAATATGAGATGCTGAAACGACTGATGCACAACAAAGGAATTGTCCTTACCAGAGACCGGCTCCTGGAAGAGATCTGGGGGTATGATTTTGACGGCGAGACAAGAACTGTGGACGTACATATCCGGACGCTCCGCCAGAAGCTTGGAAAAGCCGGGGAAGAAATCGAGACGGTCCGCGGCGTTGGCTACCGGATCGCAGAGGATCAGGAGGAAGCATGAGAAATAAGATCCAGAGAAACATGATATTTATGATTGTTCTGACTCTTCTGGCAGCCTATGCCTTTATTATCGGGCTGGTTTACAACCAGACCTACCGTATCATGCAGCAGGACGCAAGGCAGGAGGCCGCATACATCAAGGAAGCAATCAATCTGCTGGGCAGCGGTTATCTGCAGGAAATGGATGACGTCAATACGGATACGAGAGTCACCCAGATTGATCCGGAAGGAAAAGTACTTTACGACTCCCACGGCATTGACAGCAAGGATGAGAACCACTCACAGAGGAAAGAGGTCAAAGAAGCGCTTGCAGAGGGAGAGGGGCATGACAAACGAGTGTCCGAGACTGTAGGGCAGGAACTGTACTATTATGCGACGCTTCTGGACGACGGCACCGTGCTTCGGGTGGCAAAGTCCATGGACGGAGTCAGCAAGACGGCAGTACGGATCCTTCCTTACATGTTCGGGATCGGAATTGCCTTGATTATCATTGCCTGGAGACTGTCCAAATGGGTGGCAAACCGCCTAGTACAGCCGATCAATGAGCTGGATCTGGAACATCCCATCGACAATGATGTCTATGAAGAGCTGACACCGCTCCTTCTGAGCATGGAAAACCAGAAAAAAGAGAAAGAGAAAAACGAACAGATGCGGAAAGAATTTTCGGCAAATGTCTCCCATGAGCTGAAAACACCGCTGACGTCCATTTCCGGTTATGCAGAGATCATGAAAAGCGGGCTTGTAAAGCCGGAGGATGTGCCGGGATTCGCGGAGCGGATCTACAAGGAGGCAAGCAGGCTGATTGTCCTGGTGGAAGATATCATCAAGCTTTCCAAGCTGGATGAGGGGGGCGTCGGGCTTGAAAAAGAGACGGTAGATCTTTACGGGATCTGCGAGGACGTCCTGATGCGTCTGGAAAATATGGCTGCGCGCCACCATGTTTCACTGGAATTAAGCGGAGAAAAAGTAGAGTTTGAAGGAGTATACCGGGTTCTGGACGAGATGGTCTGGAATCTGTGTGAAAATGCGATTAAGTACAATAAGCCAGGCGGACATGTCCATGTCTGGGTGGGAAGTACGCTGAGCGGCCCGAAGATTATTGTAAAAGATGATGGGATCGGAATCCCGAAAGAAGAGCAGGAACGGATCTCTGAACGGTTTTACCGGGTGGATAAGAGCCACTCCAAGGAGACGGGAGGGACAGGCCTTGGCCTTTCCATCGTCAAGCATGGAGCGATCATCCACAACATTCAGATCCGGACCGACAGTGAGGTCGGAAAAGGAACGTCCATCACACTGTCTTTCGTAAAAAATGGTTCAAAGTCAGAGACTGAAGAGCAGTAAAGCCGATTCCGGTCAGTACAGATAAAATTCCATATGTAAAAAGTCCGAAAAGCAGCACGCACATGTTGATCACACACATACAGAGCGCGACGTTGAGTTTCGGATTTTTTTTATTGAGAATCAGAGCCAGAACGTCAAAGCCGACAGCCGTGGATTCCGCCCGGATGCAGAGGGCATAGCCCAGTCCTACCAGGATCCCTGCAAGGACCATTCCGATGGCCGGGTGCACAAGAAACTGAATCCCGGTACTGCGGAAGGCCGAGAAAAACAACAGATAGCAAAAACAACTGAATACGGTTCCGGTAAAAAATTTCCTGCCAAGAAAGAGATAACAAAGTAAAAGCAGCAGGAGGGTGATAAAATCTACCAGATAAGTCAGATTGATGGAAGTCACCTCGCCCAGGATCATGGAAAAGCTGGTGACGCCTCCATTGACAATCTTATTTGGTACAGTGAGAAAAGCATAAGATCCTGTGATCAGGAGATTGCCTGCAATAATGGCCAGGTACCGTCTGACCTTGTACAGATTCCTAAACTTTTTCATCCTTCATTCTTTCCATTCTTCAAATAGTGTGCGGTAGCGGGAAGCAAACACACTTCCCTTCTGCCAGATTAAGGTGAAATCATGGGTAACGGAAAAGTCTTCCGGTGTGATTTCAAACAGAGTCTTTGCGCACAGCTCCTCCTCCACGGCAGAACGGTAGAGAAAGGTAATGCCAAGTCCGGCGGACACGAGAGCTTTCAGAGCCGGAATATTTCCGATCTCCGACACCGATGCAAAGTTCTGGATAGAAAGATTACGGGCCGCAAGATGCTTCTCCAGAATCTCCCGTGTTCCCGAACCGGCTTCCCGTATCAGAAGCTTCTGGCCAAACAGATCCGAAACAGTCCGGGGACGTCTTCCCCCCGGAAGCGGATGCCCTGCAACTGCGATATAAGGTTCTAAGGAAAACGTCAGATAGTCATACTGGGTTTTGTCAAAATAGCCCTCCACAATGGCAAAATCAATCTCGCCTTCGGAGATCCGGCCCAGGAGCTCATGGGTGTTGGCGGTAATCATGGTGAGGGCCGTGTCAGGGTGCCGGGTCTGGTATTCGATCAGATACTTCGGCATGACATATTCCCCGATGGTAAGAGTCGCCCCGAAAATCAGAGCGGGCTTTTTGTTCTGCATGGAGAGAACCTGCTCTTTTAAATACACCTGGTCATGACTCAGTGTGGTAAAAGCATGGAGCAGATATTCTCCGGCTTCCGTCAGGACCGGACGCTTCCCCTGAAAGGTAAAGAGCCGGGTCTGGTAATACTCTTCGATAAAACGGATATGCTGGGAAACAGCGGGCTGGGTGATATGAAGAGCCTCCGCCGCTTTTGTAAAATTCATATGCCGGCATACTTCCAAAAACGTATAGACACGGAAATCCAGCACAGGTATCACCTCCTTTTCCTCATCATAACATAAGATTATGAATAAATAAATATATATAATTTTTCATAATTCATTTTCTCTGGTATGATACACCCAGAAAATGGGAAAGAGAGGAAATTATGATGAAAACAATTCGGGAAACTTATAAAGGAATTTTATTCTGTCTGCTGATTTCTGTCCCGGCTTATCTGCTTGGAAAACAGTTTGAGGTCATCGGCGGACCGGTCTTTGCGATTCTGATCGGCATGTGTCTTGCCCTGATCGTGAAACAGACCGATTCTCTGCAGGCAGGCATTCAGTTTACATCCAAGAAAATCCTGCAGTATGCGGTCATTCTGCTTGGATTTGGAATGAATCTGACAGATATTCTGGCAAAAGGATGCCAGTCCCTTCCGATTATAGTGGCGACCATCTCCACATCCCTGATCATTGCCTTTGTACTGCACAAGGTCATGCGGATCCCGTCCAAAATCTCCACTCTGGTGGGTGTAGGCTCCAGCATCTGCGGAGGCTCTGCCATTGCGGCGACGGCGCCGGTCATTGACGCGGACGATGAGGAGATCGCACAGTCCATCTCTGTCATCTTCCTCTTTAATGTGATTGCGGCCCTTATTTTTCCAAAGCTTGGAGCAGTTCTGGGGCTGAGCAATGAAGGCTTCGGTCTGTTTGCGGGAACGGCCGTCAACGATACTTCTTCCGTGACGGCAGCGGCAGCGGCGTGGGACGGCATCCACGGCAGCAATACGCTGGATGCGGCGACCATTGTCAAGCTGACACGAACCCTTGCCATCATTCCGATCACCCTGGTTCTCTCCATCTGGCAGATGCGAAAGGCCGGGAAAGCAGGAAAAGAGGCAGGAGGAAGCTTTGACCTGAAAAAGATCGTGCCGTTTTTCGTTCTGTTCTTTTTGCTGGCCTCTGTCATTACGACTGTCTTTTCCCTGCCGGTCCAGGTGACGGCGCCGTTAAAGGAGCTGAGCAAGTTCTTTATCATCATGGCCATGGGGGCGATCGGATTTAACACCAATCTGGTGAAACTCATTAAGACAGGCGGGAAACCGATTTTGATGGGTCTTTGCTGCTGG
>ERZ1643246.2775-NODE-2775-length-16004-cov-23.510001_pt1 | contig 16004 bp, 14 predicted proteins | sample MGYA00579265_ERZ1643246 | MGnify/ENA primary metagenome ERZ1643246 (study PRJEB29033, sample SAMEA4952261) | chicken gut metagenome | biome: Broiler Chicken; feature: Gastrointestinal Tract; material: Caecum | place: Ireland | collected 2018 | study: Broiler... | reverse complement strand
CTATTTTTTAGCCGGTGTAAAAAGCGTTGGTTCAGCCGGAAGGCTGAACTGTAACGAAAAATTTGATTTTTTTCAAAAAAAACATTGACAACTTCTTTTTTTTGTGTATACTACATCACATAAAGCAACGGCGCTTTGGAGGACATCCAGAGCGCCTTTTTTATTTTCCATCGAAAGGAGAACTACTATGGCACAGAATATTCCCGAACTTTACGGCAGTCTGGTTTTTAACGATAAGATCATGCGCAGCAAGCTGCCAAAAGACATGTATAAGGCGCTGCGCAAAACCATTGAAAACGGAACACATTTGGAACTGGACGTAGCCAATTCCGTGGCTGTGGCTATGAAAGAATGGGCCATTGAAAACGGAGCTACCCATTATACCCACTGGTTCCAGCCTATGACAAATTTCACGGCGGAAAAACATGACAGCTTTATCTCTCCTACCGGAGACGGACAGATCATTATGGATTTTTCCGGAAAAGAACTGGTAAAAGGCGAACCCGACGCGTCCAGTTTTCCATCCGGAGGACTGCGCGCCACCTTTGAAGCCAGAGGCTATACTGCCTGGGATCCTACCTCTCCTGCGTTCATCAAAGATAAAACACTTTACATCCCAACCGCGTTCTGTTCCTACAGCGGAGAAGCGCTGGACAAAAAGACTCCTCTTCTCCGTTCCATGGATACTCTGAATAAACAGGCGGTAAGGATTCTTCATATACTTGGAAATAAAGAAGTCCGGCATGTGTCCACAACCGTCGGACCGGAACAGGAATATTTTCTTGTTGACAGGGATCTCTATAAAAAGAGAAAAGACCTGATCTTCTGCGGCCGCACCCTTATCGGCGCCCCAGCTCCTAAAGGCCAGGAAATGGAAGATCACTATTTTGGAACCCTGAAGCCCCGGGTATCCGCCTATATGCACGATCTGGACGAAGAACTCTGGAAACTTGGCATTCCGGCCAAAACAAAACATAACGAGGTTGCTCCGGCCCAGCACGAGCTTGCTCCTGTCTTCGACACCACCAACGTGGCGGTAGATCATAACCAGCTTACTATGGAAATCATGAAGAAGGTTGCCGCAAAACACAACATGGTCTGCCTCCTTCACGAAAAACCATTTGAGGGAATCAACGGAAGCGGCAAGCACAACAACTGGTCCATGTGCACCAATACCGGCGTCAACCTTCTTGATCCCGGCAAAACGCCTGCGGAAAACACCCAGTTCCTGGTATTTCTGGTAGCTGTCATCAAGGCTGTAGACGATTACGCGGATCTTCTCCGTATCTCTGTGGCGGACGCAGGAAACGACCACCGTCTTGGGGCAAATGAAGCGCCGCCGGCTATTGTGTCCATTTTCCTTGGAGACGAACTCACCGAGGTTCTGAAGGCCATTGAAAACGATCAGTATTTCAGCAGCCATGACGCGGTGCAGATGGATATCGGCGCAAAGGTTCTGCCTCACTTCCTGAAGGACAATACAGACAGGAACCGTACTTCACCTTTCGCATTTACCGGAAACAAGTTTGAATTCCGTATGCTTGGCTCCTCCGCTTCTGTGGCAAACCCCAACATTATCCTCAACACCGCAGTTGCCGAAGCTCTGCGCCAGTTTTCCGATCAGTTGGAAAATGTTCCGGCGGAGGATATGGAAACAGCAGTCCACAAACTTCTGAAAGAAACGATCGCCGCTCATAAACGGATCATCTTCAATGGAAACGGATACACAGACGAATGGGTGGAGGAAGCGGAAAAACGCGGTCTTTACAACCTGGTTTCCACCCCTGACGCTCTGCCCTATTATATCTCTGAAAAAAATGAGAAGCTTCTCACAGAGCATAAGATTTTTACAAAGGCAGAACTTTACTCCCGTTATGAGGTAAAACTTGAGAACTATGTGAAGACTCTTCATATTGAAGCATGCACTATGGCTGAGATCATTCAGAAAGAACTGCTGCCCAGCGCTACCTCCTACATGGAGCAGATCGCGCAGACGGCCAGCCTGAAGAAATCCGTTGTTCCGGATATCTCTATCTCCAGCGAAGCCGGTCTTTTAAAGAAGCTCACTTCACTGGAAGACGCTATGACTGCTGATCTGGAAACGCTGAAGACAGATACCGAAAAGGCGGAAAGCTATGAGGATCTTCTGGAAAAAGCCAGATTCTATCAGAAGACTGTACTGGCAGACATGGATAAACTCCGTGAGTCCGCCGATGCCGCTGAGATTCTTATTCCGGAATCCATTCTTCCGTATCCTACATACGGAGCCCTTCTGTTTTCTATTTAAGAACAGATCCGGAAAAACGGACGCGGCTAGTGTTCCGCTATAAACAGCGTTTATGTATAAAATGGTAAATACAGGGAATATCTGAAAATCATAAGCCACTCATAATTCATTATCGATTTCCTTATCCATACCTTTTCAGGCGTCCCTTTGATCTGCCGCAAAAATACGGCAGGAGGGATATGGTTTTATCACCCGGGTATTCCCTGTTTTACATATTGTGCCTCCCCTGCAAGAAAGGGAGGCATTTTTTATCTGGTCAGTCTTGGAAGATTCCAGTGATAATGCGCCGCCAGATAACGGATCAGGATCACCGCCGCCGAAGCTCCTACCATAGCCGCCACAGCGCCGAAGCCCCGGTAAATATAGACACAGGCGACAGCGCCTACAATGGAGGCGCAGGCATATATATGACGGACAAAAATATAGGGCGGTACTCCGGCCATCATATCCCTTAAAAGTCCGCCTCCCACTCCTGTGATCGTACCGAGGAATACCAGGAGAAAAGTCTGATCCATATATCCGTTATTGATCCCGGTATTCACGCCTACAACCGTAAAAATTCCCAGTCCTATGGAATCCATCACCAGCATCACACGGTCGTAAGTTTCTCTCACATGTCCTTCCAGAAGCTCTTTTTTTACACTCAGCACGAAAAATACAATGCAGGAAGTGATCGTCGCCACAATGGTATATACCGGATGCTGAAACATATTTGGCGGAATAATGCCCAGAACCAGATCCCGGATCATCCCCCCGCCTACGGACGTCACCACCCCCAGCACGCAGACGCCAAAAATATCCATTCCCCTTCCCGCGCCTACCATGGCGCCGGAGGCGGCAAAGGCCACCGTTCCGATCATTTCCATAAGAAATGTTACTGTTTCCTGTATGTTCATCTTTCAAACCTCAAATGTCTTTTTCTTCGGCTATAAGTATAACGCTTCCCTGTCATTCTGAAAAGATACTTCTGTATAATTTTCGATGTCTTTTTTTCATAAAAATTCCCGGCGTTTTCCGCCGGGAATTTAAAATATTTTCGTCACGCTTCTGACGTATACAGTTCCACATTGCTTTGGATCCTGTGAATAAACCTGTCTTTCAATCCATATACAGCGCTGCTCACCACATATTCTCCGTCATTTATAAAAATCTCTATCAGATTTCTGTCCACCAGCACCTCCAGCCGGCATCCTTCCTTCAATTCGGGTGTTTCGGATTTCAGGTGCGTTCCTTCATCATTCGGGAAGACCAGGGTGCGGTCAGTTTTTATTCTGTCATTTTCTCTTTTGATCACATAACCGCCAATATCCACACTTTCTCCGTTTTCCAGGCTGAATCTGGCCATATACCCATTTTTCGAAGCTTCCCGTACATCCGTGATTTGCCGGGAATAGGCTTTTCTTATTTCCGGATGCAGTCTGAAGTAAATATGGTTCTTCTTTATTTCTGCAACACGGGGGGAACAGAACATCCCGATCCACCCTTCTTCCGTAACCTTCGGCATCCTTACCCAGGCTATCATTGTCCTTCTGCCTTTTTCATCAAGTGTCGTCTGAGGAGCATACAGGTCCATTCCATAGTCCAAAAACTGATAGTCGTCAGAAAGCTCCATCTGTCCATCTTCTTCCCTGAGATCTGCCAGGAAACAAATGGCATGGTTCTTCTCCTTCTCATTGTTTTCCGTTAATCCCATGGCCGATACAAGAAGAACGCCTCCGCCTTCCGTCTCAAAATAATCCGGACACTCCCACATCCATCCATACCGCGGGCCTTTGGAAATTTTGTTAAGATATTTCCAGTTATGGAGATCCGTACTGTGATAAAGCAGAACCTCTCCGTACTTTCCATAAAAAGTACTTCCCACAATCATCATCCATCCGTTTTTTCCCTTCCATATTTTGGGATCTCTCGTATGGGTTCTGTCACCGATTTCCGGATCCTGAAGCGCCGGGATGATCACTTCTTTTCCATTTTCATTATCAAAAGTAAACCCGTCCTCCGAAGATATCATAAGCTGGGAAGACTCAAACTGATCATCCAGACATAAATGCGGATCTTCCGGATTTACCGCCTCATATCTTACTCCCGTATAGACCAGGTACATTTTCCCTCCGTCTTCTACGGCGCTTCCGGAAAAGCATCCGTTCCTGTCTTCCTTTAAAGTAGGATAAAGCGCCAGTCCTTTGTGCTCCCAGGATACCAGATCTTTACTTACCGCATGTCCCCAGTGCATGGTTCCCCAGCGGGGCGCATACGGAAAATACTGGTAAAATAAATGATAATAACCTTTATAATAGATAAATCCGTTTGGATCGTTTACCCAATTGTCCGGTGCTTTTAAATGTAATTTCTGCCTCTTCATTTTGCCTCCATGGTTACTGTTCCATATAGTTCACACCTGTGTCCTTATCAAAGAAATGGATCTTTGACGGAATAAATTCAAAACTGATCTGGTCTCCGATCTGAGCGATCTCATATTTTGACACACGGGCCACCGCCTGGCTCTTGCCGAAAGTAAAATACAGATTGTTTTCATTTCCCATAACTTCTGTATCTGTGATCACCGCCGTCTGCCGGTCCGCTTTATCTTTTTCTTCGCCGTGTCCTACGATTTTAATATCCTCTCCGCGGATACCCAGTGTCATTTCACCATTATGTCCTCTCAGTTTTTCCACTGTTTCGCCGGATAAGATAAGGTGTCCGCCGTCTGCAAACCGGACTGTACTGCCTTCCACTGTCACATCAAAGAAATTCATCTGCGGAGATCCGATAAAGCCCGCCACAAACTGATTTACGGGATGATCATAAAGCTCCATTGGTCTCCCTACCTGCTGGATAACGCCGTCTTTCATGATCACGATCCTGTCTGCCATTGTCATGGCTTCTACCTGGTCGTGAGTAACATAAATTGTAGTTGCTCCAAGCTCACGATGCAGCTTGCTGATCTCTGTCCTCATACTTACACGGAGCTTTGCGTCAAGATTGGAAAGCGGTTCGTCCATAAGAAACAGCTTCTGGTTTTTCACAATAGCCCGTCCGAGCGCCACTCTCTGACGCTGGCCGCCGGAGAGGTTTTTCGGTTTCCGGTTACGGTATTCTTCCAGTCCTAGAATCTGGATCGCCCAATCCACCTTTTTCTTGATCTCTGCCGCTGGCATTTTCATATTTTTCAGGCCATATCCAATATTCTTTTCCACAGTCATGTGAGGGTACAGTGCGTAGTTCTGGAAAACCATGGCGATTCCCCTGTCTCTGGGGGCAACATCGTTGACTTTTTTTCCGTCTATATAAAGTTCTCCTCCCGTAATTTCTTCAAATCCCGCGATCATACGGAGAGTGGTAGATTTGCCGCAGCCGGAAGGGCCGACGAAAGCAATGAATTCTTTTTCTTCGATATTCAGATTAAAATTATCTACTGTATTCACTTTTGAACCAGGGTACATTTTACATACGTTTTTAAATTCTATAAAACTCATCTCTTTATCCTTCCTTTGATCCTGTTGATGTTACGCCTTCCACTATCTGTTTGGAAAACAGAGAGTAGATAATGATCACCGGTATGGTGACAAGAGTAATGACTGCAAGAGTCTGTCCCATTGTTGTATTTTCGTTTGATGTAATAGAATTCAGGCCGATCTGCGCTGTCAGAAGATCACTGGAGGTAAATACCAGTGACGGCCAGAGGTAATCGTTCCATACGTTCAGGAATGTAAATACGCTGACAGTCGCCACAACAGTCTTTGACATCGGAAGGACCATAGTAAAGAAATATTTTACCGGTCCGCAGTAATCCAGCTGGGCGGCTTCGTATACATCATCCGGAAGGCTTACAAACACCTGACGGAACAGGAAAATATTGAATGGATTCACGATCAGCGGCAAAATATATCCGACGATAGTGTTCAAAAGCCCTGCTTTGGCTATGATCAGAAAGTGGATGGTGATAACAGTCTCTGTAGGAACGATCAGAAGCATTACGATCAGCATCAGCCATTGATCCCGAAAAGGAAATCTGATTTTTGCCAGCGCATATCCGGCAAGGCCGTTTACAACGACACTCAGCACGATCAGGATCGCCGCGTACAGCAGCGTATTTGCCATGTAACGCAGAAAATTTGTATCTGTGATGATGGATACATAGTTGTCAAAGAAATTTCCGCCAGGTGCCGGAGGAATAAAGGCCGCAATAGAATTCATGTCTGCTGTAATAGCTGCATCCGGCTTAAAAGAGTTCGCAAGCATCCAGATCACCGGAAAAAGAAAGAAAATGGAGAGAATCAGCAGCACAGCCACCAAAATCCAGTTAATCCGTCTTTGCTTTTTTGTGAACATGTTTTCTTCCCTCCTTGTCTTTTGTCAGTGTGTTCTGTATGATCGTCAGAATAACTACAAATATTGTAAACACAATCGCCATTGTAGACGCCAGTCCCATTTCCCAGTTGACAGTACCTGTTTCATAAATGTCATATACAATGGTGTAGGTGGAATGATCCGGACCTCCGCCGGTCATAACCATTGGCTGCACCAGCATACGGAAGGCTCCGATTGTAACTGTGATGAATACAAAGATGCATAAAGGCTTCAGTTCCGGAAGTGTGATATCCTTAAATTTCTGCCATGCGCTTGCATGATCCATCTCCGCAGCCTCATAAAGAGCAGGATTGATATTCTGCAGACCGCCGAGAAAAATGATCATCTGATATCCGACACCCTGCCACACACTCATAATGGCTATAGAAGGAAGCGCCTGACCGGCACTGTGAATAAACGGCTGGGTGTCGATCCCGATATGCGCCAGCAAAGTATTCAGGATTCCCTCCGGGCTATATATCTGCATCCAGAGAGTAGATACTACTGCCAGGGACATAACCACAGGTACAAAAAAGGCCACCTTGAAATATTTTTTGCAATGAGCTGCCCTGTTGATGGCAAGCGCCAGAAGCAAAGCTCCGCCGCACTGCAGAGGCACAATGATGATTACAAATTTTACTGTATTTAAAAATGACTGTACAAACAGGTCGTCTTTAAAAATATTTATATAATTTTCCAGCCCGACAAAATGTGTCAATTCCGGGTTCAGCGCGAAATAGTCCGTAAAACTGAACCCCAGAGTAAGAAGCATCGGCAGGAACAAAAACAGCGTCAGCAGCACCAGCGCAGGCCCAAAAAACGCCATTCCCATTATTGAATTTTTTCTTTTCATTCTCTATTCCCTCGTATATCGTTCCAGTTTTGCATTGATTCGTTCCACAGCTTTGTCAAGCTCGGTATCCGTATCCTTTCCGCCCAAGGCGACACTTTCCAGAACTTCCTGGAAGGATGTGCTTACCTGAGGATAAACAGGCGTCTTCGGTCTTGGATGTCCGTAATTACTGAGCTGCTCGTATAAAGCCTTGTAATTTTCATCAGTCTGGAAAACGTCAATGTTTTCAAATGCTCCATACGTAGACGGAAAGCTTTTTGCCATCTCCCAGATTCGGATCCCACTTTCCTCTCCGCTCATCCATTTGACAAGTTCCGTAGCTCCTTCTATATTTTCTGTCTCGGAGGACGCGGCAAAAGCCCAGGAACCTGTAGGCGTATAAGTCCCGCCGTCCCAGTCGTCGCTTACAACGTAAGGAGCAACGCCCAGATTGATATCCGGATAACTTGTATAAACCGTATTGACCTCCCATGCTCCGTCAAATTTGAACGCGGCTCTTCCGCTCTCAAACAGATGGTCGATAGGCGCCTCGGACATGTATTCCTTTTCTACCACGGAACGGAAGAAATTCATGGCGGCCGCAGTCTGCCCGGAATTGAAATAACCGTCTACTGTCAGTCCGTCATCGCTTACCAGCTCTCCTCCTCCCGACCAGACGAAAGGAGCAAAATAATAGATGCTTGTTTCCCCAACCGGAAATGTCATATCAAGCGGGTATCCGTCTTTTTCCTCCATAAGAGGCTTCAGCTTCTCAAGGATATCAGAAAATTCCGTCCAGGTCCATGGATGATCCGCGTCCGGCACCTGTATTCCTGCCTCTTCCAATACATCCCGGTTATAGTAAAGGCCTACGCTGGACTCCATAACGCCCAGAGCGTACAGTTTATCATTCACAGTCCCCTGCTCTATGATAGACGGCAGGTATTGGCTTTTTTCCTCCTCCGTCATTTCTGCAAGAGGCTGTATGATCCCGTTCGCCGCATAGGCTGAAATATTTGGTCCGTCTACAGTCAGCACGTCAGGCAGTCCTCCCGCCATTACGGAAGCGTTGACTTTGTCTGAATATCCCCCTCCGCTGTCATTACGGGGTACAAATTCAATATCCGCAAAGTACTTTCCGTCAAAAGCTTCGTTGAAACTGTCTACTGATTCCCGGTATGCCTGTCCTTCTTCCGTATCCTCAATTGAATGGACCCATATGGACAGGTATTCTTCCCCTTCATCATATCCGGCAAGTTCTCCGGGTTCTGGATCTTTCTGCTGACATCCCGAAAGGCAGACAGAAGCCAGAATCACCCCTGTCAGACACAGCAGTCGTTTTCTCATTCCCTCTCCTCCTTTTTGCATTTTGTTTGTGTAACCGGTAAAGTAACCGGTTCCTTTACAAAAAGAATATTATAAAGACTTTATAATGTCAATGGTTTTTTTTGATTTCGTCATTTGTTACATTTTCTTTGCTTCAATTCTGTGCACATGTTATAAAACCGGTTTTGTAACCGGTTACTCATTGATTTTTCATCTTTTCCTCTGGTATACTTAAAGCAGCGTCTCCCGGCAGCCTGCCTGCCGTCCGGATAAAAAGAGCCGGAAGAGACTATGGAAAAGGAGTCATGATCTATGAAAAAACAAAAAGTAACCTTTGCAGATATCGCGGCATATACCCATTTTTCCAAAACCACAATATCCCGGTATTTTAATAATCCTGATTCCCTCACCCTGGAAAACCAGCAGAAAATCGCAGATGCCCTTGTAGCTCTTGATTATAAAGAAAATAAGGTAGGGCGGATTCTCGCCAGCGGCCGTACAGAATTTGTTGGCGTCATTATACCAAATCTTTACATGCATTACTATTCTGAAATGCTGAATCAGATTCTCTCTACTTATGAAACTTACGGTTATAAGTTTCTTGTCTTTGCAGGAAATGATATGGCAGATGTGGAACGGAAATATATCCGGGAGCTTCTCGCCTACAACATTGAAGGGATGATCATTTTAAGTCCTACACTGAGTTCTGAAGAGCTTGCATCCTATAATCTTCCCGTGGTCGGAATCGAACGGGAGGATCAGTATATCTGCAGCGTCAACACAGATAATTATATGGGCGGAATGCAGGCTGCCAGCCTTCTGAAAAAAAGCTGCTGCGATATTCTGATCCATGTCAATGCCAGAATGCCGGAAACTACTCCGGCCTTTGGACGTATTCAGGGGTTCACGGACATCTGCAGGGAAAACAATCTCCCTTATGATCTTACGCTTACAGATCTTGGCAACACTTTCAGGGAAAACCGTGAGAATATTATGGAGCTGGTAGACTGCTGGGAGCAGAAATATCCGGACAAAAAAAAGGGGATTTTCATGCCCAACGACACTCACGCCAACGTTCTTCTTAATATCCTGATCCAAAAATATGGAAAGCTTCCCGACACATATCAGATTATCGGTTTTGACAACTCTCCCATATCTGAAGAAGCCGTTGTTCCTATCAGTACGGTAGGGCAGCAGATTCCCGTCATCGCCGGGGAAGCCATGAGCCTTTTATCCTCCCTTATGGACGAGCGAAAAAAAAGAAAACCGGTTCCTTTAAAGGAACCGATCCACAAAGTTATCACACCTATTCTTATCCGTAGATCTACAACAAAATAAGAATCCGGCAGATGAACCTTCGGCAGGATATTTCCTTCCGAGGGTTCATTTTTTCCTTCTTAAAAGCTTTCCGCTCCCGGTATTTTTCCAGCAGTCGTTCTTTACTGCCGCCTCTCCCCCTACCAATACATAGTCGAATCCCCGGCAGAACTGCGCGGGATTGTCGAAATCGGCAGGAACTTTCATATTTTCCAGACGGAAGATATTGATATCCGCCGGTCTTCCTTTCTCCAGGATTCCCTGTTCCAGATTCAAAACCTGGGCCGGTTTCCCGGTCATCTTATAGACAGCCTCCTCAATGGAAAAGATCTTCTTCTCCCGTACATAATCCACAAGAACTTTTGGAAACGCGGCATATACCCTCGGATGATATTTCCCGCCTGTAGGATAGGTAGCGTCTGAAATTACATTGGCATACGGATCCTTCAGAAAATGCAGCATATCTTCCTCTGAAGCAATGGTATCCAGCATGGTCGCCTGGCATTTTTCAGCGATCAGGATGTCATAAAGCGTATCATAAGGATCTTCTTTACGGATCTTTGCAATCTCCGCAATGGATTTCCCTGTCATTTCTTTATATTCTTCTGAATGGAGGGTGCTGGCATAAATCTGATCGAATCCGGCAAGCTCCACGATATTTTCAAAATGTCTGGACGGTTTTCTAAGGATCTGCGTCAGGTGCCAGCGATATACAGAATCCTGGAGTCTCTCCAGTATCGCTTCCGCTCCTCCCTCCTGGCTTTCCGGAGGAAGAAGATGCACCAACTGCGTGGAGCCTGTAAGATATGGATATAAATCAAAATCCAGGGACACGCCTTCCTCTCTGGCCTGCCGGAAAAGTTCCAGAATTTCCCGGCGGCGGACGCCCCAGTTTTTCTTTCCGATACATTTCACATGACTGACGTGAAGAGGAATATGCAGAGATTTCGCCACCTGTATCACTTCTCTGACAGATTCCACAAATCCGTCCCCCTCGCTGCGCACATGGGTGGTAATAGGAATATCCGCATTCTTTAAAGGCATCAGAGCCTCTGTAAAGCCCTGGACATCATATTCAAATTCCGGCGCATAAGCCACTCCCAGACTGACGCCAAGAGCGCCTGCGCTCAATGACTCTTCCAGATTTTTCCATACAAGGTGAAGCTCCTCCTTTGTCAGTCTTCCCGGAGCGTAGCCGGCTGCCGCCGCCCGGATAGTTCCGTTGCCTGCAAGCATTCCTGTGTTCACGCTTCTCTTCGTAGCTGCAAGAGCGTCCATATAGGAGGCAAAAGATTCCGCCGCAGGACAGAAACGCTTTCCCTCTCTGTCTTCTTCCAGATATTCCCCCGGCAGATCTCCGGTAACGCTGCTTAAAAAGTCCAGAATCTCACCGGCATATTTTTTTCCTACAGGAGCCACCGACAGGCCGCAGTTTCCATTTACCACCGACGTGATTCCCTGGCGGTTCAGAAGTTCGTCGTCTCCGCCGCACAGAGCCTTCCAGTCTCCATGTCTGTGTATGTCGATAAATCCCGGCGTCACATATCCGCCTTTTGCATCCAGGATCCGCTCCGGCGGAAAATTCTCCGGAATTGCTTCCGGTTTTGTGATCTCGCGTATCACTCCGTTTTCAATCACAACATTTCCCGAAAAAGGCGGCTCATTTTTTCCATTTACAATCAGTCCGTTTATTATAATGTAATCTGTCATCGCAATCACCTGTTTTTTATCTACATTTTTTTCCTCTCCCCAACGTAAAACAGATGCCCGGCGGACATCTGTTTTACGTCTCCTTATTCTATAGATTAATACACTCCAACAGCATTTACAAGCTTTTTTGTGATCGGAAGCCAGAACTGCACCAGAGGCCCTGTCAGACATACTGCCACAATGGTTCCTACCCCAACAGTTCCTCCCAGGAAAAAGCCCAGAACTACAAAGAAAAGATCGCAGCCCACTCTTACCCACCTGAATTCCACCTTCTCAATCTTATCTGATAAGATTACTGCCACCAGATCGTTCGGCCCTGTTCCCGCGTTGCTGTTGATCACAATGGACATCCCGGCGGACAGGATCACGCATCCCGCCACCATGCTGACAATCCTTACTGCCATAGCAGCGTCTCCATTGATATAATTCCCGAACAGCCAGGTAAACAGATCAATGATGGGGCCTCCGCAGAAGGCGCAGACCACAGTTCCGGGCTTTACATATCCTTTCGTTGTCAGGAGCATCACCACCATAAGGATACACAGCACGATTACATGTACCGTTCCCACCGTAAGTCCAAATACTACTGATAATCCCTGAATGAATACGGTAAAGGTATCCGTCCCCAGTTCTGACAAAAGAAACAGCGTCACTCCAAGATGAGCCACCGTCAGGCCCAGAAGCAGGACCACCAGCGCCACGGCCCAGTCTTTTATACTTCTGCCGGAAGTGTCAGACGCAAATTTTGTTTTCTTGTTTCCCATAGAATTTCCCCCTGTATCTTCATTTCCAATGCAATTGTATCATATCTGTTTTCTTTCTTCCACTATCTGGAGGCAGCGAAAAAGAAAGACCAGCCGCAGTGCTGTCCTTTCCAGACTGCATTACGGCTGGCTTTGATCGTCAGATTTTTACAGCATTAAACGGTAAATATTTTCCACATCCTTCTGCTTCAGTTCCACAAAACCGCCGAGGGTTCCTGTCCTCACATCTCCATAGCAGGCAGTATGGGCCATCTTTTCGATATCCTCCTCTTTCGCGCCCAGTTCCTTAAGACTTCCCGGCATTCCTATGGATTTCAGAAAACGGCGCAGAGCTTCAATACCGGCCTTCGCCGTCTCCTCAGGATTTTCAAAATTCATTTCACATCCCCACACACGCACCGCAGCCTGAGCAAAGCGCATAACATTATGCTTCAGATTATAAGTAAACACTGCAGGCATAACAACGGCAAGACCGGCGCCATGAGCACAGTCGTATTCCGCGGATAGCTCGTGTTCGATATCATGACTGGTCCAGTCCTGGGTTCTTCCTACGCCGCAGGAGTTATTATGCGCCATCATCCCCGCCCACATAATATTTGCGCGCGCCTCATAATTATGTGGATCTGCGATCACTCTTGGCCCTTCATGGATCATCGTCAGAAGCAGCCCTTCTATCATCCTGTCTGTTACCTCCACCTCTTTTGTATTCGTCAGATACCGCTCATAAAGGTGAGCGATAATATCTGTAATGCCGCAGGCAGTCTGGTAAGGAGGCAGGGTTTCTGTAAGAGCCGGATTCATGATCGTAAATTTCGGGCGCAGGGCTTCTCCCGTTGTAGAACGTTTATACATTCCTTCCTCTTTTGTGATCACAGAGTCCGGGGAGCCCTCGCTTCCCGCCGCGGAAATGGTTGTGATCGTCCCCAGCGGAAGCGCTTCCTCTACAATTTTTCCCTGATAGTAATCCCAAAAGTCTCCGTCATATATCGCACCAGCCGCAATGGCTTTGGCGGAATCAATGGTACTTCCGCCTCCAATGGCAAGAATAAAATCAGCCTTTTCTTTTCTGCAGAGATCGATCCCCTCATATACAAGTCCGCTCCTGGGATTTGGTTTTACGCCTCCCAACTCCACATAGGCGAGGCCTTCTTTATCCAAAGATTTCTTTACTCTGTCAAGAAGACCGGAACGAACTGCCGAACCGCCGCCGTAATGAAGCAGGACTCTGCTTCCCCCGAATTTCTTTACATATTTTCCTGTTTCATTCTCTGTATCTTTTCCAAACACAAAGTATGTAGGTGCGTAAAATGTAAAATTGTCCATAATGTAAGTACCTTCTTTCTCCTGATATAATGCCGCATCTGTTTCATGCAAACATATTTTTCCTGATACTTCCATTATAAAACTGCCTCCTGTCCGGTGCAAGAAGGCACTTTCGGTTACCTAGGGAACCTGAGCTTCCCCTTGTTCATTAAGCTGTTCCTTTCCGGAAGCATTTAGAAAAACAGCCGGCTGTCTGCTTTTATAGCCGGCGTCTGCTGCCGTTCAATCGTCTGTACAATAAGCATTTGTCATGATATATTTATCCCCTGCATTTTCATAGCCCCAGTCGCACATCAGTTCCACGATCGGCTGCAAAGTCCTGCCATGATCTGTCATGGCATATTCCACCTGCGGAGGCACCGTAGGATAAACAGTTCTGGAAATGATGCCGTCTTCTTCCAGCTCCCGAAGCTGAGCCGTAAGCGTTTTCTTATGAGCGGTCTTTAAGAAGCGCAGAATTTCATTATATCTCTTCGGGCCTTCATCCAGCAGATAATGTATGATCAAAAGCTTCCATTTTCCGCCTATGATCTTCAGCGTCACTTCCATTTCGCAGGAAACCTCTATTTTTTCTTTTTCTGTTTTTTCCTGTATTGTATCTTTGTTCTTTTCCGCCATTTTTCTCCTTTTGATCCTTTATTCGCATTTTATAGTCAATACGCTTTCCCTGCGTTCATACCATTGTACTACATTTAAATCTGTCCGAAAAGCAAAAAAAACGATCCGGAGCATATTGCCGCGTCAGATCGTTTTTCTCTTAATTCATATAGTCTGCAGACTGCTCTGCAATTTCAGGAATCTCAATGCATATATAAGATTATTTTTCCACTGGGACTTTCTGATTAAAGTAATCAAGTACAAGCGCGGCCACAACTCCTACAACCAGCCAGAACAGATTGACCGCAAACTGACCTGCAGAGGAAACAAAGCTTCCAAAAGGAATGATCATAACTGTTGCCGCGATGACAATACCGACAATCGCATGGAACGCAAGATTGTAGTGATGATCAAATAATGAGTTTACCGCTTTCGCCAGACAGATCACTGTGACAAGAGCCCCAATACCGCCCGGGATCAGCACAGACATATCAAGATGGCCGATACCGTCTACAAACGGCGTATACAGGCCAAGAGGAATCAGCAACGTGGAAAAGCTCATGCCCGGAGCGATCACACTCAGCGCAAGACAGAAACCGCAGAATAGCAGCCATCCAAAGCTGGGCTCGATTTTTACGGACAGTATATTCAGAGTCCCCAAAAGTATAAAAATGACCACCATAGCAATTCCCATGGAAATAAAGGATCCTTTTGTTCTTCCCTGCTCTCCGGCCTCACGGAAAAGAGAAGGAAGCATTCCGCCGATCAGCCCTACAAAAAGACAGACGGAAGTATCCGGATATTTATTCAGGAAATATGCCAAAAGATTGGCAATCCCCAGAAAACCGATACCCATTCCGATGATCACAGGTATCAGTCTCGGCACATGGGTTTTAAAATTCTTAAAGGGATGGGATAAAAGTTCCATCACCGGTTTATAGATACCAAAAACTACACAGAGTACTCCGCCTGAAATTCCCGGAAGTACAGCTCCCAGTCCGATCAGCGCTCCCTGGAAAACCTGAAGAATCAGGCGTGAAACTGACGGACTGCTTTTTTTGCTCATATTCATATCTGCTCCTATCCGCCCCATGAAAGGGGAATTTTATTCTTCTCATACTTATGTTTAAAAGACAGAGGATATTATATAACAGAATGAAAGATTTTGCCAGTGGTTTTTATGTATTATTTCGTTTATGTCAGTTACTGTCAAGTAGTCGTTGGCAGCTTTCTCTTTGACTTGTCTTTCATTTATGTCTCTCATCTTCCATATAAAAATCCATTGCCTGCTCTTAATTTCACAGAAAAAGGCCCTGAAAACCTTATAATCACCAGAAAACACAGTGTTTATAAAGCTTCCGGAGCCTTTAAAAATATTTCTTCAATTTTGTGGGGAAACTTTGCTTACATTCCCATCTGTTTTGCAACTTTTCGGATTACATCCCAGCCTGAAATGCAACTTTCCCTCTCATAAGCTATGTATTTTCCTTTATTTTTC
>ERZ1643246.2774-NODE-2774-length-16007-cov-5.290747_pt1 | contig 16007 bp, 14 predicted proteins | sample MGYA00579265_ERZ1643246 | MGnify/ENA primary metagenome ERZ1643246 (study PRJEB29033, sample SAMEA4952261) | chicken gut metagenome | biome: Broiler Chicken; feature: Gastrointestinal Tract; material: Caecum | place: Ireland | collected 2018 | study: Broiler... | reverse complement strand
CTGTCCCAGGCGCTGTTGTCCCCGGTTCTTGCCGGCGTAATCATGGCGGGCATTCTGGCGGCCACCATCAGTTCCTCCGATTCCTACCTTCTGATTGCGGCCTCCGCCTTCTCCAAGAATATTTATGAAGGCATTATGAAGAAAAATCAGGCGGATGACAAGGTGGTTATGCGGGTTTCCAGAATTGTCCTGCTTCTGATCGCGCTCATCGGCATCGTAATTGCCTGGGATGAGGACAGCGTAATCTTTTCCATCGTATCCTTTGCCTGGGCCGGTTTTGGCGCCACCTTCGGACCGGTGATGCTGTTCTCTCTCTTCTGGAAGCGGATCAACCGGGCCGGAGCCATTGCGGGTATGCTCTCCGGCGGTATCATGGTGTTTGTATGGAACCTGCTTCTGAGTCCTCTGGGCGGTATCTTCAGTATCTATGAACTGTTCCCCGCCTTTATCATCTCCTGCATCGTCATTGTGGCGGTATCCCTGGCCACGAAAGCGCCTTCCAGGGAAATCACCCAGGAATTTGAGCGGGTTGCCTCCGGCGGAAAATAAGAGCCAGGAGCTTTCCATCCGGAAGTATTTCCTGAAAAGGCCGTATGACTGCGGCGCAGAACATTATCTGCAGCGGTCATACGGCCTTTTTCTTTTTTATGCGTTCTGTTTTTCTTCCGGACCTTCCAGAACCCGGCTGTCCCGGACAAGCTCCGCCGCCCGCCGGATCTTATCCTCATCCTGCACCAGCGCCACCCGCACGAATCCTTCTCCCGAAGGGCCGAAGGCACTTCCCGGCGTCACTACCACACCGGCCCGCTCCAGAAGGTTTTCACAGAATTCCACGGAAGAATCATAGGTGTCCGGTATGGGAGCCCACACAAACATGGTGGCGGGACATTTTTCTATCTTCCAGCCCACAAGAGCCATTTCCTCACAGAAGCAGTCTCTTCGTCTCTGATACGCTTCTCTGGTTTCCTTTACACAGGACTGATCTCCGGTGATGGCGGCGATGGCCGCCTTCTGAATGGGAAGGAACATTCCGTAATCCGTATTGGATTTCAGAGCCGTCAGTTTCTCCACGATCTCCCGGTTCCCGATACAGAAACCGATTCTGGCTCCCGCAAGACCGTAGGTTTTTGACAGAGAATTGAATTCCACGCCCACCTCCTTCGCACCGGGATACTGAAGAAAGCTTCCGCTGGTCTCCATTCCGAAAGCCAGCTCACTGTACGCATTGTCATGCAGTACGGCAATCTCATATTTCTTTGCGAAAGCAATCAGTTTTTCGTAAAACCAGCCGGGCGCCATGGCTGTGGTGGGATTGTTGGGATAGGAGACCACCATCAGCTTCGCCGCCCTGGCCACCTCCTCCGGAATCTGATCGAAGTCGATGAGATAATCATTTTCCTTCTTCAGAGGCATATAGTGAAGCTTTGCGCCCGCCAGCAGGGGACCGTCGCCGAATATCGGGTAACAGGGATCCGGCACCAGCACCACATCCCCCGGATCCACCAGGGTCAGGGCAATATGAGAAAGGCCCTCCTGGGAACCCAGAAGGGATACCACCTCCCGCTGCGGATCAATGGCCACCCCGTACCGTCTCTGATACCATACCGCCACCGCCTGATGAAGCTCCTCAAGATCCTGGATGGCATAGACATAATTTTTTCCGTCGGAAGCCGCTTCCGTCAGCGCCTGGATAATATGAGGCGCCGGAGGAATATTGGGCGTACCGATGCTCAGATCGATCACTTCTTCCCCTTTTGCCAGCTTTCGGTTCTTCTTCTCCAGCAGTACGCTGAAAATGCTGGTTCCAAACCGGTCCATTCTTTTTGCAAATTTCATGATGTCCGTTTCTCCCCTCTACTGTCTTTTAACTTCTCTTTTGTGGCCCGGGAACGGTAAGTATCCCCCGGACAGGCAAAACGCCCTTTGTTTTTCAGATATACCTTCCGGATGTATCTCAGCGCCGCGTCCTCGCCCTTTACGGCGATCATCCGCAGCAGGTATTCCATCTGTTCCCGGGTATCCGGGTGAATAAACCACAACCGGTCTTTTCCTTTCTGATAATATTCCAGCGGCGACCGGTCTGTATAGGTATCCGGCGAATACACCCGCGACGCGCTGATCCGGTCCATAATCATCTCCGCGATATAGCGCCGGGGCATGGGAACCCCCTCCAGCACCCGGTCCGACCGTAGACCGTAATCCACCCAGTACTCAAAATGGTGCTTATTTCTTCCTTTGTGATGCAGCCAGGAGGTGGACAGACCCGTATCCTCCCGCTCCGCATTGTTGGGGCTCCGGTTTCCCTGGTAATACCGGATTCCCACCCGGAACTCGGTCCAGGAATATTTGGACAGATCGTGACACAGTCCCTGACGGTACAGTCCGATCCGAAAACAGTATTTCATCACCAGCAGCTTGTGCGTGGTGATGGTTTTAAAATGCTCCCAGGCTTTCATCTTATCCCTGCTTTCCAATTAATACAAGTATTCTTCTGGGCCCCACCTTCAGGCTCTTCTTTTCCTCAAGGGGAAGCTCTTCTCCGGCGTTTCGGACAGCTTCCGCATCCTTCCTTCCGCTGTCCACCGCCAGATACCAGCGCCTTCCCTCCGGCAGATCGGGAAGGGCAAACATATGCTCCGACCAGTGCATATTGTAAATCACATAAAGGAAATCATCGTCACTGCCGTCCGCTTTTTTGGCGTAGGCCCCGCAGTAGAGGACCCCGATTTCCCGGCAGGTATTTTCCTGGTTGGCATACCAGGCCCGCTCGGAATGGAAAGAGATCTCCGGCCATCCCAGGGAGCGGTAGTCCGTCGCACGGAGCTCGCAGGGCATATGAAGGATCGGATGGTCCTTTCTGAACCGGATTACCCGCTTTACAAACTCCGTAAAATCGGAAAATTTCCTGGCCTGACTCCAGTCTGTCCAGCCGGTGACATTATCCTGGCAGTAAGCGTTGTTGTTGCCTCCCTGGCTGTTTCCGAATTCATCTCCCCCGAAAATCAGCGGGGTCCCCTGAGAAAGAAAAAGCAGAAGGATGGCATTGCGCATCTGGCGTCTCCGCAGCTCCAGGATCATCTGCCGTCGGGTGGGGCCCTCCGCCCCGCAGTTCCAGCTGTAATTGTAGCTTGTGCCGTCCCGGTTGGCTTCCCCGTTTTCCTCGTTATGACGGTAATCATAAGATACCAGATCCGCCAGCGTAAATCCGTCATGGTTGGCCATATACTGTACAGTGCCGCAGCCGGCGGGATTCTTCTTCACATAATACTGAAAACTGTTGATCTGATCCTCATCCCCCTTGAGAAACCGGCGCATGGCGTCCTGAAAACCGCAGTTGTATTCACCGATCTGTTTTTTCCCGGGGAGGGTATTCCCGTAAATCTGCCGCAGGTCAAAGCCGGGGCACAGCAGCTTCGTATCCGCCAGCATGGGATCGGCGGCCAGCTCATCCATCCGCACGCCGTCTCCCAGAAGCACAAAGCCGTCCACCTGGTACTCCCGCCTCCAGAACCGCAGCACCTGCAGCACCAGATCCGGACGGATATGTCCCGGAAAATAGAAATCCATAAGACATTCCATTTCCGCCTCGTGAAGAGCCTCCACCAGCTCTTTCACCTCCCGCTCGGGGTCCTTCCCCGCACAGTAGGAGGTTTTCGGAGCAAAGTAATCTCCCGGCGCATATCCCCAGAAATTCAATCTTTCAGGCGCTGCGGACGCCAGCTGATACCGGACCGTTTTTTCCGGTCTGGGCGGATATTCCTGAAAATCATAGGCGGGCATCAGCTCCAGCGAGGTAACTCCCAGTTCCCGGAAATACGGGATTTTCTCCTGAACCCCCCGGAAAGTACCCTTTTTTTTCACCCGGGAATTCTTCTGCATGGTGTAGCCCCTTACATGTATCTTGTAAATCACCATATCCTCATAGGAAATCCGCGGTCTTTCTCCCCCGACTTTCGTTCCGGCAAGGACGCCTCCCGACAGCGGGCCATAATCTTCCGGAATCGTCCCGAACACACCTTTTCCCCAAACCAGCGGCGCCCAGGGATCCACAAAATACTTCTCCCCCCGCCGGTACCGGTAGACAAAAGAGGACAGCCGGGGTTGTCTCACCTTCACCGCCCATACATTTCCGGTTCGGTAAGTTTGGGGAATCGCGATCTCCATACAGGGCTCCGAATGGCCTTTTCGGTAAAATTCCAGAAAGATCTCTTCCTCTCCGGCTAACTCCAGGGCAAAATTATACCCGTCATCCGTTCTGGTTACCCCCAGCCGTTCCGGATCTCCCGGACCTGCCGGCCATTGTACTTTTCTTTCACTCATGCCATCCTCCTAGTCATCGTATATCCAGTTCCACCGGGCAGTGATCCGATCCCATCACATCTGTAAGAATTTTCGCGTCCACCAGCCGGTCCTTCAGGCTTTCAGAAACACAGAAATAATCAATGCGCCATCCCGCATTTTTCTCCCTGGCCCGGAAGCGGTAAGACCACCAGGAATAAATCTGTTCCTGATCCGGATAGAAATACCGGAATGTATCGATAAATCCGCTTTCCAGAAGACGGGAAAACTTTTCCCGCTCTTCATCGGTGAACCCGGCATTGCGCCGGTTGGTTTTGGGATTTTTCAGATCAATCTCCCGATGTGCCACATTGAGGTCTCCGCAGAAAATCACCGGTTTTTTCTTCTCCAGTTTTTTCAGGTAGGCCAGAAACGCGTCCTCCCACTCCATACGATAGGACAGTCTGGCCAGTTCGTTCTGTGAATTGGGGGTGTAAACCGTCACCAGATAAAACTCCCCGAATTCCAGAGTAATCACCCTTCCCTCCTGATCGTGCTCCTTTACGCCGATGCCATAGGCAACCGAAAGAGGCTCTCTCCGGGAAAATACGGCGGTTCCCGAATATCCCTTTCTTTCAGCGTAATTCCAGTACTGATAATACCCGTCAAGAGGCAGCTCAATCTGTCCTTCCTGAAGTTTACTTTCCTGAATACAGAAAATATCCGCGTCCGCCCGGGTAAAAAAATCCATAAATCCTTTCGTGACACAGGCTCTCAGCCCGTTCACATTCCAAGAAATCAGTTTCAATCCTTTCATCCTCCTGTGTCTGACACGGCAGATGGATTTCTGCCGTCTGGTCTTACCCGTTTATTATAGCATGAACCTTACGGCTCCGTCACAGGATTTCTTCCGGAATTATCTGAAATTCGGATAAATTTCTGTCCGCCGGCCCGTGGAAATGAAGGCCGGCGCTCCGGTATCGCTCCATGTACTCCCAGATTTCAGGGCTGATCCGTTCCCCCGGATATACCAGAGGGATGCCCGGCGGATAGGGAATCAGAGATTCCCCGGCAATTTTTCCCACAGTCTCCCGCCAGGGAATGGATTTTTTCGGGGCAAAAAAAGCTTTTCTCGGGCTGAGCACATAGGGCGGCAGCGCCGGATGCGGCTGCGCGTCAGACAGCGCCCCGCGAACAGAATCCCGGTATCTTCTGCTGATATCCTCCAGCGCCGCCGTCAGGCGGTTCATCTCCTCCCCGGTGTTGGCCCAGGTGACCACCGCCACCACCCGGCTGTCATCGGCCAGTTCCATTCCCACCTGATACTCCTCATAGAGCAGATCCGCCAGCTGATAGCCGGAAATACCCAGCTGCCGGGCGGTAATCACCAGTCTGGTGGGATCCAGAGCCGGCACAGCATCCCCCAGGATTTCCTCTCCCCAGCAGTGCATTCCCGGGATCCGGCAGATAGCTCTTCTGGCCTTCTGCGCCATCCGGCAGGCACGTTCCATCATCCCGGTCCCATTGCGTGCCAGTTCATAACGGGCGGCATCCAAAGATACCATCAGAAGATAGGAGGGGCTTGTACTCTGTACCATATGCAGACAGCTTTCCAGCCTTCCCGGATCCACCCGGTCTGATCCCACATGGAGCATGGAACTCTGCGTCAGAGATCCTGCCACTTTGTGGGTACTCTGGACACACAGATCCGCGCCCTCAGAAATGGCGCCCCGGGGCAGTCCCCCGCCAAAATAGAGATGGGCCCCATGGGCCTCGTCCACCAGCAGCAGGGCGTCGTGTTCATGACAGACACGGGCAATCCCGCGAATGTCGCTTAAAATACCGTAGTAGGTGGGGCTCACCAGAAAAACGCAGCGGCAGTCCGGATGCTGCCGGAATCCTTCCTCCACCTGCCGGGGGGTGATTCCCCCAAAAAGCCCGCTCTCCTCCTGTCGGGGAGGCATCAGATACACCGGATGGGCGCCGCTGAGAATCAGTCCCATCAGCACGGATTTGTGAGCATTTCTCGGCACCAGAATCTTCTCCCCCTCCCGGCAGGCGGCCAGGATCATGGCCTCATTGCCGCAGGTGGTTCCATTGACCAGAAAATACGTTTTCCTGGCCCCGTAAAGGTCGGCGGCCAGCTCCTGTGCCTGGCGGATCACCCCCTGGGCGCCGTGCAGGTCATCCAGACCCTCCGCTTCTGTCAGGTCAAACCGGAATATACCGTCTCCCGTCCATTTCCTCCATCTGGGACTGATGCCCCGCTCAAACCGATGGGCCGGAATTTTAAAATAGGCCGGCTCGCCGGCCGCGTACTCTGCCACCGCATCCAGAAGCGGCGTCCTGTTCTGATCCATCCTTTTTCCTCCGTTACGCGGTTTTTCCGCTGAAATTTCCGTTTTTTTCCGGGCGTCGCTTGTCCTTCCCTCCCGCCGCGGAAAAAACGCTGCGGAAAATCCGCAGCGTCCTCATGATTCTTCTGTTTTCCTGCCGCCCCGTATGCGCCGTCCGTAATCGGCGCGGTCCGCGGGACGGGCACCCGGGGACAAACCCTCTCTTCTGCTTATTCCACCACAGTGGTCCAGCCGTATTTGTCTTCCAGTCTTCCCCACTGGATACCGGTCAGACAGTCATACAGCTTCTGGGTAAGCTCGCCGATCTTGAAATCATTGACGGTCAGTTCTTCATTCTTATACACCAGTCCTCCCACCGGAGAGATTACGGCTGCGGTTCCGGTTCCGAACACCTCTTCCAGACGTCCGTCTCTTCCGGCCTGCATCAGATCGTCAATGGAAAGTCTCGTCTCATTTACTTTATAGCCCCAGTCCTTCAGAATATGGATAATGGAATCTCTGGTAACACCGGGCAATACGGTTCCCTCGATGGGCGCCGTATAAATCTCCCCGTCGATCTTGAACATAATGTTCATGGATCCCACTTCCTCCACATATTTTCTCTGCTCGCCGTCCAGCCACAGTACCTGCGCACATCCCGCTTTCTCCGCCTTCACCTGACCGATGATGGAACCTGCGTAGTTTCCTCCGCATTTTGCAAAGCCGGTGCCGCCTTTGACGGCTCTTACATACTCATCTTCCACCATAATCTTCACGGGATCCAGGCCTTCCTCATAGTATGCGCCCACCGGAGAAAGAATAATCACAAATTTATATGCTTTCGCCTGATGCACGCCAAGGGTGGACTCTGTGGCAAACTCAAAGGGACGAATATAGAGGGAGGTATCCGGCTGGGAAGGAACCCATTCATTTTCCACCTTTACCAGAGCCTTCACCGCTTCCACAAACATCTCCTCGGGAAATACGGCCATGCAGAGACGCTCGTTGGAGCGCATCATTCTTCTGGCGTTCATCTCCGGACGGAACAGCTGAATCTTTCCGTCTGCTCTGCGGTATGCTTTCAGACCCTCAAAGGTTTCCTGCGCGTAATGCAGCACTACGGTGGAGGGATCCATGGGAATAGGTCCGTAAGGCATAATCACCGCGTCGTGCCAGCCCTGCTCCTCGTCGTAATCCATGACAAACATATAGTCGGTAAAATACTTTCCAAATCCCAGCTTTGTCTCATCCGGTTTTTCCTTCAGCTGGTCTCTTTTTATAAATTTGATATCCATAATATCTCCTCCTGCCTTTGGCAAACTTTGTCAGGAACACTCGATTTCCTGAACACATGCCTTTAGTATAAAACTCCTGATTCCCCACGTCAATAGCAAATCGCTTTCTTTCAGTAAAACTTTACAGTGACGCCATATTTCCTTTTCTCATTGCTTTTCCTCTCCGCATCTGGTAAAGTATAGAGAAGAACCGATACGTTCTACTTTTAAGAAAGAGAGAGGATCTGTCAATGAGTGATATTCAGAACACCAATTGTAGCGGCGACTGCTCTTCCTGCGGGGATGACTGCAACCTGGATTTTTCCAATCCCAACGCTACCGTTACACTGACCCTGGACGATGACACGGAACTGGAGTGCGCGGTGCTGACCATCTTCCCCGCCGGCCAGAAAAAATACATTGCGCTGCTGCCGCTGGATGAAAACGGTGAGAATCAGGACGGCGAAGTTTATCTGTACCGTTTTACCCAGGAAGAGGGCCAGCAGCCTCAGCTGGAAAACATTCTGGATGACGAGGAGTACGAAATCGCAGCGGACGCTTTCGATGAACTGCTGGATAAAGCCGAGTACGATGAGATCGTGGAGGGCGAAGATCTGTAATTTCCAGCCGTTCCGGCTTCCCTGTCACAGAAGACATACGGAAAAATCCCCGAAATTTCCTTTTCAGGAATTCCGGGGATTTTTCCGTATAACCGGGATATGTTACCGTTACTGCACGTTGGTCAGTTCTCCCTTGGCGATATAGGCGATCCACTCCGCCAGATTGGTGGTGTGGTCAGACATTCTCTCCAGATATTTTGCGATCATCAGGTAGTCCACATACTGGGCGATATGGGCCGGATCCTCTTTCATCAGGCTTACCAGCTCCTCCACCGTAGTCTCAAAATAATCGTCCTGAATATCGTCCTTACCCGCAGCCTTCAGCGCCGCCTCCGTATCCAGGTCGATAAAAGCCTTCACTGTGGCGTCCAGCATTTTGATGACCAGGCGGAACATATTGTCAAAATTCACCGGAAGCTTTACCTGATCTCCCTGGGACAGTTTGATGATATACTCGGCAATATCGCTGCAGTGGTCGGCGATCCGCTCCAGGTCGGCCACCATACGCATGATGGATGCCAGTCTTCTCCAGTCTCCGGCCACAGGCGCCTGCAGCACCACCATATTCAGACATTCCTGCTCGATCTCCAGGTTCATCTGGTCAAAAACCTCATCCCCTTCAATCAGCTCTCTGGCTGCCTTCGCGTCCACCTGCTCCAGTGCTGCTCTGGTTTTTTCCACCGCCGCCGCGATCTCTTTTCCCATCTTCTGAATCCGCAGGCTTACCTCGTCCAGTTCTCTTGTATAGTTTCCTCTCATCATTTCACAACTCTCCCAAAATATCAGCCAAAACGGCCTGTAATGTAGTCTTCTGTCTGCTTCTCCTTCGGATTGCCGAAGATCTGCTGTGTGGTTCCGTACTCAATCAGCTGGCCCAGAAGGAAGAATGCGGTCTTATCAGAAATACGGCTGGCCTGCTGCATATTATGGGTGACGATTACCACGGTATAATCCTTCTTCAGATCTGCCATCAGATCCTCGATTTTCAGCGTGCTTCCGGGATCCAGGGCGCTGGTGGGCTCATCCATCAGCAGCACGTCCGGCTGCACGGCCAGGGCTCTGGCGATACACAGACGCTGCTGCTGTCCGCCGGACAGACCCATGGCGCTCTTTTTCAGACGGTCCTTCACCTCATCCCACAGGGCGGCTCCCCGCAGGGATTTCTCCACCAGTTCATCCAGCTGCGCCTTGCTGTGCTCTCCGTGCAGTCTGGGGCCGTAAGCCACGTTGTCATAAATGCTCTTGGGGAACGGGTTGGGCTTCTGAAATACCATTCCCACCTGCCGGCGCAGCTGGGTTACATCCACGTCCTTGGCGAAGATATCTTTACCTTTCAGCGTCACTTCTCCGGTAATCCGCACGCCGGGTACCAGATCATTCATTCTGTTCAGCGTTTTCAGAAACGTGGATTTTCCACATCCGGAAGGTCCGATGAGTGCCGTGATCTCATTCTGGGCGATCTCCATATTGATTCCCTTCAGTGCCTCAGTCTCCCCGTAATACAGGTGCAGATCGGAGGATTTTATTATCGTATTGTTCATCCCTGTCTCTCCTTATCCAAAAACTTTCCTGCCAGCTTTGCCGCTGCATTTAAGATAAATACCATGATCAGCAGAATCGTGGCGATGGCGAAAGCCACATCGAACTCCGCTCTCTCGGAAGCGTACATATACAGCGCTACGGAAAGGGTTCCGCCGCCTCTTGTGTATGCCTCCAGGATATTGTCCGCAATAATGGTGGCGCTGCCCGCGGTGAACAGAAGGGCCGCGCTTTCTCCCACAATACGTCCCACCGCCAGAATACATCCGGTCACAATACCGCTGATGGAAGAAGGAAGTACGATGGTGCGGATCATATACCATTTGGTGGCGCCCAGTCCCAGCGCGCCTTCCCGGTAACTGGCAGGTACCGTTTTCAGGCTTTCCTGCGTGGTACGGATAATCGTAGGCAGAATCATAATCACCAGGGTCAGGCTTCCGGACAGCAGACTGCTGCCGAATCCCAGAACCTTCACGAACACCAGCATACCCACCAGGCCGAAAATAATACTGGGGATACCGGCCAGGGTCTCTGTGGCAAACTCGATGGTGCGCGCGAATTTCCGGTTGGTGGCATACTCATTCAGATATACGGCCGCCCCCACGCCCAGAGGAAGGGCAATCAGAAGGGTCAGCAGGATAATATACAAGGTATTCAGTATATTCGGAAGAATTCCGATGGTGTCCCGGATATGGCTGGGGCTGGTGCTCAAAAGCTGCCAGGTAATGTGGGGAATTCCTCTCACAAAAATGTATCCCAGGATCGCCACCAGCAGAAGAACCGTAAATCCGGCGCAGAAATAGATCAGTCCTTTTAAAATATTTCCTTTGACTTTTCGTCCAAATGCACCTTTCATTACTTATCGTCCCCCTTTTTCAAAATCGAACCCAGCAGGCCATTGATAATCATGATAAAAATGAACAGCACCAGACCGATACTGAACAGCGCGTTTCTCTGCAGGCTGCCGTCGGCCGCATAACTCATCTCACTGGCAATGGCTGTGGTCAGGAAACGGACGCTTTTAAACAGTCCGGGCATATTTGCCACATTTCCGGCCACCATCATCACTGCCATGGCCTCGCCGATGGCACGTCCCACACCCAGCACAATACCGGTGACGATACCGCTTTTGGCAGCGGGAATACTCACTTTGAAAATTGTCTCGATCCAGGTAGCGCCCAGTCCCAGGCTGGCTTCCTCGTACTCTCTGGGAACCGCGTTCAGAGCCGTCTCGCTGACGGAGACGATGCTGGGAAGGATCATGATGGCCAGCACCAGAATGGCGGCCAGCAGACAGCTTCCGCTTTTCAGTTTAAACAGATTCATGATTCCGGGCACCAGCACCATCATACCCACCAGGCCGTAAACAACGCTGGGGATACCCGCCAGCAGTTCCACTGCAGGCCGCACAACGCCCGCCAGCTTGGGAGGCGCGATTTTGGAAAGGAAAACCGCGGTCATAAGGCCGATGGGAACACCGATAATGATGGCTCCCAGGGTTCCCCACACGCTGGTCATGATAAATGGCAGGATACCAAACTTGGGCTCTGCGGCGGTGGAAGCCCACACAGTGCCAAAGAGAAAATCGATCAGTCCCACTTCCCTGATTGCCGGGATACCGGCAATAATCATGTACACGGTAATCATCAAAACCGCTGCGATGGAAATAATGCCGCAGATGAAAAATACCGTATTCATCACATGTTCTATGATTCTTTTTACCTTCATTTACTTTTCTCACCCTTGTCCGTACAAAAGCCACAGAAGAAACCTCCGTGGCTTTTGCCTTACCTGTTATCCTGTTTTTTGCCGAACTGTTTCAGATTCCTTATGCCAGCGGTACTGCGCCTGCTCCTGCGATGAGATCGGAAGCCGCGTCGCTGGTGGCGAAATCAACAAATGCCTGTGCCTGCGCGCTCAGTTCCTCACCATCCTTGGTTACGAAGATGAACGGACGCTGAATCTTGTAGGAACCGTCCTGAACGGTAGCCTCAGAGGCCTCCACGCCGTCAACGGTTACCATCTTTACCGTGTCGTCCACCGCGGACAGAGAAACATAGCCGAATGCGTTGGGGTTCGCTGCCACGGCTGCCATAACGGCTCCCGTACTGGTCAGCTCCTGCTCATATACACAGGAATCTTTTACATCCACAATGCTCTCAAAACCGTCTCTCGTTCCGCTTCCCGCCTCACGGCCTACCAGGATAACCGGCGCGTCGGGTCCGCCCACCTCGCTCCAGTTGGTAATTTCTCCGGTGGCCAGTGCTTTGATGTTATCCATGGTCAGATCCGTTACCGTATTGTCCGGGTGTACCACGATGGCGATTCCATCCAGTGCGAATGTGGTGGCAACCAGTCCCTGGCCGGTCTCCTCATCGGTCAGATCACGGCTGGAAAGTCCCAGATCATAGGTTCCGTCGGCCGCCCCTGTGATGCCGGCGCCGCTTCCGTTGGGATCATATGTAATGTCCACATCCGGATATTCTTCCATAAATGCCTCGCTGAGAGATCCGATCACATCCTCCACGCTGGTGGAACCTCCGGTGGCAATAGCGCCGCTCAGATCTTCGGCCGCCTCCCCGGTGGGTTCTTCTGTGGTTTCCGCCGCAGCGCCATCATCCGTACTTTCCGTGGTCTCTCCGGAATCGGCGTTTCCCGCGTCTTTTCCTCCGCAGGCTGCCAGACTCATACCCATTACACATGCTGCAAAAATTGCTGCCACTTTTTTCAATTTCATAACAATTCTCCTTTTTTACCTCTTCTTTTTCTTTCAGATCTGTTTCTTTAGGATCTGAGGAATCAGGTATCCCTTTTTCTTTCTTTACTTCTCCTGAAACACCTATAGTATGCAGCAGATTTGCAAAATCTATTCGAAGGTTCCTGTTAAAGATTTGTAAAAACCTGTTAATTGACTGTAAATATTTTCAGACAAAAAAAACTGCTGCAGGGTGTGCAGCAGTCTCTTTTCTGCGGAAGATGCGCCCGATCTGATTGAAAAACAAGAAAACAGGCATCTCCGTCCGCGAATACGGAGATCCGAGGGATAGAACCGGACGGATCCTCCGCTTTGGCACGGCGGGATATCCGCCGTGCATGCTTATCATAACTCTTTTATGTAAAATCGTCCTCTGCCATTGGAAAAATCCAGGTTAAATCTCAGGCATTCCGGGTGGTACTTCCAAAACCTCCGTTCCTCTTTTCCGAAGCACAGTCATCCTCCGTAATACCATACTCCAGAAAAATGCCCTGCATAAATCCCTCGCCGGCTTTCAGTTCCACCGTTTTTCCTTCCCGGCTGTCATTGGTGATTTTGGCAAAAATGTGACCTTCATTGTCAGAATGGAAATAATCGCTGTCGATGATTCCCACGGTATTATTCAGCTGCAGCCGGTATTTGAAACCCAGACCGCTTCTGGGATACAGATGCAGCACCCATCCTTCCTCCATAGAGGCCCGGATTCCCGTGGGGATCTTGATGGATTCTCCCGGCTTCAGGGTCACATCCACCGGAGTAAAGAAATCATAACCGGCACTTCCGGCAGTGGCGCGCACCGGCAGCCGGATCTCCCCGTAAATCTTCTCCAGCCGATCCTCCTCTTCCGGTCCGAAGGTATCTCTCCAGCCCTCAAAAAACTGTTCCCGACTCACTTTGTAAAACTTTGCTATTCTTTTCATGTTCTTTTGCTCCTCGTCTTCCTTTCAGGCATACAGTACCACGCTCCCCGTCTGCAGCGTGCGGGGAACGTCTATCACCCGCTGGTTGGGGCTTCCCTTCCATTTTAATGTCACGTCTCTGGTCTCCAGGTCAAAGGGGCCGTCCACCACCACATCCAGACTGCGGACAATCCGCAGACTGCTGATCTCCTCCCAGAGATAACCGGTGTACAGCCAGATGGTCTTGTCCGGATATTTCTGTCGAATCTCCTCCGCCAGTTCCGTAACGCCATCCACATTTCTTTCATGGAGAGGATCCCCGCCGCTGAAGGTGATGCCGTCCACATACGATTTTTCCAGTTCTTCAAAAATTTCCCGGCGCGCTTCCTCATCAAAGGGAAGTCCGCCGTCCGGATCCCAGGTAATGGGATTCTGACAGCCCCGGCATCCGTGATTGCAGCCGGCCGTCCAAAGCACCACCCGAAGTCCGTCGCCGTTGAGCATGTCGTCCTTGGTTATATTATGATATCTCATGATTTCTCTTCTCCTTTACCTGACCGGGCCGTGTATTCGACCCCTGCCCGGCAGTCCGCCCGATATCTTTGCGATTCGGTGAAAAAAAACGGCCCGGAAACTCCGGGCCGCCGTCGTCTTATCTCTTATCTGCCGGAACGTCCTTAATGCTGAAACTCATTCTTCCCATTTTGTCTTTTCCGAGGCAGACAACCTTCACAATATCTCCCAGGGTCAGCACGTCTTCCACCCGGTTGATTCTTTCTTTGGCGATCTTGGAAATGTGTACCATTCCTTCTTTGCCGGGAGCAAATTCCACGAAGGCCCCGAATTCTTTGATGCTCACCACTTTTCCGGTGAGGATCTGGCCGGCCTCAAAGTCGGTAACGATCGTCTTCACATAGTTCAGCGCCTTGTCCATCATAGCCTGATCCGTTCCGCAGATGGAAACCGCTCCGTCATCGGTGATATCGATCTTCACGCCGGTCTCCTCGATGATGGCGTTGATGGTCTTTCCGCGCTGTCCCACCACTTCACCGATCTTCTCCGGATCGATCATAATCTGAATGATCTTGGGAGCCAGCTCGCTGACATGGGGGCGGGGCTGGGCGATGCATTTCTCCATCACTTCCGTCAGAATATATTCTCTGGCCTCTTTGGTTCTGGCAATCGCCTCCTCCACGATGGGTCTTGTCAGTCCATGGATCTTGATATCCATCTGAATGGCGGTGATTCCGTCATGGGTTCCTGCCACCTTGAAGTCCATATCCCCAAAGAAATCCTCCAGACCCTGGATATCGGTGAGAACAATATAGTCGTCGTCGGTATCTCCCGTCACCAGTCCGCAGGAAATACCGGCCACCGGCTTCTTGATGGGTACGCCTGCCGCCATCAGGGACATGGTGGACGCACAGATGCTGGCCTGAGAGGTGGAACCATTGGACTCAAAAGTCTCGGATACGGTCCGGATCGCGTAGGGGAACTCCTCCTCAGAGGGCAGTACGGGAACCAGCGCTCTCTCTGCCAGAGCGCCGTGACCGATCTCACGTCTTCCCGGTCCGCGGCTGGGCTTTGTCTCTCCCACAGAGTAGGAGGGGAAATTATAGTGATGCATATAACGCTTGGAAGTCTCGTGCTCGTCCAGTCCGTCCAGTCTCTGAGACTCGGAAAGCGGTCCCAGGGTGGTAACGGTACAGATCTGCGTCTGTCCTCTGGTGAACATGGCGGAACCATGTACCCGGGGAACAATATCCACTTCCGCGGCCAGCGGACGAATCTGGCGGATCTCGCGGCCATCCGGACGCTTGTGATCTTTCAGGATCATCTTGCGGACTGTCTTCTTCTGATACTGGTAAACCGCCTCATCCAGAACAGCCAGCCATTCCTCGTTGTCGGCAAAAGCCTCCTCCAGTCTGGCGGTAATCTGGCGGATATTCTCCTCTCTGGTCTGCTTGTCATCGGAAAATACGGCCGTCTCCATCTCCTCCGGGATCACAATCTTCCTGATCTCCTCAAACAGTTCCTCCGGAACAGCGCAGGACTCATAGGAATGTTTGGGCTTTCCGCAGTCGGCCACGATCTTGTCAATAAACGCGATGATCTCCTGATTGACTTCATGGGCCTTGTAAATGGCCTCGATCATCCTGGCTTCCGGGATCTCATTGGCGCCGGCCTCGATCATGATCACCTTTTCTCTGGTGGATGCCACGGTCAGGCTCAGATCAGAAACCGCTTTCTGATCCAGGGTGGGATTGACAATCAGCTCGCCGTCAATCATGCCCATCTGCGTAGCC
>ERZ1643246.2773-NODE-2773-length-16007-cov-11.068643_pt1 | contig 16007 bp, 10 predicted proteins | sample MGYA00579265_ERZ1643246 | MGnify/ENA primary metagenome ERZ1643246 (study PRJEB29033, sample SAMEA4952261) | chicken gut metagenome | biome: Broiler Chicken; feature: Gastrointestinal Tract; material: Caecum | place: Ireland | collected 2018 | study: Broiler... | reverse complement strand
TAAAAAGCGATAATTTCAGTTTTCAAGGGGCAATAAATGAATGCGTAAAGATTGCGCTTCAAAGCAAAGAGTGAAAGCAAATTGCGCGGCGGATTAAAATTTTTGCCGCATACCCTTGCCCGTGCGTACAAAATGTAGTATAATTGAATGGTAATAATGAGGCAAATGGGTAATAAGAGGTAATTGAGAAAATATATGGCTACTAATAAAAGAGCAAAACAGCTCGCCGACGAAATCGAACTCGAAGGCGAACTTTTAAACACGGTAAGCTACGCCACGTATTACTGCCGTATGCCGCTTTTTACGTCGTTCAGGCTCTACAACCGCGGCGAAAATGCGGCGGAAGCTCTCACCGTTACGGTGAGCGGCAGCACAGACCTTATTCTGCCCCGCTCGGTTGACGTTGCAGAAATCCCCGCCGAAAGCAGCGTGGAAGTTTCTGTTGATAAAATACTCAACCCCAAGTACCTCGCCGAGCTCGAAGAGCCCGAGGTATGCACGGTGAGCATCGCGGTGACGGGCGGCAAGGCGAAGGTGTGCGAACTCTCCGCCGAAGTTGAGTGCCTCCCCATAGACTATTGGGGCGGCCTTTCGGGCAACGTCGAAATGCTTGCGTCTCTCGTCCGTCCCAGAATAGCCGACTGCCAGAAGGTGCTTGCGGAGGCGGGACTGCAACTCAAAACGTGGGGATACTCCTCAGAGTGGAGCGGGTATTCGGGCAACGACCGCACCGCCGTGCGCGGCGCCGCTGCGGCCATTTATTCTGCCCTGCGCAACCAGAACGTAGAGGCTGTCGAACAGCCCTCTATGCAGGACGCGGTGAGCGCGGGCAACATCACGAAGATAATTGCGTCCAAGTCGTCCACCCCGCTCGAAATGGCTCTTCTGTACGCTTCCTGCCTCGAAGCGGCCAAGCTGAACCCCGTAATCGTCCTCGGCAAAGATAAGGTTGCCGTGGGCGTGTGGCTTTACGAAAGTTGTTTCACCGTCACCACGCAGGACGATATGTCCGTCATAGAAAAGTATATTCAGGACGGCGTGAACAACCTTGCAATCATTGATACGGGCGACCTTTTCTCGCACAAAAACGCCAGCTTCACCACCAGCGAAGCGCATTTTTCCGCGGGACTTAAAAGGGGAGAATACGAAATCTGCATAGACGTAAAGCGCTGCCGCATAGGCGGCGTGTTCCCCATACCCATAAAGGTGCGCACGGGCGGCAGGTACGAACTCCTGGGCGAGGCCCAGTTTTCGTACGACCAGAAGCCCGGCGAAATAATCGACGCGGGCAAATATTCGCTCGAAAAGGGTGCCTCCAAGGAAAAAACGTGGCAGCGCCGCCTTCTCGACCTTTCGCTTAAAAACAATCTTTTGAATTTCAGATACAGGCACGATTGCCTTCACATCGTCACGGCCGACCTGCCGTCCTTTCTGCACGGACTTGAAGGCGCCGAAAAGTTCAGCGTGCTTCCCAACGCCACGCCCATAAAGGATGCGGCCTACTTCGGCGGCAGTGCGGGCGTGCGCGCCCTGAAAGAGCTCATCGACATAGAGATGTCGTCGGGCATAGTGCGCACCTACGAGGGTGCCTCTGCGCTTGGCGAAAATTCGTCCTCGCTGATAAGAAAGGCGCGCACCGCCGAAGAGGAAGTGGGCGCCAACACGCTGTGCCTCGCGCTCGGCTTTTTGAAGTGGAAGCACGACGACGAGCACGACTTCAAATACGCGCCCATAGCTCTGCTCCCCGTAACATTGAAGAGGAGCAAGCAGCAGGGCGTTGGAATGACCAAGGGCGAAGATATAACGGTCAATACCACGCTTCTCGAATTTTTAAAACAGGAATTCGGCATAGATATCCGCGGTATGGAAGACAGCAATCTTTCGGTAAACGAAATGACCGCCCTTTTCCGCGCCAAGACTGCCGACCTCAAAGGGTGGGAGGTCACCGAAGATGTCTACGTCGCACAGTTCACCTTTGCAAGGTACGCAATGTGGAGCGACGTAAAGAACAACATTTCGCGCTATAAAAACAACCCGCTCATAGCCAGTCTTCTTTCAAACTCCAACAAGTTGCAGGGCAACAAACTGAGCGGAGTGAGCGAAGATACCGCCGACCCGTGCGACATACTCGTGCCGCTCCCCTGCGACAGTTCGCAGTTCGACGCCGTTGCCGAATCGGCAAAGGGTACAACCTTCGTCCTGCACGGTCCTCCCGGAACGGGCAAAAGCCAGACCATAACCAATATGATAGCCAACGCCGTCGATTCGGGCAAGCGCGTGCTGTTCGTGGCCGAAAAGCAGGCCGCGCTCTCGGTGGTAAAAAAGCGCCTTACCGAGATAGGCATAGGCGAATTCTGTATGGAGTTCTCCACGGGCAAGTCTACCGATAAGGCCGAAATCATCCGCTCGATAGAAAATACGCTTTCGCTCAAAGACGACAGCACGGAAGAAAAATTCAAGGCGGAAGGGGACGAGATTGTGGAAACGCGCGCCTCGCTCGCGCGGCCCTATTCCGCCCTGCACAAAAAGCGCAGGCTCGGGGTATCGGTATACGAGGGCATACTCTATTATTTGCAGAACAAGAACGCCCCCGAGCTTGTAAATATAGAGAGCACGTTTTACGACAGTCTGACCAAAGAAAAGCTGGAAGCGTGCGAAAAGATGCTGATAAAGGCGCAGATAGCCGCCAAGGAGTGCGGCGGCGTATACCGTTCGCCCTTTGAAAACGTAAACATTACAGACTGCACCGACGAGGTGAAAAACGCCGTGCTGTGCGCGGCGGAAGTGGTGCTTGCCGAGCTTAAACATCTGAAAAACTATCTCGGCCTTTTCCTCGATACTTTTAACCAGAAAATAAGCACTTTCACTAACCGCAAACTTGAAAACTTTATAAAGATTGCCACGATATTGCGCGACGACACGCTCTCGCAGTTCTTCACCTGCGACGAAGAGGAATTCTATAAATTCTATAACGCCAACGTGCTGTACGACAATGTTTCAAAGTTGTGGTATACGCGGTTCAACGCCCTGCCCGACATAGACAGGTTTGCTCCCGATTTGGAAGCCGAGCTTGAAAATTGGGGCGAAAATTACCGCTCGTCGCGCACGGTTCTCGCCGTAATTAAGCGGCTGAACAAGTGCGCAAAGGCGAGAATTCCCGAAAAAGAAGAGCTTGAATGGGTAAAGCGTGCCTACGAGCTGTGGCAGGCTGAAAACAGAATACTCAAAAACACTCCGCTTTCGCAGGAATTTACCGCATTCGGAGGCGGCATCAACGAAAAGAAGAGGGAGGCGTTCCTGCGCCCGCTGTACGAGCTTCATTCGCTGTGCCAGCAGACGTTTATGGACTATAACGCCGACGCCTTCAACAGCGTGTGCAACCACATAGTGAACGGTTATGCAAAGCCTCTCATATCGGGCGTGATTGCCGCGGCGCGTTCGTTCATAACCTCGCGCGAATATTTCATAAAAGTTACCAACGCAGACAAGACGTTCTTTTCAGACGAAGATATCTTCGATTATTACACCTCCAAGTGCGGCGCGCTGATAGATAATATCGATATGCTCCCCAGCTGGGCGGCATACAAGAATACCGCAAAGGAGCTGAACGAAAAGGGCCTAACGTTCATAACCGACGCAATGGAGAGCGGCAAGATAAGCGGGGAACAGATACTCTCTTCCTTCCGCAAAAACGTATACCGCAACTTTGTGCAGACCAACATCCCCGCCGACGAAGAACTGTCTAAATTCTCGGCAAGCCTTCTCGACGAAAGCGCGGCAAAGTTCGCTATGCTCACCGAAGAATTTGCCGCCGCCACAAAGGCAAAAATAAGGCACGACCTCATTTCCCGTCTGCCCTCGCAGGAGACCGAAGGCCCGCTCGCCCTCGAACTTATGACGTTCAGGCGCCAGACAAGCGGCAACATAAAGCGCATAAACCTGCGCTCGCTGTTTGCCGAAATTCCGCAGCTTTTGAAGGTAGTTGCTCCCTGTATGATGATGAGCCCCTTCACGGTATCGCAGTATCTTTCGCCCGAACCCGACCTTTTTGACCTGGTTATATTCGACGAGGCCTCGCAGATGCCCACGTGCGAAGCGGTGCCTTCGCTCGCAAGGGCAAAGAGCGCTATAATAGTAGGCGACCCCAAACAGCTTTCGCCCACAACTTTCTTTATGGCGCTCGGCCAGGACGAGGAAGAGATGGAGGCGGAAGATTTGGACAGCGTGCTCGACGACTGCCTGTCGCTCGGCATACCGCAGAAGCATTTAAGCTGGCATTACAGAAGCAAGCACGAAAGCCTGATTGCCTTCTCGAACATAATGTACTATTCGGGCAAACTGTGCACGTTCCCTTCGCCCGACGCGCTCGACAGCAAGGTAAAACTCGTCTATATCCCCGACGGTATGTACGACAGGGGCTTTACCAAATGCAATAAGCAGGAGGCGGAAGCGCTGGTTGCCGAGGTGGTAAGAAGGCTGAAAGACGAAAGGTTGCGCCGTTCGAGCATAGGTATAGTTACCTTCTCAACGCCCCAGCAGACTTATATCGAGCGTATGCTCACCAAGGCGATAACCGATAACGGCCTTGAAGAGGCGGCGTACGAGCGCGAGGAACCCATATTCGTCAAGAACCTCGAAAACGTTCAGGGCGACGAAAGGGACGTCATAATGTTCTCGGTATGCTACGGCCCTGACAGAATGGGCAAAATTTCGCTCAACTTCGGCCCGCTCAACCAATACGGCGGCTGGCGCAGGCTCAACGTAGCCGTGTCGCGCGCAAGGGAAGAGATGGTAATCTATTCGTCTATGCGCTACTCGATGATAGACCTCTCGCGCACCAACTCGCGCGGCGTCGCAGGGCTGAAAGCCTTCCTTGAATTTGCCGAAAAGGGCCGCACGAGTATAGCCGTGAAGAGCGACGAGATGATAATAAACAAGTCGGGCATAGGCAAGTATATTGCCGCCGAGCTTTCAAACTACGGCTACGACTGCCGCTGCGACGTCGGCGTTTCCGACTTCAAGATAGACGTCGCCGTGGTAGACCCCAAAAACAAACACAACTTCATACTTGCAATACTGTGCGACGGCGAAAGCCGCTTCTCTGTAAAGGACCGTACCGTAATGCAGGTTCAGACCTTAAAGCGCAACAACTGGAACGTAATAAGGCTGTACTCCATAAACTTCTTCAACAATCCAAAGAGGGAAATAAAGAAGATAAAGGAATACCTCGATAAGCTGTGTTCGGGCGGCAAAACGGTATCTTCCGGCTTCAAAAAGCCGTACCGCGCCGCAAAGCTCGAAGAAAAGACGGCAGACGCGCAGTATATCCTCTCAGGCGAACACGACGCCGAGGTGATAAGGGCGATAAAGGCGGTTGTCACCGCCGAAGAGCCCATCTCTGCGCAGTTCATAATAAAGCGCGTGCTTTCGTCGTACGGAATTTTCAGGTATGGCGTAAAGCTGGAAAATAAGATGACGTCGCTCATCGAAGGTTGCGGCTATCCCTCTTCCGAGATACTCGGAACAAGATATTATTTCCGTTCAGACAAGTATTCGGGTTTCGACAGATACCGCGTGGAGGAGGGCGCCCAACTGCGCGCTTCTGAGGCCGACTATACGCCGTACGACGTCATATCGCTCGTGAAGAGCATACTCCTCAACAAGGTGAGTATGTATTCCGACGAGCTCGTGGTCGCCGTTCAGCGCGAATTTAAAGTGCCCAGGCTTTCAGACAGGTTTGCCGCATTCATAAATTCGTGCATAGATTACGGCGCGTCGAAAGGTATTTTCGTCCGCAGCATATCCGATAAAATTTCGCTTACGTAACATTCATTCACATAAGATAACGGCTTTACGCCCGTACGCTGCCGCAATTTTTGCGGCAGCGTACGGGCTGTAATTCAGATTATGCTATGAAAAGATTGGTCAACGCAAGGTATGCTCTGTTCCCCGCATTCGCCGTAGGGTTGGGCGCAGGTATATCCTATCTGTTATCATACAACAGCCTGCCGTATTGGTGGCTCATACCTGCGGTGCCCGTCTTTGCGGCGCTCCTGATTGCGTTCATATTGCGCAAAAACAGCAGGGCGCTTGTGTTTACCGCTATTTCCGCGGCTCTCTTTATATACGGCGCTCTTGGCGTCGGTTTCAGACTTTCGTCTTTCGCAAGCACAGACCTTACCCACGAAAGCACTTATACCGTAAGCGGCACCGTCTATGAAAAGGCGTATACGGAAAGCGGAGAATACGTCAAACTCAACAATCTCGTAGCAGGCGGAGAGGGTGTGGACGGCTGTATGATTGTCTACCTCGACTCTGAATACGGCGAGTACTGCGACGTAGGCTACGACATTTCGTTTTACGGAGTGGTGTATGTAAGTTCGCCGTTCGCCTATGGGAGAGCAAACTCCGAAAGACTGTTGGAGGACGTGCGTTACAGCGCCTATCCGCTTTCAGACATAAGTTCTGAATACGGTTTTTCCCTTTTCGGCGCAATAAATTCGGGCGTGCGTTCGCTGTATTTCGACAATATGGACAAGGGCGCCGCCGCAATTTCTTACGCAATGTTCACGGGCAACACGCAGTACATAGAAACTTCTGCGATGGACAGCTTCCGCTATGGCGGCGTGGCGCACGTGTTTGCCGTCTCGGGCCTGCACATAGCGCTCGTCTATGCCTTTGTGACGGCCATTCTCAAAAGGCTGCGCGTCGGCGCGGTTGCCTCTGCGATAGTAAGCATTTTTCTCATATTCTTCTATACGGGCGTGTGCGGCTTTACGCTGTCTGCCGTTCGCGCCGCAATAATGTGCGCCGTTTCGGCGGTACTTCGTCTTGCATCAGGTAAATACGACGGGCTTTCGTCGCTGGCGATAGCTTTTACGGTAATAATGCTGGTCAACCCGCTTAACATAATTTCAGTCGGCTTTCAGTTGTCGGTCGCCGCAGTGGCGGGCATTTGCCTGTTCTATGCGGGAATAAAATCGGCTTTAAGGCGCATAAAAATCCCCGATAAAATCGCTGCGTCTGCGGCGGTTTCTCTCTCGGCGCAGATAGGCACTTTTCCCATACTTTTATCTTGTTTCGGCTACGTAAGCTGGGCTTCGCTCTTTATGAACATAATCTTCGTCCCGCTCATCTCGGCCGTGTTCACCGTGCTGTTTGCCTGCACGTTCCTTGCCGCGGCAATCACCCCGCTTACGCAGTTCATTCTTATGATACCCGCCGTGCCTACCGAGGCGATAACTACGGCAATCGTATCGATAAGGGCAGAACAGGCTCTTATAAGCGGTTTCGACTTCGGTGCGTTTACACCGCTCTATTTTATCGCCGCGGTCATACTTTCTGGCAAGGTCAATATAAAAATACGCTTCCGCGTGCTTATTGCCTGTCTGCTCGCCGTGGTGATAGCGGCGGGAGTGGTACTCAAAAACTGGCTGCCCGCAGGCGCGGCGCGTTTAATCGTTTCGGGCTATTATAACGGAAGCTGCTGCGTGCTCGTCCGCACAGACGAAGGCACTGTCCTGGTTATTTCAGAAACTCCTTCCGCATACGATATTTCTTCTCTGTTGCAGGAAAATTCAGCCGAAATTTCGGCAGTGGTCATACTCGGCGGCGAAGAGAGCGTTTTTGCCTACAATCAGCTCGGCATCGACTGCGGGCAGGTGTATGTTTACTATCAGAACATACCGATACAGCCCTATCCCGGCGTGGATATAATTTACCAAAGGCAGTTTACTGTCTGCGGAATAGATTTTGAGTATGTGGACGGAAGCAACATTGTTGCCGAAACTTCGGATATCAGCGTGGGAATAAGCTGCGGCGATACCGTTTCGGTGGAGCGGTGCGACCTTCTTATTGCCGAACAGACCGAACACGACTGCGAGTGCGCTACGGCGGTGTATTTCGGCAGCGTTGACTTTGCGTATAACGCATATGATTGCGGCGACTTGCATTTTGTTTTAAATGATGGTAGAATATTCATAACGGGCAACGCCGCAAAAAAGGGCGCGCTTTTATAGCACAGAATTTTATTTGCCGGCGGCGGAAATAAATCAAAAAAATTATGTTTTCCGGCGAAGGCGTATGGGCGTTGGTTGCGGCATATGTGCGGGGCAATTGCATTATTTATTGCCTGTCGCAAAATTGTTTTAATGGAATTTTACGGTGAGTTTATGAAGTTTACCGAACTTAAAAAATTTATAGAGGGCGGGGGTAGCGGGGCATACCTTCTCTGTGGCGACGACGCATATTTTCTTTCGCACGCGGAAGAGATGCTCAAAAAGGCGTACGTTCAGATGCCCGAGCTGAATTATGCCTCGTTCGAAGGCGAAACGTTGAAGGGGCAGGGCATAAAAAGGCTTACCGACGCCCTGTGCGCATTTCCGTTTATGGCTGAAAAGCGCGTGGTAAAAGTTTCTGAATTCTACCCGTCGGAGAGCGATTACGAAAAGTATCTGAAACCCTTTATGGCAGATTTTCCTCCGACGGCCATCCTCATCATCGTCAACACGCAGTCAAAGAAGGGCGCGACAGATTTGAAGCGCAAAAGCGGAATTGCCTATGTTGACTGCGGCAAGGCCGACGAGGAGGAGGTCACCAGATGGATATACCTCACGTTGAAGCGCGCGGGCGTTGCGGCCGACGCCGAAGTGTGTATGAATATCGCTAAATATTGCCTTTTCAATATGGCGCGCGTGTCGCTCGAAGTAAAAAAGATAATAATATATAAGGGGGGAGCGGGCACTCTGACCGCCGCCGAAGCCGACGAGCTTGTTTTCAAAGACGCCGACTATCGCATATACGAGGTGACAAACGCCGTCGCCGCGGGCAACTATTCAAAGTTTTACGAAATTGCCGACGAGCTCACGGGCAAGGGAATGGACGGTATGTCAGTTTTGAACAGCCTGCTTTCGTATCTTCGCAACCTCGTTACGATTGCGGGCTCAAAGAAGTCTGACGGCGAGCTTGCAAAAATTCTGGGAATGAAGGAATACGGCGTAAAGCGCAGTCGGGAACAGGCGCGCAGCATAGGCCCCGCCCGCGCCGAAAAGCTGTGTTCGGTAATTTACGGCGCAATCGCCGGCATAAAATGCGGCGAACTCACGCAGGATTCTGCATATCGCCTCGTCTGCTCGCAAATATTTTTTGCAAGGTAAAAAATTACAGCCCGCAAACGCTTTATTTTTTTAAGATTTCACTATATAATGTTGAGTATACTTTGCACGCATAATTATACGGGTTATGGCATACGCCGCAATTTGTGCGGCGCGCAATGCCAGGCATACAGGGGTATTAAATGAACTGGGAAGCATTTGCAAAAAAAATAAGCGACTTTTTTAACGGATTTTCAACCAACGGCGTTTCGTATGTGATGGAATTCATATTTTTCGCCGTTCTCTTTTATTACGTTTTCAAAGTGCTGCAATCAAATAAAAACTTCAAATTCATTGTAGTTTTTCTGGTTGCCGTGGTATGGTGTGGTTTTTCGTTCTCCCTATCGGAAAACATTCAGTCGCAGTTCTTGCTGATTGTAATAATAATGCTCTCCATTCTCGTGTTCACGATGTACAATACCGAAATCAAGAGGGTGCTTCTCGATACTATGGTAAAGGGCAAAAACGACCGCCCCAAGGTCAGCGCCAGCGGCGTTGACGTCATCATAGACGAGATGATACGCGCCATACAGAATATGTCAAAAAACAATGTGGGCGCGCTCATCGTCCTCTCCAACGAAAATCTGCCCGAAGGCATAATAGAAAGCGGCACGATAGTCAACGCCGAAATTACTTCGCAGATGATAGAGGCGGTGTTCTATCCCAAGGCGCCCCTGCACGACGGCGCTATGATAGTGGAGGGCAGTAAAATTTATGCGGCAGGCTGCTTTTTACCGCTTGCCCAAAGCGACAACCTCCCCAAGGAAATGGGCAGCCGCCACCGCGCGGCCCTGGGCGTAACCTCGGTTGCAAGCGTTACCGCCCTCGTCGTTTCGGAAGAAACGGGCATAATTTCCATAGTAAAGAACGGCGCCGTCAAAAAGAAGTATGCCGACGCGGCAGACCTCAAAAACGCACTCAGCGACTATTACTGGTCAGACCTTACAGCGGAGGCCAAAGAATGAAAAAGATAGCCGAATTTTTCAAGGGTTTTTTCACAAAGTATATACCCATCAAAATACTCGCCATAGTGCTTGCGGCGCTCACCGTAATGCTCATTAACCTCAACTGAGGCGCGGCTATGGCTTATACAGAAGAAGACGCGGCTCGCCGCGCGGTGCGTATACCCCGCGTTCTGCTGCCCGAAGATGCCGATATGTATGTATGGGCGGTGAACGCGTGCGACCAGTTCACCTCCAACGCCGCCTACTGGCGTGAAGTTGAAAAGATTGCAGAGGGAAAGCTGAGCACATATCACCTCATTTTCCCCGAAATATATTTGAAGGACGACCCCGAAGGCCGAATTGCAAAAATAAACGCCGATATGCGCAGCTATCTTGCAGACGGCGTTTTCAAAGAAGTGGACGGCGGGTTCATACTCGTCGAACGCACCACACAAAGCGGCACGCGCACGGGCATAGTGCTGGCCATTGATTTGGAGTGTTATTCGTTTGTCCCCGAAGACAGGGCGCTGATACGCTCTACCGAGGCGACCGTGCTCGACAGGCTTCCCCCGCGCGTAAAGATACGCAAAGACGCGCCGCTCGAACTGCCGCACGTAATGCTTTTGTATAACGACCCCCAAAGCCGCGTGCTTTCTGCGGCGGAGCGGGGAGAGGTGCTCTACGATTTCGACCTCAATATGGGCGGCGGGTATGTTAAGGGCACCTATATTAAGAACGCAGAACAGGTGATAAACGCCCTTTCTTCACTCCTTCCCGAAGGAGCAGGCAGCGAGGGCAGAATGTTGTTTGCCGTGGGCGACGGAAATCATTCGCTTGCGGCGGCAAAATTGTGCTGGGAGCAGATAAAGGGTTCGCTGTCCCCTGCGCAGCAGGCGGTTCACCCCGCGCGCTTTGCGCTCTGCGAGGCGGTGAACATCTACGACGGCGCGCTCGGCTTTCATCCCATACACAGGTTTATAAGAACGTCTTGCCCCGAACGGTTCGTGGGCGGCTGGAATATCCGCGGCGGCGGTACGGCGGTTGTCGTTTCAGGCGGAAAGAAAACTGAACTTTCCTTCCCGTCCGACGTTCCGCAGGGCATACGCCTTCTTGACGAATATATTGCCTCGTTCATAAAGGAATACGGCGGCGAAGTCGACTATATACACGGCGACGGCGACCTTGTGGCGCTTGCAGAGGAAGGGGTGGGAATACTTCTTCCCCCGATTGAAAAGGGCGACTTTTTCCCGCTTATAGAGCGCGGCGGCAACCTGCCCAAAAAGACCTTTTCTATGGGCGAGGGCAGCGAAAAGCGCTATTACATTGAAGCAAAGAAGATTAAGTAAAATTCAAGGAACTACTAAAAAAATATGGCAGTAAAAGTTTGCAAATTCGGCGGTACGTCGATGGCCGACGGCAACGTGATGAACCGCGTAAAATCGATAATCGAGAGCGATAAAGACAGAAAGTACATAGTTGTTTCCGCGCCCGGCAAGCGCTATTCGGGCGACATAAAGATAACCGACGTGCTTTACGAATGCCACAAAGAAGTGGCGCAGAAAGGCGTATGCGGCGCGGCGTTCCAGCTTATCCGCAACAGGTTTACGAGCATAGTCAAAGAGCTGGGCATAGATTTCGATATTCAGCCCGTGCTCGACGAAACCGAAAAGAGAATAAATTCAGAAAATGACGAAGATTTCACCGCGTCCCGCGGCGAATATCTTTCCGCGCGCGTAATGGCGGAAGTGCTCGGCGCAAAATTTATCGACGCGGAAGACGTAATCTTTTTCGATAAAAACGGCGCCTACGATGCAGAAAGGTCCGACAAGGCCATAAACGAAGCGCTCCGCGGCGTTGAAAAGGCGGTGTTCCCGGGCTTTTACGGCAGGGGCGCAAACGGCAAGGTAAAAACTTTTTCGCGCGGCGGCTCTGATATTTCGGGCGCGATAGTGGCGCGCGCGGTGAACGCCACTTTGTACGAAAACTGGACGGACGTAAGCGGCTTTTTAGCGTGCGACCCCAGGATAGTAGACAGTCCCAAGCGCATAAAATCGCTTTCATATAAGGAACTGCGCGAACTTTCGTATATGGGCGCCAACGTGCTTCATTCCGAATCCATCTTCCCCGTGCGCAAGGCCAACATACCCATTCATATCAAAAACACCTTCCGCCCCGAAGACGACGGCACGCTCATTCAGCCCAGCGTCTACTATACCCCCAGCGGAAGCATAGTCACAGGCATTGCTGGCAAAAAGGATTTTACCGTAATATTTATCGAAAAGTCGCTGATGAACTCGCAGATAGGCTTCGTGCGCAAGGTGCTCTCTGTTTTGGAACACGCGGGCGTGCCCGTCGAGCATATTCCTTCGGGCATAGATACTATGTCTGTCGTGGTTGAAAGTTCGGCGCTTAAAAACGGCAAGTTAGAGGTGGTTTTGCAGGGCATAAAAGAGGCCGTTCAGCCCGATACCCTGCGCGTCACCGAAGATATCGCGCTCATCGCCACCGTTGGTCACGGTATGTCGTCGTCGGTCGGCACTTCGGCAAGGCTGTTCAAGGCTATGGCCGCGGCTGAAATCAATGTAAAGATGATTGACCAGGGCTCTTCCGAGCTCAACATAATAGTGGGAGTGAAGAACGAAGAATGCGAAAAGTGCATACGCGCAATCTACCGCGAATTCTTCGGCAATTGAAAATATTATCGTAGTAAAAAAGGCGTGCGGCGCAATTTTGCGCCGTACGCCTTTTTAAATTTATTTGTATTAAAGCTGAATTTCTTCTCCGCCGCGCGCACATTCCGCGGCGTCTATCTCGCGCTCTATCGGTATTGCCTTTCTGCGCAAGTCTTTTACCAATGCGTTGTTTATCAAAAGGCCTGCGATTATAGGCGCCAACATAAACAGCGACCACACTGACGAGGGGAACAACGCGGCAAGCACCCACCCGAGCACGATGCCCGCCGCGATAAATATTATGTATACCTTGCCTTTGAATTTTGAAAAATCTTCGTATAGCTTATACCATTCAAGGTTCCTGGCATAAGCGGGGTTTGTTTCCAGCTCGGCTTTCTGCCTCTTTTCAATGTCGGCATACGCCCGCCGCAGCGGCAGCGAAAGCAGGAACACTCCTCCGAAAATCAGCGTGAACGCCGCAGGCATAGCATATCCCGAAAGGCCGTCGCCGAACGTGTCCGAAGCAAAGAACACAATCGCGGCCGCTATGGCGGCTACGGTAAGTATTATCACGCCTGTTGTTATAATCTTCGTGCGCTTTTTTCTTATCAGCTCCGCCTCGGCGTAAAGTTCTTTATCGGGGAAGAGGTATCTGAATGTCTGCAAATTGGGGTCGGATTGAAGGTTATAGTTGTGCCTGCGCCCCTGGGCTTCGTCAATGGCTTTTGCTTCGCTCTCGGTCTGCTGTTCAATGGTATTGCCGCTCTGCTGTCTTTTTATGTTCAGATACATATAGGCAAAAACAATAACAAGCGCGCCTGCAAGCAACACCCAGAACGCGGCTATGCCCCACGCGCCGAACTCTTCGCTTTCGGGGTTTTTTATAACTTCCATTGCAATGCACACGATGAACGCCGCGGCGCAAAGGCCGAACACCAGCCACGCCCACCAAAGTTTTCTGAACGTGCTCTTTTTGTCGGCTTTCACTTTCTGTCGGTACGAGGCAATCTGCGGCATCTCGTCTGCCCGCGCGGGACTGTTCAATATCCTCTTGTATGCCGAGCGGAAACTCAGCCACAGCGCAAGCGTAACTATTGCCGATATTATCCATAAAAGAAGGGTAACGCCGAATACTATAAACGGCAAATCAGTTATTTCCGCCGTCTCCATAGCTTCGCTGAAAATTAAAGATTCAATAATTATTGCCGCGCACAGCGCAAAAAATATTATTTCAGATATAATTCTGGCGCAGTAAAGGTTATACAGCCTCTTTCTTTCCCGCCCGTCGCTCACCGCGCGGGCGTACTTCGCAAAAAACTTTTTAAACATTTTTCATATCCTCGTTAATTTTCTTCCGTCTGAGCGTCATTCGGCAAATCTGCGCTTGCCGGTAATGCCGTCAACGGTTATCCGCACTACGGCGGTTATATCCATCGCCGCGCACTCGCGTGCGGAATACCCCTCGATGCGGCAGTGCGAAAGCAACAGTTCAAGTCCGCGAACGAGTTCTTCGCCGTAAACTCTCTCTGCTTTGCCAAAGGCTATCAGACTCCTGTAATCGGCGGTCACGCCGTGGCCCGTGCTCTTGTAGCCCGCAAGGCAGTCGGCCTCGAAGCACACGTTGCCGTTTTTTGCAATCAGGTCCAGCTTTTTGCCCTCTTTTGCACAGTGGAAGTATACAAAAAGTTTTCCGTCCCTTTCTTCCCAGCCGTAAGAGAGGGGCACTACATAAGGGTAAGGTTCGTCGTGCAGTGCCAGCCTTATCGTCTGACATTCGTCCAAAAGCCGTAAAATTTCGTTATAATCTCTTATTTCCCTGTCAGATTTCCGCATTGTATATTCCTTATAAAATATAAATACTTATCGGATAAATTATATAATTATTTTATCAGCGTTGTCAACTTATAGGTATATTTTAGCGTGCAGCGCATCTTTGCGGGCGCGTGCAACTGCACGCGCCCGCCTTCCGTTTCATAAAATATAATATTATGAAACTCAGCGTTTGTTTGATTGTAAAAGACGAGCACGACGTGCTTGCTCGCTGCCTTAACAGCGCCCGCCGTTTTGCCGACGAAATAGTGGTTGTAGATACGGGTTCCTCCGACGACACTGCGGAGATAGCAAAAAAATTTACAGATAAAGTATATTCTTTCGGCTGGTGCGACGATTTTTCTGCCGCGCGCAATTTTTCTTTTTCAAAGGCTACGTGCGACCTTGTTATGTGGCTGGACGCCGACGACGTTGTAGAAGAGGAGGATGCGAACAAAATAGTCGCGTTGAAAGAAAAGATGGAAAATTACGATATGGCTTTTCTTTTGTATGCGGCGGCGTTCGACGGCGAAAGACCTGTTTATACCTATTTCCGCGAGCGCATTTTCAGGCGCGGCTTTGGCTATGAGTGGCAGGGCGCCGTGCACGAGGCAATCGCGCCCCGCGGCAGAATTTTGTATTCCGATGCAAAAATATGCCACAGAAAGGAGAGGCAGAAAGATAAGTGGCGCAATCTGAATATATACCGCAACTTAATTTCGTCCGGCGGAAAACTTACCCCGCGCGATAAGTTCTATTACGGGCGCGAGCTTATGTTCTGCGGACTGTATACAGAGGCGGCGGCCGTGTTGGAGGACTTTTTGCTCGGCGACGGCTGGTCGGAAAATAAGAGCGAAGCGTGCCTCAATCTTGCAACCGTCTATGCCGCGTGCGGCGATGAAGAGGGGGCCGAAAAGGCGGTAGTGCGCAGCTTTTTGCACGGCTGCCCCAAAAGCCGCGCTTGTTGCGCTCTGGGAGAAAAGTATATGAAGTGCGGCAATACAGGGGCTGCAATTTTCTGGTATAAAACGGCGGCGGGCATAACGCAGGATTTGAAGTGCGGCGGCTTCGGCGAAGAAGATTTCAGCGGATATATACCGTTTATGCAATTGTGCGTGCTTTACGACAGATTGGGCGAACATTCCGTTGCAGAACATTATAACGAGCTTGCGGGCGCGATAAAGCCGCACGATAAAAGCTATCTGCACAATAAGGAGTATTTTAAAAAGGTAAACGGCAGCAGAGACGATAAATGAGCTTTAATAAACTTTAAGCAGGCAAAGAATTTTATTTTTGATTTACTTTTAATTGACGACTTCTGCAAAAAATAATATAATAATCGGGTACGAGGCGTAGCGCAGATGGTAGCGCGCTTGGTTCGGGACCAAGAGGTCGTGGGTTCGAATCCCGTCGCCTCGACCACAAAAAAG
>ERZ1643246.2772-NODE-2772-length-16011-cov-4.705753_pt1 | contig 16011 bp, 15 predicted proteins | sample MGYA00579265_ERZ1643246 | MGnify/ENA primary metagenome ERZ1643246 (study PRJEB29033, sample SAMEA4952261) | chicken gut metagenome | biome: Broiler Chicken; feature: Gastrointestinal Tract; material: Caecum | place: Ireland | collected 2018 | study: Broiler... | reverse complement strand
AAAATCATGCCGGGTGCCGCCACCGGAACCCAGTTCCTGAAAAGTACAGACGATCTCCTCAATTTGTTGAAAGCATTCACTGTCTGCCAATGCGTCATTCTCGATGATAGCTTTCACTTTAGCCAGGGCCTTGTAGCACTCAAGCTCCACAATCTTTGTCACATCTGTATTAATGAGTTCCGGGAAGGAGACCTGAATTTTTTCGTTTGCAAACACATGGCAAAGAATCTCCTGATACAGTTCCATGTAGCCACCTCCTTAGTACTTATAAGTTCTACGATCAACATTGTAATAAAAATCTGCGGTATCGTCAATAGTATCAATCAGTACTAAAGGCGGTGGGCGGTATGTTATTTCAACGCTTGAGAGATTTGCGGGAGGACCGAGACCTGCGGCAGGAGGATGTAGCGGAAATTTTAGGGATTAGCCAGACAGTGTATTCCCGCTACGAGCGTGGGTTTCAGACGATTCCGGTGATTCATCTTCTAAAATTGGCGGATTACTATAAGGTGTCTACCGATTATATCCTCGGGCGGACCAACAACAGTAAGCCGTATGATGTGAAATAGAGTATTTCTATCAAAAAAAGGTAACCGATTGAGAGATACACAGCCCGCAGATTTACGAATTCTGCGGGCTGTGCGTTTGTGTATGTATTTTTCAGAGAACCTTTGTATGTTAAAAATTTAATTTTAGGGGAACAAAAATAATAGATTTTTGAAGTGAAACAACTATGTCACGAAAATTACCTAACGTCCTTTATTGTTAAGACATTCCTGCCTTTTATCACAAGTATTTTTGCATATAGATTTCGCTTAAGTATTTGCCGTCTTTGAGCTTAAAAGCATTCGGGCGTTCAGAAACAACATGAAATGGAATTCCTGCGGAAAAGAGCCACACCAACCATGACGAAACCAAGGAAGGAAACCCGTATGGAATTGGCGGTTGAGAAAACCAGACTATTCGAGAGGACGGTACAGAACGTCAAGCACCATGGTTTTAGGGTGCATAGCCACGGAACGTTTTCGAGTTGTCTTAACCGCTCTGTATGGTATAATGGGATCGCATGGGAGTGTGATAGAGATGAAACATAAGACTACTTCCGTTTTCTTCCTTTTGCCGATCCTGTTGCTGATGCTCCTGACGGGCTGTTCTTCGGGAAATGCCGCAGCACAGGGCGATGGCGTTTTGAATTCTGCAACCCTCATCTATGAGGAAACCATGTCGCCCAATGCGGACTATGTGACATCCGAAGACGATCTGGTAAATCTGGACATCAGGATCTATCAAAGCGACGATTTTACGGTTTCCGTAGAGACCAGTTCCAATTCCCCCTTGATCAAAGACCAGCAATATTCCGTTCCCCTGAATCAGCAGATTTCAAAAGAGAATATCAGCGTGACATGGACCACCATGATGGGAAATCCAGAACCTTCCGAGGACGATCAGCTGATGGTCGCGGACATTTGAAAGGGCCTGCCAAGCGGACGAAGGAGCAGGATGAAGCGTTTGGAGAGGCGCTGGAGGGAATGCTGAAGACAGAATGAAGGTGATCACTTTTCTCACTTTTCTGCCAGTTCTCTGGCTGATCGTGATGTTAAATGCAAATATTTGGCGAGATCGATGTTCCTAACATTAGACTCTATTCAACTTAATTATCGCATGTATTCCGATAATTGTAAAGGAGTGGTGGTAAATGGAGAACTATCTCACTGTTGCTGGTATCGCGATAAATACAATTGGCACGGTTTTTACATTGTGGACAATTCTATCTACAAAAATATCTTATGTCGGCACAGCTATGCATCATGATAATCAAGCCAATGATTTTTCTGAAGAAAAAAGGCGTGTTAAGATTGGATTGATAGGAATTATTTTAGGAAATATACTTCAAGTGATAGGTGTGTTTTTATAATCAATTTGTATATGTTTAAAACTGATAACAATGGGGAGGAAAACGTTTGAGAGAATTCTTAAAAGGAAGAAGGTTTCCACTGGCTGCAGCAATTGCTTTATTGTTGGGTGCAATATTTGTGATGTCTTTATTCGGTTGGCGGTTTACTTATGCACCGGAATTAGAGAACAGTTGGGATGCTGTTTCTAGTGTGGCAGGATGGGCAAGCGTAAGTGTAAGTATTGTAAGTGTTGTTGCATCATTTTTAGCAATATGGTTTGCAATTCAAGTTCCCAAAAAGATTGCTAAACAGCAAGATAGAATAGCACTTTTTGAGAAAAGGTATCAATTGTTCATAATGCTTGCAACGTGGAAGTATTTAGCAGAACAAATTGCAAGCTGTGCATCCAATAATAAAGAGGCACAAAGAATTTATTCAGTAATATATGAGTATACAGATGTAGAAAACAAAGCAACAAATTCACTAGAAAAAGTGATTTTTACATACCGTTATATTGTAAACCAAATTAGTCAGGTCTATTATTTATATCCCGTTTGTTATGATGTGCATCCCAAACTTCTTTCGTTAATTAATCTAACATCAAAAATTTTGTTAGGCAATAATTTTGAAGAGTTGCAAAACCAACTAAAAGATGTCCTCAACAGTAAAGAAATAGCTACTCTTTTTGATATTATGGAAAACGAATTGAAGATTTCTCAATAATAGAGGAGATCTCCCATGCCCTTCACTGAATTGCACTACGAAAACGCTGACTTGCAGCTCTCCACTCAATATATGTTTATGGCCCGGACGTGGAGCGGGACTATCATTTGCCGTTATATGAGGACAAACTGCCGCCCCCTTGGAAATCAATCCGAATTTGCCTTAGGCAGTGCAGGACGACGCAATGTTAATGTTCAAAAACTTTGGAGCCCAGCCCCCTTTTGCAGAAGAACATAACAGCGCTCCATTGTTCTTTTTTGGATAGCTGTTCCCATCCCCCAAAAGATCGATTAGCAATTATACAAGAGCTGGCAGTAATAAAAAAAGATAATAAAGAAAGAACAGAAATGCTTCCTTTATGAAGATTTTTCTCATTTTCGCATTGATCAATAAAATAATTAATCCATTTTATGTTGTCGAATTGATGCTCAGATAAATTTTTTTGTAAAGCTACAATATGATTATTTTGGTAAATTTCTAAAGTGTTGTCTTTGCAATTTCAAAATAAAATTGATATAATTATTTAAACAATCCCTAAAATAGAAGAAACATAAAACGGAAACATATATATTGCAAATCATTAGAGCAAGATCACCAAGAAGTAAAGAAGCAATTATAATTTTGTTTTTTTATTGATTGACAAGCGTCGATCCTGTATATTTTTTTATATTTGAGTAAAAAGAGTTGAAACATTATTTATCACCCTAAATAGATTGTTTTCTTTAATTTCTCCGGTCACCTGATCTCCCACTCAAAATACTGCTCTCTTGACAGTTCCCCATCCCGCAGTTCTCTCTGCATCTTGGCCCAATCACGCAGGAAATCATCCAGAATTGTAAAGTCAAACCACATGGCGACAGATGGGCGTGCGGGCCAATCGTCGTTGTCGTCATACTGCAGGGAAAAGCTGAATGTGTGTTGCAGTCGGCGGCGATTCGAAAGGTTTCTGTCAGCTTGATGATGCCTGGTATCTTCTCGTCGAGCCAGACAAGCTGCTCCTGCATGGCGACGGTTATCCCGTTTTCTTCCAGAAGACATTCCCGCGATACGTTGAGCGCTTTCACCATGTTCTCCAGCAGTGCCGCTTTCGGTACACGGCACCCGGAACGGCAGCAGAGTCCCAAGCTCACAGCCTGGTGGCGGATGCGGTGGGATTCTACCCGCGGGCTGGCAAACAGTTCACCGGACTGTTTGCCCCCGTCTGCGGGCGGGTCGCCCTGTTCTCATCTCCACTGCTAAAAGCCGCCACTAAAAAATGCACCAGCCTGCGGCTGGTGCATTTCCTGTTGGCGGAAGCGGTGGGATTCGAACCCACGAGCCCTTGCGGACTACCTGATTTCGAGTCAGGCCCGTTATGACCACTTCGATACGCTTCCATATTCTCATTTGCAGGCATCCGGCGACGGCGAAAGGAACCGGCGCGCGCCTGATGCGGTGCGGGGCGTGACCCTCTGCCATGCGGTTTTCAGGAAACCGGCACGGTACTATTTATCATACGTGCCGGAAGGGAAAATGTCAAGTGTTTTCTGCGAAAAAGAGGGCGGAGGGCCGGCAAAGTTGCGCGAAGGTATTGAACGAAAGCGCAAGGTGTTTTATACTAAAGAACAGGAAACCGGGCGTCCTCTTTTCCGGAAGGGACGCCCGATGCGATCGAGGAGGCATCACATGGCAGCGAAGCGAACGAAACGGGATCGGAAGGCGGTCCCCATTGTGAAATGGGTGGGCGGCAAGCGCCAGCTTCTGAGCGCGCTTGACCCGCTTCTGCCCAAGCGGATTCGCACCTACTGCGAGCCGTTTGTGGGCGGCGGCGCCATGCTGTTTCACCTGCAGCCGGATTCCGCCTATGTGAACGACGTGAACCCCGAGCTGATCAACCTCTATGAGGTGATTCGCGACGATGTCGATTCCCTTCTCGCGGAGCTGGAAACATTCCGCAATGAGCCGGATTTCTTTTATGCCGTGCGCGACTGGGACCGCGACCCGCAGGCGTATGCGGCGCTCAGCCGCGTCAAGCGTGCGGCGCGCGTCATTTACCTGAACAAGACGTGCTACAACGGCCTGTTCCGTGTGAACAGTGCAGGGGAGTTCAACACCCCCTTCGGGCGATACAAGAACCCGAGCATCGTGAACGAGAGCGCGCTCCGGGCGGTGCACCGCTATTTCACCTCCGCGGATATCCGCTTTTCCTGCACCGATTATGCCGAGGTGCTCGAATCGCTGCCGCCGCACTCGTTCGTATATTTGGACCCGCCCTACGACCCCGTGTCCGATACGGCAAATTTCACCGGCTACGCCAAGGCGGGCTTCGGCCGGGAGGAGCAGATCCGCCTGCGCGAATGCTGCGATGCGCTTAACCGGCGGAAAATCCGCTTCATGCTGTCAAATTCGGCCACACCGTTCATTTTGGAACAGTACCGGAACTATCATGTGACGCTTGTCAGCGCGCGGCGCGCTGTGAACTCGGACCCCGGCAAACGGGGTCCCGTGCAGGAGGCGGTGATTCGCAACTATGAGTAAGAACCGAAACGAGGAAGCGTGGGAGGCTCTGTTTGCCAAGTGGGAGATCCCCGCCCGTGTGGAGGCGGAGGGGCGTTTTCTGATCTCCGCGGATCAGATCCGCGAATACCGGGAGCCGCGCCTGATGGCCAAGTTTGACCACCGCGTCAATCTTCCGCAGATCTTTGCGGAAAACGGCCTCGCCATCCTGCCCGTCTCCCGCGGCGATTACGTAATCGGCCCGTTTGAGGCATATTGCCGCTTTGAGGAGGACGAGCCGCCGGTGCGCCGCTTTTCGCTGCCCGCTTCGCTGGAAAGCCTTTCGCCGGCAGGTATGACAAGCGAAGCCATCGCCGTGAACTGCGCCGCGGCTTCCGGCATCCTGTGCGATTTTCTCGGCGAAAAAACGCTGTACCCCACCGTGTCCGGCCGCATGAATTCCGATCGCTTCTCGTTTACCATCGAGGGAAGCGCTGGGGAAACTCGCGTCGATGTGGACCATGCGCAGATCGAGATCGACGCCGCCTTTGAGGGCGCCGACTGCCTGGCCCTCATCGAGGCTAAGCGCGACCTGTCCGAGGATTTCCTCATCCGCCAGCTCTATTATCCGTTCCGTGTGTGGAGCGCCCGCGTGCACAAGCGCGTGCGCCCCGTGTTCCTTGTCTGCTCCAACGGCCTGTTCCGGCTCTTTGAATACGAATTCGAGGACCCGGAAAACTATAACTCGCTGCGCCTTGTGCAGCAGCGCTGCTACAGCCTGGAGGACACAGATTTCACGCGCCGCGACCTGCTCGAGGTGCTGCGCTCTTTGCCGGACCGCGAGGAACCGCACATTGCCTTCCCGCAGGCGAACAGCTTGGCGCGCGTCGTCAACCTGTGCGAGCTGCTCGAGCAGCAGCCGCTCATGCCGGGGGAGATCACGGCGATCTACGATTTCAACGAGCGGCAGACGGGGTATTACACGGCGGCAGGCCGTTACCTGAATCTGATCAAAAAAGACGGCCCCGCCTTCCGCATCACGGAGGAGGGCCGCCGGATCTTGAAACTGGGATACCGCCAGCGCCAGGCGGCGCTCTGCGGGCTGATGGCGCGCGGGCAGGTGTTCCGCGAACTGCTTGCGCTGGGCGCGCGGCAGGCCGAGCCCGTCACCGCCGAGGAGGGACGCGAGGCGCTGCGCCGCTTCCGCCCGCCGGAGGTGTGGAGCGAGGAGACGCTCAAGCGGCGCGCTTCCACGGCTGTGAGCTGGGTCAACTGGCTGCTGCGCCCGCAGGGCGAGGAGGAGCGCCAGCTCTCGTTCTTCTGAGAACCGGGAGCCAGGCTCAGAACCCCGGCTTGCGCAGAAAATATGCCATGCCCACCGCGCCCGGGCCGGAGTAGGTGCCGATCACCGTGCCAAGCTCATGGTGGTCGTATTCCTTCATTCCCGTTTCGGTGCGCAGGCGGCTCACAAAGGCGGCCAGCAAATCCGGGCACTGGGCGGAGGTCAGGCTCGGCGGGCAGGAGCGGTCCCACTCCTCGTCCATCACCTTCGCCATGTAATCGTAGGCAGCCTGGTTTCCGCGCACCTTCTTTTCAATCTCGATCTTCCCATCCTGAATGCGCAGGATCGGCTTCACGTGCAGCAGCGAACCCACCATGGCCACCGTCATGGGGATGCGGCCGCCCTTCTGCGCGAATTTCAGCGTTTCCAGCGCGATGTGGATGATCACGCGCCGCTTGAGTTCGTCAATGCGCGCGGCAATCTCCCCGGCGGAGCACCCGGCGTCGCGCATCTTCACGGCTTCTTTCACGAGCAGCCAGATGCCGAAGGATCCCGTGCCGGATTCCACCACGAAGATCTTCCGCCGCGGGAAGGTGTTGCGGGCGATGCAGGCTGATTGATAGGTGCCGCTTAGGCGATGTGTGAAGAGCAGGGCCACAATTTCGTCGTCCTTGCCGGCGAGCTGTTCCCGAAACACGTCCATAAACACGCCGGAGCTCACCTGGCTGGTGGTGGGAAGCTCCTTGCTGGCTGCAAATTTCTTGAAAAATTCGGCCGGCATCAGGTCAACGCCGTCGCGGTATTCTTCGGTGCCGAACCGCACAGTGAGCGGAACAACCGTGATGCCGAGCCGTGCGGCTTCTTCCTGCGGAATATCGGACGTGCTGTCTACGATGATCTTAACCATGATGGCTCCTCCCTGCTGCCATGGCGTCGTGCGCGCCGGGCAATCTCGTTTTGCAAACGATATGTTGCCGTTATTATAGCATTGGGCCGTTGGTTTGTCCAGCGGTGGGGTGGTTTATCTTTGAAGTTTCATGAAAAATTCACCACTTGTGCCGCATTGTCCCGTATAATGAACAAGAGACAGGCCCCTGCCCTGGGCGGCGGGGATGTCCGGAGAGAAGAGAGGAGAATGCCAGTATGGCGTCTGGGAAAATACTGGTTGTCGATGACGACCGGAATATCTGCGAATTGCTTCGCCTGTACATCGAAAAGGAAGGCTTTGAGGTGGCCATCGCCAACGATGGCCGCAAGGCGCTGGAGATGTTTGAATCCGAAAAACCCGATCTCATCATGCTCGACATCATGCTGCCGGAGCTGGACGGCTGGCAGGTCTGCCGCGAGATCCGCAAAAAATCGCAATGCCCTATCATCATGCTCACGGCCAAGGGCGAGGTGTTCGACAAGGTGCTGGGCCTGGAGCTCGGCGCAGACGATTACGTCGTGAAGCCGTTCGAGGCGAAGGAGGTTGTGGCCCGCATCAAGGCGGTGCTGCGGCGTTCCGGCAAGAACGGGGACGACGTTGTGAAGGAAGTCCATTATGACAAGCTCTCCATCAACCTCACGAATTATGAGCTGAAGGTGGACGGCAAGGTGGTGGACACGCCGCCCAAGGAGATGGAGCTCATCTATCACCTGGCCAGCAACCCGAACCGCGTCTTCACGCGCGACCAGCTCCTCGACGAGGTGTGGGGCTTCGACTATTACGGCGACAGCCGCACCGTGGACGTGCACGTCAAGCGCCTGCGCGAAAAGCTCGAGGGCGTTTCCGATAAGTGGTCGCTCAAAACGGTGTGGGGCGTGGGCTACAAGTTCGAAGTAAAGGAATAAAGTGAAGGAATCAAGATGCGCAAATCACTGTTTCGCAAATACCTGAAAATCACATCCTTTACCGTGCTCGTGAGTTTTTTCCTGCTCGGCCTCGTCATGCTCACATTCAGCAGCAGCAACTGGCAGGATGAGAAGCAGTCCCTGCTCGCGCAGAATGCGGGCAGCGTTTCCCTCATCGCGGCGGAGAGCATGATCAAGGTTTCAGACGGCCAGTATGTGATCCCAAGCGCACAGGGCGGCCGCCTGCAGACGTTCATGGACGCCTTTGCAGAGAACATTGACTCCGATATTTTCATCACCGATCTCTCAGGCGAGGTGCTGGCCGCCGCCTATGCCAGCGATTCCCCGCCGCAGCTCACGAAACTCCCGGAGGATCTCATCCAGCGCGCCGTCAACAGCCAGTACATCGGCCAGAGCACGATCGACGGCATGTATGCCACGCCTTCCTATGTGGTGGGCGTGCCGATCTATTACGAGCCGGAGGAGGACGGCGGCTCCACGTGCGTGGGCGCCGTGTTTGCCGCGTGCAGCTTCCGCCTGTTCGGGGAGTACCGCACCAACCTGCTGCAGATGTTCCTGCTGGCCGCCGTGGCCGCGTTCATGGTGTCGTTCTGCATCGTGTGGCTGTATTCCTACAGCATGGTGCGCCCCCTGCGGGACATGGCCTCCGCGGCGCGCAGCTTCGGCGAGGGCAACTTTTCCATGCGCGTGCCCGTTTCGGGGGACGACGAGATCGGCCAGCTTGCCGTCGCGTTTAATAACATGGCCAGCTCTCTGGCGAGCAGTGAGAGCGTGCGCCGCAACTTCATTGCCAATGTGTCGCATGAGCTGAAGACGCCCATGACGACCATTGCCGGCTTCATCGACGGCATTCTGGACGGCACCATCCCGCCGGAAAAACAGCGCCATTACCTCGAGATTGTCTCTGCCGAGGTCAAGCGCCTTTCGCGTTTGGTGCGCACCATGCTGGATCTCTCCCGCATCGACAGCGGCGAGCTGCATCTGCGTCCCGCCCGCTTCGATCTGATGCACACCATCCTCTCGGCGCTGCTCTCGTTCGAAAAGCCGATCGAGGAAAAGCGGCTCGAGATCCGCGGACTCGAGGATGCGGACAGCCTCTTTGTGGACGGCGACCCCGACATGATCTATCAGGTCATGTATAACCTGATCGAGAACGCCGTCAAGTTCACGAACGAGGGCGGCTATATCGCCATCGGCCTGCGGGAGCTCGACGACCGCACCGTTGTCTCCATCCGGAACAGCGGCGCCGGCATTCCGGCAGACGAGGTGCCGCTCATCTTTGAACGGTTCTACAAGACAGACAAGTCTCGCAGCAAGGACAAGACGGGCATGGGCCTGGGGCTCTATATCGTGCGGACCATCATCCGCCTGCACGGCGGCGAGATCACCGCAAGCAGCGTGGTAAACGAGTATTGCCAGTTTGAATTCTGGCTGCCGAAGCTCAAGGAAAATCTTCCCGGCCAGCACGAGGGCAAGGAACAGAAGAAAATGGAGGGGTAAGCATGGAGGAAGAGAGAAAGCTGGGCGCGCCGGAAGAGAAAGCCGCATCCCCCGCGGCGGACGGCGCGCAGGGGGTACCGCTTCCCGCCGGCACGGACCGGCCGGAAGCACCCGCAGCGTGCGATGCGCCGGAAGCAATGCCTGCTGCAAGTGAAACACAGCCGGAAGCAGGGACCGCGCAGGCGGAAGCGCCCGCAGCGGGAGACGCGTTGGAAGCGAATTCCGCGTCGGGCGGCATGCCGCAAACGCCGCCTGCAAACGGTCCTGCCGCATCCTGCGGCACACCGCCCCCGCCGCCCGGGCCATATCCGTTCCAGGCGGGCCAGCCGCACCCGTGGCAGCAGCCCGGTTTCGGGCCGGGCGTCTTCGGCTACGGCGCGCTGCCGCCGCGCCCCAAGCGCCAGAGACGGCGCCTGACGCTCGGCGTGCGCGTGTTTTTGTCTGTCCTCGCGGTGATCGCGATCTTCTCGCTCGGCGGCGTCTGCGCCTCCGCGATCGACCGCTCCCTCACCGGGATGGATGACTATGCGGCCGATCCGTGGGCCGGCGGCGGGGAGGATCTGTTCCCCTTTGATTTGCCGGACGACCAGCGGCCTGAGGAAGAACCGCCAGAGCAGCAGGACGGCATGCAGGATCTTGAGATTCCGGACGCCGAGTTCAGTACCTCCTCCATCGAGATCCAGCCCGTTCCCTCCGGGGATCCGCTCACCGGCGTGGAGATCTATGAGCGCGTGGCGGATTCCGTCGTGAGCGTAAACGCAAGCTACGACGGCTCCACCGGCTACGGCTCCGGCATCATTGTGAGTGAGGACGGCTTTATCATCACAAATTCCCATGTGATTTTCGATTCCCGGGACAGCGTCGTCTCGGTGAAGCTCCACAATGGCGAGCAGTACGGCGCCGTCGTGATCGGCTATGAACGCAACGCCGACCTGGCCGTGCTGCGCATCGACGCGGAAAACCTGCAGGCCGCCGAGTTCGGAGATTCCTCCGCGCTGCGCGTGGGCGAGCAGGTGTTCGCCATCGGCAGCCCCGGCGGTGAGCGGTACAGCAACACGCTCACGGGCGGTTATGTGTCCGGCCTGAACCGCGAGCTGGACAAGACGGTGGCGAACGGCCTGACCTATATCCAGACGGACGCTGCCGTGAATCCCGGCAATTCCGGCGGCGCGCTCGTGAATGCCTGGGGCCAGGTGGTGGGCATCAACTCCAACAAGGTGGTGTCCGCTTCCTATGAGGCGCTCGGCTTTGCCATCCCGATCAGCGACGCGGCCAGCATGCTCAACGATCTGCTGCATTATGGCTATGTCACGGGCCGCAGCCGCCTGGGCGTCACGGCGCAGACGGTGACGCAGATGCAGGCGGAGCTCTCCGGTGTTCCGGTGGGCGTGCTGCTCGTCTCCATTGAGGACAACAGCCCGCTCTCGGGTGTGGCCAATGTGGGCGACATCATCACCGAGGCGGACGGCCAGGAGATCACCTCCCTGGAGGATCTCTACGGCGTGCTGCGCCAGCACAGCGGCGGCGATCAGATCACCGTGACGCTCTACAGCCCCGGCACGGATTCCGAGCAGGGCGGGGAACGGCAGGTCACCATCACCCTGCTGTCCGACAACGGCGAGACGCAGAACTGAGGCGGGCCCGCGCTTCCCCCACGGGGGAGCGGTGCGGGCCTTCCTTTTTTCTCATATTATTTTGGGTTCCCAAAAAAGCGAAGGAGGATATGAAACATGCTGGAGTACAAATTCGATACGCAGCTTCTCATTGAGGGGCAGGGACTGGACGAGGATGAGATCCACGATTACATCATGGCCAACATTCCAGGAGACTGCCTGATTGCCGCCGGAGACGATGAGCTGATCAAGATCCATTTCCACACGAACACGCCGTGGAAGGTTCTGGAGTACTGCGCCGGGAAGGGCGAGATCTTCGACGTCGTTGTGGAGAACATGGAACGCCAGGAGCAGGGATTGCAGGGCTGAGGGCCCGCACGGGAGGAGTATGCAAATGGTGACACAGGAACAAAACAAGCTGATTTGGCGCACAAGCGGCGAGACCATGGTGGTGGAGCCGTGGGGGCCGAACGCGCTGCGCGTGCGCAGCGTGATGATGGGGGAGATCGAGGACACGGACTACGCCCTGCTGCCGCCGGAAAAGACGGCGTGCACCATCGAAACGGGACGTGACCGCGCCAGCATCACAAACGGGAAGCTGACGGCCGTGGTGGAGCTTGCCTCCAGCGGCTGGTTCCGCGACCACGGAAAGCTCACGTTTTACAACCAGAAGGGCGAGATCCTGTTTGAGGATATCGATCAGCGGGATATGCCCAGCCCGCGGCCGCGGCACTTCCAGCCCGTGGCCGGCGGGGAGACGCGTCTCACGTGCAGCTTCCGCGCCTATGAGGGCGAGCGGTTCTACGGCATGGGGCAGTACCAGCTCGAAAAGCTGGATCTGAAGGGCTGCGTGCTGGAGCTGGCCCAGCAGAACACGCAGGCTTCCGTTCCCTTTGCCGTCTCGTCGCGCGGATACGGCTTTTTCTGGCACAACCCGGCGGTGGGCCGCGTCGTGTTCGGGGAAAACAGGACGGTGTGGACGGCGGAAAGCGCGCGCCAGTGTGATTTCTGGGTGGTGGCGGGCGATACGCCGGCCGAAATCCAGCAATCATATGTGCGGGCGACCGGCCTGCCGCCCATGATGCCGGAATACGGCCTCGGGTTCTGGCAGTGCAAGGCGCGCTACTGGACTCAGGAGCAGGTGCTCGAGGTGGCGAGAGGCTACCGGGAGCGCGGCGTGCCGCTGGACGTGCTCGTCATTGATTTCTTCCACTGGCCGCGCATGGGAGATTTCCGCTTTGACCCCGAGTTTTTCCCGGATCCGCAGGGCATGGCGCGGGAACTGCGCGCCATGGGGATTGAGCCGATGGTGTCCGTGTGGACGCCGATCGACACGCGCAGCGAGAACTTTGAGGAGATGCGGGACCGCAATCTCCTTGTGCGCGTGGAGCAGGGCATGCAGATCACGCTGCGCTTCTTCGACGGCGAGACGATCTATGCCGACATGACGAATCCGGACACGCGCGCTTACGTGTGGGATCGGCCCGGCCCTGCGCGTGGGCAACCGCTCGCCGCAGCTCTACACGCGCATGATCTCTGACGGCATGCGCGCCGAGGGCGAGGAAAACCCCGTGAGCCTGGTGCGCTGCGCCTGGGCGGGCAGCCAGCGGTACGGCGCGCTTGTCTGGTCCGGCGATATTGCGAGCACGTGGGAATCGTTCCGCCGCCAGATCTGCGCCGGCATGAACATGGGCATGGCGGGCATCCCCTGGTGGACGACGGACATCGGCGGCTTCCACGGCGGCGACATCCGCGACCCCGCGTTCCACGAGCTGCTGCTGCGCTGGTTCCAGTGGGGCACCTTCTCAACAAAGCCGGCCAGCCGATCCTGGATGAGGGCGCGCCGAACGAGATCTGGAGCTACGGCCCGGAGATGGAAGCGCTGCTCACGAAGTTCATCCGCATCCGCGAGCTGATCCGCCCCTATGTGCGCGCGCTCATGCGCACCGCACACGAGACAGGCGCCCCGCTGCTGCGGCCGCTCTTCTATGAGTTCCCGGAGGATGCGCAGGCCTGGACCTGCAAGGATGAGTTCCTCTTTGGCCCGGATTTGCTCGTGGCTCCCGTGCTCGAGCCGGGCGAAGGCGGCCGGCGCGTCTATCTGCCGGAGGGAAGCTGGACGCACCTCTTCACCGGCGAAACGTTTGAGGGCGGCTGCTGCCGCACCGTCCCCGCGCCGCACACGGAAATCCCCGTCTTTCTGCGGGACGGCCGCCACGCGGAGTGGGTTGATGCCGTGCGGAGGCTGTGAACCAGCGCGCTTACCAGGCAGGGGCGCCCTCTCTCTTCAAAAGCTGCGCCGCTTGGGCGGTGTTCAAAGGTTCGCCGGCTGTCTTCTTCCGGTTTGGCCGGTGCTTCCGTTGCCGCGGAAACCTTCAGGGCCGCTGCGGAAACATCCGCGGCGGCCCTTTTTGTCAAGCCGGGAGGCGATTTCACCCAAAAAATTGCGCTCTGCCTTGAAGCCTTCGGTGGTTTGTGATAAAATATCTTTACCTTGAACATGTGTTTCAGGCGTTTTGTGGGGAGAGGGTGCGGAATGAAGAAATCCTATGAGATCGACATGATACACGGCCCGCTGCTGAGCCGGATGATCCTGTTTGCGGTGCCGCTGATGCTCTCCGGCATCCTGCAGCTTTTGTTCAACGCGGCCGATATCATTGTGGTGGGCCGCTTTTCCGGCAGCCAGGCACTTGCGGCCGTGGGGTCCACCTCGTCGCTGATCAATCTGCTCGTGAACGTGTTCATGGGCCTTTCCATCGGCGCGAACGTGCTCACGGCGCGTTACATGGGCGCGCGCGACGAGCGGGAACTGCACGACACGGTGCACACCTCCATCACGCTGAGCCTGATCAGCGGCGTGGCGCTCATTTTCATCGGTGTGCTGCTGGCGAGGCCGCTGCTTGAGCTTATGGGCACGCCGGAGGACGTGATCGATCAGGCCACGCTCTATATGCAGATCTATTTCGTGGGCATGCCCGCCACGATGCTCTACAATTTCGGTTCCGCCATCCTGCGCGCCGTGGGGGATACAAAGCACCCGCTCTATTTCCTTCTCGTTGCCGGTGTGATCAACGCGGTGCTGAACCTGTTTTTCGTGATTGTCTGCCACCTGGACGTGGCGGGTGTGGCGATTGCCACCGTCATTTCGCAGTGCATCTCCGCCGTGCTTGTGCTGCTGTGCCTGGTGCGGGCGGAGGGCCCTTACCGCGTGGATCTGAGGAAGCTGCGCATCCACGGCCGCCGTGCGCTGCAGATTGTGCGCGTGGGTCTGCCTGCCGGCATCCAGGGCGCGATCTTTTCCATTTCCAATGTGCTCATTCAGTCCTCCGTGAACTCGTTCGGCTCCGTGGCCATGGCGGGCAATTCCGCGTCCAACAATCTGGAGGGCTTTATCTACACGTCGATGAACGCCGTGTACCAGACCTCGCTGAATTTCACAAGCCAGAACCTCGGCGCGGGGAAGCGGGAGCGGCTCACGCCCATCCTGCTGCGCTGCCTCGGCATCGTGACGGCCGTGGGCGCCGGCATGGGGCTCGTCTTTTACCTGCTGCGCTTCCCGCTGCTCGGCATCTATTCGGAGGATGCGGAGGTTGTGCAGTTCGGCACGCTGCGCCTCACGATCTTCTGCGCCACGTATTTCACGTGCGGCATCATGGACACCTGCTGCGGCAGCATCCGCGGCCTCGGCTATTCCGTCCTGCCCACGATCGTCTCGCTCACGGGTGCGTGTGGCCTGCGCGTGCTCTGGATCTTCACCATCTTTGCCGCAAACCGCTCGCTCACGGTGCTCTATCTCTCTTACCCCGTCTCGTGGGTGATCACGGCGCTGGCGCATCTCATCTGCTACATCGTGATCCTCAGGCGGAAGGGGGACTCGATCGGCCGCCCGCCGCAGGGGAAAGCGGCCCCGGCACAGTCGTAACGGCCCCGTGCGGCCTAAATTTAGAGGCGCTCAGCGCCGGAAGGAGAACCATCCCATGACAAATATCTGGCATGACATCAACCCCAAGCGCATCACGCCGGAGGATTACATGTGCGTGATTGAAATTTCCAAGGGCAGCAAGAACAAGTATGAGCTCGACAAGGAGACAGGCCTGCTCAAGCTGGACCGCATCCTCTACACTTCCACCCATTACCCGGCCAATTACGGTTTCATCCCGCGCACCTTCGGCGACGATCAGGACCCGCTCGACGTCCTGCTCCTCTGTTCGGAGCCGGTGGCGCCGATGACGCTCGTCCACGCCTATCCGATCGGCATGATCTCCATGCTGGATAACGGCCGCCGCGATGAGAAAATCATCTCCATTCCCTTTGACGATCCCACCTACAACGTCTATCACGACATCAGCGAGCTTCCGTCCCATATTTTCGATGAGATGAAGCATTTCTTCAGCGTTTACAAGGCGCTCGAGGGCAAGGAGACGGTGGTGAACGAGGAGAGCGGCCGCGATCGCGCCATTGAGGTCGTGCAGCAGGCCATCGACAGCTATATCGACCGCTTCTGCAAGTGAGGATTGCCCACCCCGCCGCAGAAAAAGACGCCCCCGGCAGGGAAAAGCAGCTGCTTTTCCCTGCCGGGGGCGTTGTCTGCGCCGTGGGGTTATTCGCCGATCGGCACCTCGAATTCCAGTTCCCCGGAGGAGCCGGGGGCAATTTCATACTTTTCGAA
>ERZ1643246.2770-NODE-2770-length-16018-cov-5.465138_pt1 | contig 16018 bp, 12 predicted proteins | sample MGYA00579265_ERZ1643246 | MGnify/ENA primary metagenome ERZ1643246 (study PRJEB29033, sample SAMEA4952261) | chicken gut metagenome | biome: Broiler Chicken; feature: Gastrointestinal Tract; material: Caecum | place: Ireland | collected 2018 | study: Broiler... | reverse complement strand
CCGTGTACATACCGGAGCAGGAACCGCAGGTGGGGCAGACCTTCTGCTCATACTCCCGCACCTCCTCGTCGCTCATCTTTCCGGCAGCGTTGGCTCCCACCGCCTCGAACATGGAGGAGAGGCTCCGCTTCTGTCCGCCCACATGACCGGCCAGCATCGGGCCGCCGGAGACGAACACCGTGGGGATATTGATCCGGGCCGCGGCCATCAAAAGTCCCGGCACGTTCTTGTCACAGTTGGGAACCATAACCAGCGCGTCAAACTGATGGGCCAGAGCCATACACTCGGTGGAGTCGGCGATCAGATCTCTCGTCACCAGGGAATACTTCATTCCCACATGGCCCATGGCGATACCGTCGCAGACCGCGATGGCCGGAAATACCACCGGGACGCCCCCCGCCTCGGCAACACCCATCTTTACGGCGTTGACAATCTTATCCAGGTTCATATGTCCCGGCACGATCTCATTGTAGGAACTCACGATTCCCACCATGGGTTTCTTCATCTCTTCCTCGGTAAATCCAAGGGCGTTGAACAGGCTGCGGTGCGGCGCCTGCTGCATGCCGCATTTTACATTGTCACTTCTCATCTCAGTCTTCTCCTTTTCTCTTTTTTTCTATTTCCTGCGCCACACGGGAATATTCCGTGCCGCGCGATGTTTCTGTTCCACATCGTTTCTTTGGACCGCTGCATCTTTTAGGCCGCAACATTCTCTGTACGGCCGAAAAACATTACAGTCTCTCGCAGATCAGATCTCCCATCTGCTCCGTCCCCACCTGTACCACGGAGGATCGCTTCTCCTCCTCCTGGGGCATGATATCGATGGTCCGATAACCGTCCGCCAGCACCTTTCTCACTGCATGTTCCACGGCGTCCGCCTCCGCGTCCAGATCGAAGCTGTAGCGGAGCATCATGGCCGCCGACAGAATCGTCGCGATGGGATTGGCGATTCCCTTGCCCGCAATATCGGGGGCGCTGCCGCCGCTGGGCTCATAGAGACCGAATTTTGTATCGTTTAAGCTGGCGGAGGAGAGCATGCCGATGGAACCGGTTACCATGCTGGCCTCGTCGGAGAGGATGTCTCCGAACATGTTCTCCGTCAGAATCACGTCAAACTGTCCCGGATCTTTTACCAGCTGCATCGCGCAGTTGTCCACCAGCATGTGCTCGTAGCTGACCTCGGGATAATCCTTCGCCACCTCCTCGACGACCTTTCTCCAGAGCCGGGAGGAATCCAGCACATTGGCCTTGTCCACGCTGGTCACTTTCTTTCTCCGCTTCATGGCAATGTCGAAAGCCCGTTTGGCAATACGGCGGATCTCGTGCTCATTGTATGTAAGGGTGTCGGTTGCCGTCAGGACGCCGTCGATGTCCTCGGTCCTGCGCGCTCCGAAGTAAAGACCGCCGGTCAGTTCCCGCATGATCATCATGTCAAATCCGTCCCCGATGATATCGTCCCGAAGCGGGCAGGCCTCCTTCAGCTCCTCGTAGAGATACGCCGGGCGCAGGTTCGCAAACAGGTTCAGGGACTTGCGCAGCTTTAAGAGTCCCGCCTCCGGCCGTTTCTCCGGCGGTAGTTTGTACCAGGGAGATGTGGCGGTATTTCCGCCGATGGATCCCATCAGCACCGCGTCGCTGGCCTTGGCCGCCTCGATAGCCTCATCGCTTAAGGGAATGCCGATTGCGTCGATGGAACATCCTCCCATCAGAATCTCTTCATATATAAAATGGTGCCCGAACTTCTCTCCCACCTGATCCAGCACTTTGCGGGCCTCCCGCACAATCTCCGGACCAATGCCGTCGCCGGAAATCACACCAACTCGAAACTCCATAGTTCTCATCCTTTCTGTCCTGCATTTTCAAAAAAGGGTAAACTTCCCCATTTAAAGTAGTATTTCTTATCTATAATACTGGATTTGATAGAGGATTTCAACATCAGATTTTTGAAGTTATAGAAGAAAATTGTGCAGATTTGGTATTCCGAAATGGGAAAACAGGCGGCGGATCCCGTCTCCCAGGATCCCACCGCCCGCATGTCGCCAGCATATTCTACAGTAAAACTTTCCTTTTCTCTCTTCTCCACTGCTGCCCACATCTCATTTTACGCGGGCGAGCAGCGTCTCATTTCCTAAGGCTCAACAACGCCTCATTTCCCATGGCTCAGCAGCGTCTCATACATCTCCGGCCGCCGATCCCGGAACACGCCCCACTCCCGTCTCTTCCGGGCGATGGCGTCCAGGTCGAAGGTGGCGGTCAGCACCGTCTCACTCTCCCGGTCCGCCTCCGCCGCCAGCGCGCCTGTCTCATCCGTGATAAAAGAGGATCCATAGAAAGTCATGAACGAGTCGCCCTCGGTCTCCGTGCCGATCCGGTTGGAGGCGATGACCGGCATGATGTTGGCGGCTGCGTGTCCCTGCATGCACCGCATCCAGTGAGGCTGTGAATCGTTCTGAAGAATCGGCTCGCTGCCGATGGCCGTCGGATAAAAGAGCAGTTCCGCTCCGAGCAGCGCCATACACCTGGCCGACTCCGGAAACCACTGATCCCAGCAGATGCCGCAGCCGATCTTGCCGTACCTGGTATCCCAGACCTTAAATCCCGTATCGCCGGGCGTGAAGTAAAATTTTTCCGCGTAGGGCAATCCATCCGGGATGTGGGTCTTGCGGTAATACCCCAGGATTTTCCCGTCCGCGTCGATGATGGCCAGGGTGTTAAAGCCGGTATTTCCAGCCTTCTCATAGAAACTGATGGGCAGCACCACCGACAGTTCCTTCGCCACCTCACAAAATCTCTGAACCGCCGGATTCTCTTCAGGCGTCGTACACATATTCATATAGTCAAAACTCTGGATCTGCGGAAAATAAGGTGTCTCAAAGAGTTCCTGTAAAAGGATGATATTGGCGCCTTTTTCGGCTGCCTGCCGCACCAGGCTTTCCGCCTTTTTCATATTTTCCTCTCGGTCCCAACTGCAGCTCATCTGCGTTGCGGCCACTGTCACTTTTCTCATAGCAATCCTCCTGTCTCTCCTCACACTCCGAACTTCTGCCGCACAGCCTCCGCCAGATACTGGGCAGTCTTCTCCACCCCCAGAAAGCTGCTGTCGATCAGAATGTCCTTGTGATTCTTGTCATCGGGCAGATATCCCGCATAGTGCATGTGATAGGAATCCCTGGCCTCATCCACATCCACGATCATCTGCCGGGCCTCCGAAAGCTCCAGCTTCAGATTTTCCACACTCTGCTGCACCCGGACATCATAGGGCGCGTAAATGTAGATATGCATGGAATTTTTCATCTCCTCCAGAATAAAATCGGAGCAGCGTCCCACGATGATGCAGGTCTCCTTTTCCGCCAGGAAACGGATGATGTTCTCCTGGGCCTCGAAGATGGCGTCCTGGGTCTCGCTGGTCCCCTTTCCCAGAGGATACTTCATCCGGGTAAAGGGATTGTAGGGAAGCTTTCTGGCGCTCTCCTCCTCCCGGTCCACCACGGATACCGGAAGTTTCAGCTTCCTCGCCGCCTCATCCACCAGATCCCGGTCATAGTACTCGATATCCAGAATCTCGCTCATCCGCTTGGCGATTGGCCGTCCGAGACTTCCGAACTGCCTGGTAATTGTTACCACATATTTGCTGTGTGTCATAGCTTTTCTCTCCTCTCATTTTCCACTTTATTTTCGCTTCAATATTTTTCATCCTTCATATATTTTCTTTCCCTCAAAATAATTGACAGCGACTTTCGTCTTCGGGATTTCCTCCCCGTCTATCGCGAACAGATCCCGGTCCAGCACAATCAGATTCGCCAGCTTTCCGGGTTCCAGCGTCCCCATGATATTCCGGGCCCGGTAGGCCAGAGCCGCATCCGCGGTGTACCCCTTCAACGCCTCCGAGAGGTTTAACGTCTCCCAGGGGTTGTGTCCGGTGGCGACGCCCTGCTCATCCTTTCGCGTGACAGCCGCGTGAAGACTGGCGAAGGGATAGATATCCACCACGGGAAAATCTGTCCCCAAGGCCAACATCCCGGCGCTCTCCCGCACCGATCGCTCCGGCCATTCCCAGCGGCACCGCTTCGCCCCGATGCGGTAAATCTTATCGTTCCGGGACAAAGTCAGGTGGAAGGGCTGCATCGAGGGCAGCACGCCGATTTCGGCAAACCTTTCGATATCATCAGGATGAATGTTCTCAATATGCTCGATGGTATTGTAAAAATCCATCTTCCCGTTTACTTTCCGGGATTTCTCGAAGGCGTCCAGGGCCAGCCGCACAGACCCGTCCGCGATACAGTGCAGCCGGACCTGAATTCCCTGGCTGTTAGCTGCGATAATCTCCTTTTCGATCTCCTCTTTCGGCCACAGGGGGACGGAAAGGCCGCAGGTGTCCGGACGGTCCGTGTAGGGTTCCAGCAGCATCCCCGTGTAGGTCTCCGTCACACCGTCCACAAATCCCTTTACCCCGCCGATATGAAAATGCGGCGAGGTAAAATACGCCTTCATCTGCAAATAGGGCGTGAAATCCGTGTAACCGAAGAGGCGCGTGTAGGCATAGACATGGGAGGAAAGCCCTTCCTCCTCGTCCAGCTTCTTTAAAAGGCCGTAATCGTGATAGGTCTTTTGCGTATAGTCGTCAGCATACATCTCACTGACCGCTCCGATACCGAGGGTCGCCAGCTTTTTCTGGAAATTCCTGTGGATCTCCAACAGCTCCACATCCGTGAAATCCATATATTTTTCCACGGCGGGCGCGCAGGCGGAGGGCTCCAGCAGAAGGCCGCTTAACTCTCCGTCATCAAACTTGCAGATAATCCCGTCGGAGAGCTGCAGATCGGGATCGATCTTCGCCTCCCGGAGCGCCTTCGTGTTCAGCCACATACTGTGTGCGTCAGCGCACTGGAGATACACCGGCCGGTCGCCCACCGCCTCATCCAAAAGCCTCTTGTCCGGGAGAGCCGCGTTTTTCCAGTTTCCCACAAACCAGCCGGTTCCCCGGATCCGCTCCAGCTCCGGATGATCCTCCGCGAAAGACCGGATCATCTCCACGCACTCCTCCTGGGAGCTGCATGCTCCCAGATCGGAACAGACAAACACGCTGTCATTGACGGCCCCGGAAAAGAGATGGGTATGGGCGTCGATAAAGGACGGCATGATCATCCGATCCCCGTAGTCCCGGATCTCCCAATCTCCATATTCCCCGCCGCAGTCCCAGGGCAGCAGCGCTCTGATTTTCTGCCCCTCCACCGCTATAGCGGCCGGGACCGGTCGGTCGGTAAGACCGGTAAACACCGCTCTGCTTCGCACGATAAATCGTTCCTGCTTCATTTCGGCCTTCCTCCTTTCCACTTCGGACTACATGGCAAAACCGCAAACCACAAAGCCGATGACAGACAGCACGCTGGCGATGGCCACATAGGGCAGCTGGGACACCGCGTGTTCCATATTGTCGATTCCCGCGCTCTGGGATGAGAGCAGCGTCGCGTCAGTGTAGAAGCACGCGTGGCTTCCGAAAGCGCCGCCGGAGATGACCGCCGCCATGATCAGAAGCGGGTTCGCTCCGATAGCCGCGCCCAGCGGAAATACGATGGGAGCCATAACCGCGCTCATTCCCCACAGGGAGCCGGTAGCGAAACAGATGGCCGCCAGAAGGACGAAGACCACTGCCGGGAACGCTGCGCCTGTCAGAAACGGCTGCGCCACCTCGATAATGTAATCGGTCATTCCCAGACCCTCCGTGACGCTCTGAAGCACAAAGGCAATCAGAAGCAGCATCAGAATCGGAAGCATATCCGCGAAGCCCTGAACAATCAGATTGAAATACTCCTCCATCGTCATCAGCTTCTGAGGTATGTACATGACAAGGCACACAAATAGGGAAACCACCACGGCCACCAGCAGATCTCCGGTAATAACCGTTATCGCCACCAGGACAATCATGGGAACCAGGAAGTTCCAGATATTTCCGGTCTCCTCATACCCTTTTCTGTCCTCATGATTGTACTTGCGGCTGGCATCGCTGTACACTTTGCCGGTCTCCGCCACACGGATGTATGCCTTCTTCATGGCCCCGAGCTTTGGCATGATGCCCAGAGCAAACAGCAGGGCAATCAACAGCGTGAGGATCGGGTAAAAGCACAGCGGCGCCGCGTGCATATAAGCGGACATGGCCGAACTGTAGCCGAGTTCCTGTACGCTGGGCTGCTCCCAGAACAGGGTGGAATAGAAGACCGCCCAGGTGGAGAAAGGCAGCAGCACACAGTCGGCAGCGCCTGTGGCGTCTAACATGTAAGCCAGACTCTCTCTGGGGAGTTTTCTCTTGTCACAGACATTCTTCATACACACGCCGATTGTCAGCACATTCAGATAATCGTCCACAAAGATCAGGATGCCCATGATAAAGGTGGTCAGAAGCGTGCGCCGCTGGTTCGTGCAGAATTTTGCCACAAGGGTGGAGAAACCAAAGGTTCCCTTGGACGTCTGCAGCAGAGCGATCAGACTGCCGAACAGTCCGCACACCAGAAAGATCCACACGTTGTCCGCCAGAGTGGACTGCAGCATGGCGCACCACTGTGTCAGGAAATCCCCGCCGTAGAGCACCAGCGCGGCCACGATGGAACCTCCGATCAGAAATTCCATGCAGCGTCTCGTGGCTATAGCGCCCACAATGACAACCAGGATAATGATAATTGCAACAAGTCCAGTATTCATACGTTTTACCTCCCGGATTTCGGAAATGGAAATAAAAAAGGCGTATCCGCCGTGTCGCCACAGCTGATACGCCTTTGTATCTGCTTTATTTCCCTTTCTGTATGGAACCCATCCTACTCCTTCCGTCTCCGGGACTCAATGCTTTCTTTCTGTAAGAATATACCGAAAATTAAGAAGATATATCCTCTTTCGGGTATGTTTTCTTACCCTTTTGGATTAGTTTTTATTTCAGGCCGAAATCGGCATCACGCCTCATCAGGATGTCAGGCCCAAGCGCTCCATTCCGTGAGCCAGGCCATCCGCGTCAATGTCATCGGTAACCAGATCCGCCGCCGCCTTGACCGCATCCTTGGCGTTGCCCATAGCGACTCCCACAGCCGCGTATTCCAGCATGTCGATGTCATTCGCCCCGTCGCCGAACGCCACCGTGTCCTCCTGACCGATACCGAAATATCTGATCGCGTGCTCCATTCCGGTGGCTTTTTTCACGCCCCGCTTGGTAATCTCGCCCGCGCCGCTGACGCTGCCCGGAATCGGCAGGCTGCCCTCCAGCACCAGAAGTTCCTCCCCCAGCGCCTGCTGTACCTGCTCCACACTCTCGGGACATTCAAAATAGAACATCTTCTCCACATCCCGATGTCCCCGGAGCGAATCCACAATCTCCATACCGTTGGTCACGGCTTTGAGCACCCGCTCGTCCAGGTGGTATTTCTCCGCCACATCCTCGAAGACCTGATAGCTCTTCTTATCCATATAGTTGCCGGAAGCCGCCTGCAGTCCGAAGATGACGGGCCGGCCCGCAAAGAAGTCGATACACCGGTTCAGCGGTTCCTCCCCGATGAAATTGTGGTAAATCTCCTTTCCCTCGCAGCTTACCATCGCCCCCGCCGCGGAGACGACGCCGTCAAAGCCATAGTCCTTCAGAAAAGAATAAATCTGCACCTCATTTCTCCCGGTACACAAAAACAGTTTGTGTCCCTTTGCCCTGGCCTGATCCAACGCTTTTCTTGCCGAATCCGGCAGCTGTCCCTCTTTATTTACCAGTGTCCCGTCGATATCAAAAAACAATGCCTTCATGGTCCGTCCCTGTGTCTGTCCCTTTCTCTGATTTCCGTTGCTTACCTAACATCAGGCAATAGCTTATACCATTTCTGTTCTTTTGTAAATACGGATTCCCAGGGCTTTTTCCGTCAATGTTTTGTCTTCCGGTACTCCCCCGGCGTCATCCCCACCCGATGGCGAAACAGCCTGGTAAAATTTGTCTCGTCGGGGATGCCCACCAGAGCCCCGATCCTGCAGGCGGGCAGCTCACTGCCTAAAAGCAGCATCTTCGCCCTGGCAATCCGCAGCTGCAGAAGGTATTCCTTCGGCGAAAAGGAAGTGTATCTTTTGAATTCCCGGCAGAGGTGGTATTTGCTGAGACCGCAGAACTGCGCCATATCGTCCAGCGTGATCTTCTGCTCAAAATGGTGTTCCAGGTAACTCTGCAGATAGCGGATGGCGTCCGGAATCTTCTCCCTCTCGCCCTGGCTCTGGCAGTCCGCCGCAAAGAGCAGCAGACGCTGAATCTGCTCACTGACTTTCAGTTCCCGCCGTGCATCCGCGGAAGTCCGGAGGGCCAGAAGATGTTCCAGCATCGGCTGATACTCTCCTGACAGGGGACAGTGGAACAGCGGCTCCTTCCCTTCAAAACATTTTCGATACCAGTAATCGGCCGGGCCGCCGGCAATGTGCAAATCGCTGTGAACCCAGCGGTCTCCCCTGGTACGGTAGCTGTGCTCTTTCCTGCAGTCGATCACGAACCCGTCCCCTTCCGCAAGAGGGTAACACCTGCCCTCATACTCCAGTTCCCCCTTCCCCTCATAGGTGTACAGCAGCAGACAGGAGGCAAAATCCTTTCTCCTAGTATAGTAATCGCCGCCCATCTCCATAAGAGAAAAGGTCTGCAGATAGAAAAGATACTCCTGATCCTCCGGGTTCATGGGACGCTCCAGCAGGTAACGCACCTTGCCCGCGATCTGAAAACGCGCATCCGGCGGCAGTTCAAACATACGAGCCTCCTTCCGCGGCCTTCCGGCCTTTTTATCTCAGCAATTTTATATGGTATTTCAGCAAGGAAATCTCTAAAAATCCGATATCTTTTGCAATAAAATTATAGCAAGAACCACATGGAAACTCCAGTGAGAAAGAGAGGAAAACAATATGAAACTTTCCGACATTACCATTTACAGCATGCATCGTCCCCTGGGCTGCGGCGCCGACCCCTGGTTCGGATGGAAGATCGAAAGCGATCAGCCGGACACTCTGCAGGAGGCCTGTCAGATAACCGTCGCCGACGAGGCCGGACAGATCCTCTGGGATACCGGCCGCGTCGCCTCCCGCAAAAACGCCTACCTCCCCTATCAGGGAAGCCCCTTAAAAAGCCGCACCCGCTATCAGGTCACGGTAAACGTATGGGGCAACCACGGCCAGGAGGCCTCCCTCTCCTCCGATTTTGAAACCGCGCTGCTGCACACCTCGGACTGGCAGGCCGGCTGGGCAGAGTCTTCCCTGCGCAAAAAGAAGGGCAAACCCGGCTTCGGGAAGCAGGATCCGGCCACCATGTTCCGGAGAGCTTTTTCCCTGAAGGACACCCCGGCAAAGGCCCGCGTCTACGCCACCTGCCACGGCGCCTATCATCTGAGCGTCAACGGGCAGCGGCCGGATCAGCGGGAATTCGCCCCGGAACACACGGTCTACGAAAAGTATCTCTGCTATCAGACCTACGACGTGACGGGCCTGCTGCAAAAGGGAGAAAACGTTCTGGGCATGTATGTGGGCGACGGATGGTACTTATGCCCCCAGTCTCTGCCGGACATGAAAATCAAACACGCCCACGCCGTACTCTTCCAGCTGGAGGTAACCTACGCCGACGGGACAACAGAGACCATCTGCTCGGACAGCGAGACGACGGTTTCCTACGGCCCGATTCTGTGCAGTGATCTCTACGCCGGCGAGTCCTACGACGCCATCCCGGAACAGCCCGGCTGGGACACCGCCGGTTTTTCGGACAACGGCTGGAAAAAGACTGTCGCCGCCTCCTACAGCCTTGCCAACCTGGTTCCCCAGCTGGGCGAGCCGGTGCTCCCGGCCGTTACGCTCCCCGTAAAGGAAGTGCTCCACTCCCCCAAGGGCGAGACGATTCTCGATTTCGGCCAGAATCTCTCGGGCCGGGTGCGTATGCACGTGGACGCACCAAAGGGAACCGTCATCACGCTGGAACACTGCGAGGTTCTCGACGCGGAGGGAAACTATTTCAACAACATTCTGGGAGCCGGCGGCGTTGGCAAAGGCTGCGATCAGATGTATCGCTACGTCTCCGCCGGAACGCCCGTCGTCTATGAACCCCATTTTACCTTCCACGGTTTCCGCTACGTGAAAGTCAGCGGCCTGGCTCAGGTAAACCCGGAGGATTTTACCGCCGTGGCTCTGACCAGCAAGAAGGAGAACGCCGGCACCTTTTCCTGCTCCGATGAGCGTCTGAACCGGCTCTACGAAAACACCCGCTGGTCCCAGCGCTCCAACATGATGTCCATCCCCACCGACTGCCCCCAGCGGGAGAAGGCCGGCTGGACCGGCGACATGCTGGTCTACGCCAAAACCGCCATGTTAAACGAAGACTGCACCACCCTCTTTACCCGGTGGCTGGACAACATGTCCTGCGATCAGGACAAGTACGGCATTGTCCCCATGGTAGTTCCCTGCGACGGCTCCTATCCCGCCACGGGCAAGATGATCAATCTGATGAGCGGCTGCAAGGGCAAGGCCACCTCCTCCGGCTGGGGAGACGCGGCTGTGGCTGTTCCCTACGCCATGTACCGGGTAACGGGAAACACGGTCATCCTGGAGCGCCAGTACGACTGCATGAAAAAATGGTGCGACTATGTGATCACACAGGCCCGCACACGAAAGCCGAAGCACACTCAGCTTCCGGATGAAATTGAGAATTATCTGTGGGATACGGGATATCATTACGGAGAGTGGCTGATCCCCAGCCAGAATCGAAACGGGATGGATATGAAAAATCTGCAGAAAATCATGGCCGCCAGCTCCTGCTACACCGCCCCGATCTTCGGCTGGTATTCGGTGGCAACCTTTGCAAAAATCGCCTCCATCCTCGGAAAAACTTCCGATGCCGAACAATATCAGCAGACGGCGGACAAGATGAAGACCGCCTTTCAGAAGGGCGTCATCCGGGAGGACGGCACCATGCCCTCAGAGCTGATGGGCGCCTATGTGCTGCCCATCTACTTTGACCTGGTTCCACGGGAACATCAGCAGACCTTCGCTGACCATCTGGTAAAACTGATCCGAGACAACGACAACTGTCTGGACACCGGTTTTCTGGCGACGCCCTTCCTTCTGGACGCCCTCTGTAAAATCGGACGCCGGGATCTGGCCTACGCGCTTCTGTGGCAGGACAAATGCCCCTCCTGGCTCTTCGAGGTAAATCACGGCGCCACCACCATCTGGGAGAGCTGGTACGGTTATGATGAAAAGGGCGCGCCCGGCCGGCTCAGTTTCAACCACTACGCCTTCGGCTGCGTGGACGACTGGATCTTCCGAAACGTAGCCGGCATCGACACCGACACGCCGGGCTACACCCACCTGATCTTCACCCCGAAGCCGGACGAAAAGCTGACCTCCGCCGCCAGAACATTCGAGACCGCCCAGGGGACAGCTTCCTGTCAGTGGGAGATTCGGGACAACGGCAGCACATTCTCCATGGATGTGACCGTTCCCTGCAACGCCACCGCCACGGTCTGCCTGCCGAACGGTCAGACAGAAGAGGTCGGCAGCGGCAGCTGTCACTGGGAGATCGCGTTAAAAGCCTGATCCATATCGGCGATCAGATCCTCCACATGCTCGGTTCCTATGGAGAGGCGGACGGTGTCGGGGTAAATCCCCTGCTGTGCCAGTTCCGCCTCCGTCAGCTGGGCATGGGTGGTGGTGGCGGGATGGATGACCAGGCTCTTCATATCCGCCACATTTGCCAGCAGGGAAAAAATCTCAAGATGATCGATCCACTGTCTGGCTTTCTCCTCCCCTCCCCGGACGCGGAAGGTAAAAATGGAGCCTCCGCCCCGGGGAAAATATTTTTGATACAGTTCATGCTGGGGATGATCCGGCAGGGAGGGGTGGCTGACGGATTTCACCTGGGGATGGGCGGCCAGATACTCCACGATCCGCCTGGTATTTTGTGCGTGACGCTCCAGCCGCAGGGACAGGGTCTCGATACCCTGCAGCAGAAGAAAGGCGTTGAAGGGGGAGATGGCCGCTCCCGTATCCCGCAGCAGCACAGCCCGGATGTAGGTCACAAGAGCCGCAGGCCCCGCCGCCTCCGCGAAAGACACTCCGTGATAGCTGGGATTCGGCTCGGCGATGGAGGGGAATTTGCCGGAAGCCTTCCAGTCGAAAGTCCCTCCGTCCACAATGATTCCTCCCAGCGTCGTCCCGTGTCCGCCGAGAAATTTTGTGGCGGAGTGTATCACGATGTCCGCCCCGTGCTCAATGGGCCGGATCAGATAGGGCGTCCCGAAGGTGTTGTCGATGACCAGCGGAATGTCGTGATCATGGGCAATCCGCGCCACCGCGTCAATATCCGGGATATCGCTGTTGGGATTTCCCAGGGTCTCAATAAAAATACACTTCGTGTTTCCGCGAAGGGCAGCTTCCACCGCCTGCAGATCGTGGATATCCACAAAGGATGTCTCAATGCCATAATCCGCCAGGGTGTGGGCCAGCAGATTGTAGGTACCTCCGTAAATCGTCTTCTGGGCCACCACATGATCCCCGGCCTTTGCCAGGGCCAGCACCGCGTAGGTAATGGCCGCCGCCCCGGAAGCCGTGGCCAGCGCAGCCGTTCCTCCCTCCAGCGCAGCCACCCGTTCTTCCAGCACTTCCTGGGTGGGATTCGTCAGTCTCCCGTAAATATTCCCGCTCTCCTTCAGTTCAAAACGATCCGCCGCCTGCTCGCAGTTGTCAAACACATAGGCCGCAGTCTGGTAAATCGGAACCGCCCGGGCTCCCGTGGCCGGATCCGGCTGTCCCTGCCCCGCGTGAAGCTGCAGTGTCTCGAAGTGATATGCCCTGTCATTGTCTCTGTTGCCGTTCATCTTTCTCTTCCTTTCCTCTGTTCCCGCCAATGCCAGCGGATGATTTCTGGTCTGTAGTCGTTGTATGATTCTCCCTGTTTTTTTACGTCCCTGTCATATTATCCCATTATTCCTATCGAGTCAATAGGAAATTATCTCTTGCCTTCCCTTATCCATACAAACCTACATTTTCCCTTGACAAATCATAAGGTACCTGTCTAAAATATATCAGGTACCTTATCAATTTGGATCACAGAACGTAAACATAGTTACAGGAGCATACTCATGGATTTACAGGACGAACAGATCATCACGCTGTTCTTCGATGTCTGTCGGAGAAACCAGCGGTATCACGACAGAGTTTCCGGCAGCGACGATCCCTCCCGAGGACAGTATTACTGTCTCGCCATTTTGGACGGAGCGGGAACTGTCAGCCAGCGGGAACTGGCGGACCTTCTGCACATCCGCCCTGCCTCCGCCGGCGAGCTGTTAAACCGTCTGGAGGCGAAGGGCTGGATTGACCGCCGCCCGTCCCCCCGGGATAAGCGTGTGCGGCTTGTGGAACTCACTTCCGCCGGGAAGGCGAAGATCGACGCCGTGCGCCAGGAGAAGAAGGACAACGACAAAATGATGCTGGCCCCTCTGCGTGCGGAGGAACGTCAGCGGTTTTTTGAGATATTGACAAAAATCAACAACTATTATCTTCATATGGAACAGGAGTTGAATAAGAGAAATGAATAACACGACCAAAACAACAAAACAATCCGCAGCTGCTCTCACAAACCGCAGGCGAAACCTGATTTTCCTGAATATCGTGATCAGCTGTATCGCCTCGTCCCTGTTGTCCACGGCTTTGACCACCGCCCTCCCCTCCATTATGGAGGATCTGTCCATCAGCGCCACCACCGGGCAGTGGCTGACCAGCGGCTACTCTCTGGCCATGGGGATCATGATGCCCCTGACCGCCTTTCTGATCCGCCGGTTTCCCACCAGACGTCTCTATATTTTCAGCCTGGTGCTCTTTCTGGCCGGTTTGTTTTTAAACGCCATCGCGCCCAGCTTTCCGCTGATGATGGCAGCCCGGGTGCTTCAGGCCAGCGGCAACGGCATCATGAGCGCTATGGCCCAGGTCATTATCTTGACGATCTATCCGGCCAAAAAACGGGGAACCGCCATGGGCTGGTACGGCCTGTCCATCGGTGCCGCTCCCGTGATTGCCCCCACCCTGGCCGGCCTGATCGTGGATTCCATCGGCTGGAGAGCGATCTTCTATCTCTCCATGATCATCATCTGCGCGTCCCTGGTCTGGAGCATTCTCGTCTTTACCGATGTGCTGGAAACCTCTGTCAGCAGTTTTGACACCGTCTCCTTCCTTCTGAGCGTCTTCGCCTTCGGCGGCGTGACGCTGGGCATCGGAAATATCGGAAGCTATCCCTTCCTGAGCCTGCAGGTGCTGGGCATTCTGGCAGTGGGTCTGATTACCGCCATCCTCTTTGTGAGAAGACAGTTCGGCCTCGAGACGCCTTTCCTGGAGCTTCGGATCTTAAAGAGCCGCCAGTATGCCCTCAGTGTCATCGGCAGTGTTTTTCTCTATCTGGTCATGATGGGCTCCTCCATGCTGATGCCCCTCTACATCCAGAACACCATGGGATACTCGGCCACCGTCTCGGGCCTTGCCGTCCTTCCCGGCTCCCTGATCATGGCCATGATCAGCCCCTTTGCCGGAAAATTTTATGACCGGCTCGGCATGAAGAAACTGTTTCTGGCAGGTTCCATCTGCATGTTCGCCAGCAATCTCGGAATGATTTTCATCAATTCGAATATGAATCTGCTGCCCGCCATCCTCCTAAACATAGTGCGCAATCTCTCCGTCGGGTGCCTTCTGATGTCTCTGGTTACCTGGGGCAACAGCGGAATCGAGACAGAGAAGATCGCCGACGGCACAGCCCTTCTGACCTCCCTGCGGACCATCGCCGGGGCCATCGGAACCGCTGTCTTCGTGGGCATCATGAACGCGGTAAGCCAGAGTGCTTCCGCCACGCTCCCGGCCCGGGAGGCATCCATGCGGGGCGTCAACATCGCCTTCCTGTGCATGAGCGCCGTGTCTCTGATCCTTGTGCTAATCGCCGTCTTCGGCGTAAAAAAAGAGGGAGATGACCGCTAATCCGTCATCTCCCTCTGTCTCTGCCACATGACCAGATCCGCCAGGGTGGTACCCTCGGCGGTCTCGTCGATGGCGTCCTTCATCTTCTTCCAGAACAGCAGCGTCACGCAGTTCTCCGCCCTTGGACAGAGATTCTCCTCCATCTCCAGGCAGGCCACCGGCGCCAGAGTACCTTCCGTCAGCCGCAGGATCTTCCCCATGGTATACCAGGAAGGATCATGGGACAACAGATACCCGCCCTGGGGGCCCCGGATGCTCCGGACAAAGCCCGCCTTCGTCAGAGTGGCCACCACCTGCTCCAGGTACTTGTCCGAGATCTCCTGCCGGATGGACACATCTTTGACCCTGACCGGCTTTCCCTCGCTGTGCATCGCCAGGTCCAGCAAAAACCGCAGGGCATATCTCCCCTTTGTAGAAATCAGCATAGATCCTCCTCATCCATAAACAGCGGCGTGGACAGATACCGGTCCCCGGAATCCGGCAGAAGCACCACAATCTTCTTCCCGGCATTTTCCGGCCGGGCGGCAAGGATCGAAGCCGCCTTTAAGGCTGCGCCGGAGGAGATACCCACCATGATTCCCTCCGCCAGGGCAAAATGTTTTCCCTCGGCAAAGGCGTCCTCATTTTCAATGGGCAGAATCTCGTCATAGATCCCGGTGTCGAGAATCTTCGGCACAAAGCCCGCCCCGATTCCCTGAATCTTGTGAGGCCCTGCCGTCCCTTTGGAGAGCACCGGGCTTGCCGCCGGCTCCACCGCCACAATCTTCACATCCGGCTTCTTCTCCTTCAGATATCTGCCCACACCGGTGATGGTTCCGCCGGTGCCCACGCCGGCCACGAAGATATCGATATCTCCGTCCATCTGCGCAAAAATTTCCGGTCCGGTCGTCTCATAGTGGGCCCTGGCGTTTGCCGGATTGTCAAACTGTCCCAAAATCACGGAACCGGGGATCTGGGTCTGAAGCTCCTTCGCCTTCTCGATGGCTCCGGTCATTCCCTTCGCCCCATCGGTCAGAACCAGTTT
>ERZ1643246.2767-NODE-2767-length-16030-cov-5.686009_pt1 | contig 16030 bp, 11 predicted proteins | sample MGYA00579265_ERZ1643246 | MGnify/ENA primary metagenome ERZ1643246 (study PRJEB29033, sample SAMEA4952261) | chicken gut metagenome | biome: Broiler Chicken; feature: Gastrointestinal Tract; material: Caecum | place: Ireland | collected 2018 | study: Broiler... | reverse complement strand
TTTATCGGCAAAATTGATTGAATGATACCAATATCTTTAACTATGTGATACCGGGCGGTCCTTTCCCGACGTGAATCTTCTGGAGGATCTGTGCCGGGAACTGGATATTAGTGTCGGCGATCTTCTCGCCGGGAAAAAGCTTGAGCCGGAACAGTATCAGGAAGAGACAGAGAAGATGCTGGTGGCGAATATCAGCAGCGGGCAGCTGTACGGTTTTCAGATTATCCTGTACCTTCTGACAGCGGCGGCTGTGATCATGGTCGATATTCCTTTTCTTCTTGACCATGAGGGAATTTTGCCGGACTGGAATCCGATTACGGGATGCTGCTGGGTAAGCGGGATAGTTGTGGCGATCTGTACCACCTATCTGGATAAGAAGATCCCCGGACGGGAATTTCGGATGTCAAATCCCTTGATGGAAGGGGTGGCAGGAGGCCTCTACTTTCTGTTCCTGATGTTGTTTAACGATATGATCGCGGGAAGAAACATTGCGCCCACGGAAGAAGAAAAATTTACGGAGGCGGTCATAATCGCCATTTGTCTTATCTTTGTAGTCGGTATCCGGGCGCTCATGGCTCTGAGCAGGCGCAAAGAACTCAAGGAGTGGGAGCGTTACGGGAAATAGCTTCGCTGCTTACTGTTGTATATACTGACACTACGGTCACTTTTGAAGAATCAATCTTTCTGGGGGTAGACTTGTTTGACGCCATACCACTATTTGCCAGATTTCAATTTCTCTACCGTAGCAAACGATAGCTTGTACGGCCACATGCCCCCAAATTGCCTGCTTACGGTATATCCTGTGAAGGAAATACGGTCGCGGGAGCAGAAATTGTACTATAGTGGTATAACCAGGGGAAATCCTATGGCTATTCTGAGAAAAGTGTGATTTTTTACCGTAGCGTCGGTGTGCAAGGGACAATACGGTCGAAAAATGACTGATGCTTGTCCTTTTAACGCTATTTTCCTTCGCATAGGAGTGCCGGAAGTGGCAAAAAGGCGGAAAATCAGCCCTGAAAGATCTGAAAGAGCCAAAGTGGTGGTAGATGGTGGCAGGAAAAGGAAAAAAAGGACAGCGCCGGAACCAAATGGTTCCGACGCTGTCTTTCGTATCGGCAGATCTTTCGCGGCGATGCAATGGTCTTTGCGTTTACGCCTGCTTCTCGGCTTTTTCTTCCTTCTCTGCGTGAAGCAGTTCCTTTCCGGAGGTAACCACGATGGTCACGCCCAGGATCATCAGCAGGACTGCGACGATCAGCTGCAGACCTTCTACCATGAAGACGCCGGTTCCGGCGGAAAATGCCTGAACCAGGGAGATAAATCTCTGGATCAGTGCCGTGAAGGTAACGATCAGCATGATCACGAAGGGCGGAACCAGTGTTTTCATGGTTCTGCCGGTTACTTTCAGGAATACGCACAGGGTAATCAGTACCAGGGCGCTCAGAAGCTGGTTGGCGCTTCCGAACAGCGGCCAGATATTGGAGTAGCCGACCTGTGTCAGAATGTAGCCGAATACCAGAGTAATCAGCGTGGATACATATTTGTTGCAGAGTACCTTTCTCCAGCCTTCCGCGTGCTCCATGTCATCCACGGAGAACAGCTCCTGGAAGGACATACGTCCGATTCTGCAGACCGAATCCAGTGTGGTAAATGCCAGAGCGGACACACACATGGTCATGAAGCTCTGCGCAACATATACCGGGATGCCGAACATTTCCAGGAATCCGGCGACACCGGAGGAGAAGATCTGGAACGGAGTTCCGGTTGCGGCAGTTCCATCCGCGCTCGCTGCGGCGCCTGCCACACACAGGGCAACGACGGCCAGAAGGCTCTCCAGGATCATTGCGCCGTAACCGACCTTGAGCATATCCTTCTCGTTGGATACGGTCTTGGAGGAGGTACCCGATGACACCAGGCTGTGGAAACCGGAAACGGCTCCGCAGGCTACGGTTACAAACAGAATCGGGAACAAGGTTCCAAGGCTTTCATTCTGGAATCCGGTAAATGCCGGAAGGTTCATGTTCGGATGGGCAAAGATCAGACCCAGCACAGCGCCGGCGATCATGCCGATGAACATGAAGGTGGACATATAGTCACGGGGCTGCATCACAAACCACATCGGAAGTACGGCAGCCAGGAAAATGTAGGCAAAAGCGATGTAGATCCACATGTCCTTGCCGAGGATTACCGGCAGATTCATTCCGCATACAAAGGCGAGAACGGTAAATACCAGGCCCAGGGCAACTTCTTTCCATCCGGTCAGTTTGATCTTGTGCTGCAGTACGCCGAAGACTGCGGCAAAGAGGATGAAAAACAGGGAAATGCTTCCGGCTGCGCCGTTTACGGTAGCATTCTCGGAAAGAGTCTGTACGCCGTCCGTAACCACATAGGCGTTAAAGGTGTCCGCCACCATGTCCGCGAAAGCCGCGATGACGATCAGGCAGAACAGCCAGCAGAAGCCCAGAAACAGTTTCCGTCCGGTTTTTCCGATGTACTTTTCAATCAGAAGTCCCATGGATTTTCCGTCGTTCTTCACGCTGGCGTACAGCGCGCCGAAGTCGGTCACGGCTCCGAAGAAGATACCGCCAAGGATAATCCACAGCAATACCGGAAGCCATCCGAAAGCGGCTGCCTGAATGGCGCCGGTAACAGGGCCGGCTCCGGCGATTGATGAAAACTGATGGGCAAATACGGTAAGGCCGTCGGTGGGGACGTAGTCCTGTCCGTCGTTATGTACAACAGCGGGTGTTTTGGCATTCGGATCAATGCCCCATTTTTTTGCCAGCCACCGTCCGTACAGTGCATAGGCCGCAATCAGGCAGACAGCGGCGATCAGTACGATTACAAGTGTGTTCATAATTCTCCACTCTCCTTAATTGTTAAATTGTGGAATCAAAGTCAGGCGATGGCGGGGGAAACCGAGGGAGAAAACGCGGGTTCGGAAAATAAAAAACGTCCTCCGGCAGATCACTCTGCCAGAAGACGAAATCACATTCCGCGTTACCACTTCTCTTACCGGATATCCGGTCTCTCGTTCCCGTCGTCCGAAAATCTGCTGTGAAAACAGATACCCTTCGGATTAACAGGCTTCCCTTTAACGGAGGAAATCCGGTCCGGGTTACTGTCATCTGGTTCGCCCCGACGGCTCGCAGGGGATGGCTGTCCTGACGCTGTCATTCCCTCGCACCAACCGGGAACTCTCTGAAAACAGTTCTGTCATGGAAGTCCTGTCCTGTTCTTCGCATTGATTTTGATTCACTTAATTCTGCTTCATTATAGCTCAAAATTGTAGAATGTCAACAAAAAAGTGAAAAAAATTTTGGTAGTTTGTACACGGGCGTTATTCTATCCGCCGTTTCGTGTTGCGATACTGCAGGGGCGTCATGCCGTATTTCTTTTTGAAAACGTTCTGAAAATACGCCTGACTGGAATAGCAGAGATGGCTGCTGATTTCAGCCAGATTTTTTTTGCTGAACAGCAGCAGACTCTTTGCCTCCTCCAGCTTGCATCGGCTGATAAAGGCTCCCGGCGTGATGCCGAGCTCTTTTCGGAAACGTTTGGTAATGAAGGAAGGACTGCGACCGATCGCCTTTGCCACATCCTCCACGCTGATGGGGCTGTCGGTATGACTGCGAATATAGTTCATCGCGTTAAAGACATCTGCCGACAGACCTTTGGGGATTTTATTTTTTCCGGCCAGCTGACAGAATTCCAGCAGCATATTGTAGCAGAGCATCTCAATTTCCCGGACGGAGGAAAGTTTTTCCGCCTCCTGGACATAGGAGTCCAGAAGGGCATAGGCCAGATCCACGGAGACACCGCCGGGAATGGCGCCGATCATGACCACGTTGGTGATCGTCTTGATGAAGAGATTTTTGGCCTGGCGCAGGGAGGTGGTGGCCAGGGTGTTGGCGTTCAGGTTTAAGGGAACCTGATTCAGGTGTCGCTTCAGATCCTCCACATTCCCCTTGCGGACGCGTTCATAGAGATCCAGTTCGTAAACGTAAGTGGAGTGCTTTTCGTCCTCCTTTTCGTATTCGGGGCGCAGGATTTCCCCGGTAGATTTCTCTGTCTCCTCGGAAAAGCCCTCGCCGAAAAAGTGTGACAGGTCCACGGTTTCCTGATTGATGCATTGATGGATTAGAATCAGATGCCTGACAAACTGCACGGTACTGATCTGTGGAATCGTATTTAAAAATTCCGCGATGGATTCCCGTTCCTGCGGGGGAATAAACAGTTCTCTCATATATTCGTTGATCAGTTCGTTTGTGGGATGTATCCCGAAATTGGGCCACAGGATGATCAGCAGATCGGTGCCCTTGACCTCTATCATGCCGTACTCGATATCCGGGTTGTAGTTGTTCAGGCAGGGCAGATTGAGCCCGCTGGTATCGATCTCGTGGGTTCGGTAGGAGGGCATGGAAAGCATACTGCCGATGGTTGTATAAACAGGGGTGTTCCCCTTCAGAAGATCGATGGGGATGCGGGTTGCCGCATAATAGTTTTTGCAGAAAGCAATATAATCCATATTCATGAAAAGTCCTCCCTTCTTCATGTTACAGCCAGTATAGATGGAAAAAATGGCCCGGTCAATATTGAAATTTACAAACAAAGACTTTTTTATACAATACCGGAGACAGAGTACGTGATATTCTTTCCGAAGAGATCTTTCCAAAGAGATCATTCTGGATCGATACTCCCAGAGCAGTGGGAGACAGACAAGGAGGAAATGGATGAAGGAGAGCAGGAAACAGAAAAAAAGGTATATGGATACGGCGCTCCCGCCAAAGGAGCGGGCAAAGGCGCTGTTGGAAGAACTGAGTCTGGAAGAGAAAGTGGCACAGCTGAACTGCGTTTGTATTTTCAGCGAGGAGGGGACGGACCCGGAGAAGATCAGAGGGCTGATGTCATGCGGAATTGGAGCGGTGAGCACGCTGGAACTGCGCCGGATGAAAACGCTGGAAGAGGCGGCGGACTGGCAGATTCGCGTGCAGAGAGCGGCTATGGACAGCAGCCCTCATCGGATTCCCGCCATGTTTCATATGGAAGGGCTCTGTGGGGCTTTTCTCCAGGACGCGACCAGCTTTCCGGCGGGGATCGGCCGGGGGGCTTCCTGGGATCCCGGACTTGAGGAAGAGATCGGGCGGGTTGTCAGCAGGCAGGAGAAGGCCTGCGGCATTACCCACATTTTCGCCCCGGGGCTGGATATTTCCCGGGATTCCCGGATGGGCCGCCAGGGAGAGACCTACGGGGAAGATCCGACCCTGGCTGCCGCGCTGGGAGTGGCCTACACGAAAGGGATTCAGACGGAGGAAACCGCCGGCCGAAAGGCGGATGCTGTGGCAAAGCATTTTCTGGCTTTCCACAATTCCATTGGAGGCATTCACGGCGCGGACAGTCAGACGCCGGAGCGGCTGCTTTGGGAGATCTATGGAAAACCTTTCCAGGCGGCCATTTCTCTGGCGGGACTGAGGGGAATCATGCCCTGCTACTGCAGCCTGAACGGGGAACCGGTATCCCTGTCAAAGCATCTGTTGACGGATCTGCTCCGGGAGGAGATGGGATTTGAAGGGCTGTGCGTCAGCGATTACGGGGCGATTGGCAACGCCTTTTCCTACCAGCACGTGGGGGAGAGACCGGAGGAGACAGGATGGATGGCTCTGTCGGCGGGGATGGATATGGAACTGCCCAATCCTGCCGGGTTCGGGGAGGCATTTGCCGAAATGTTCCGCCACGGGGAGGCGGATGAAGCCGCATTGGACCGGGCGGTCCTGCGGGTGCTGACAGAAAAATTTTCCATGGGACTCTTCGAGCATCCCTTTGCCCTGGTCGGGAAGGAACTGTGCCGGGAATTTTACGATGAAAGAGACAGAGAGATCTCCCTGCGGTCGGCGAAGGAATCTCTGGTTCTCTTGAAAAACGACGGCGTCCTCCCGCTGAGAGCGGATGTGAAAAAGATCGCGCTGATTGGCCCCCATGCCGACAGCCCGCGAAAATATTTTGGCGGGTATACCCATATGTGCATGATGGAGTCCACCCTTGCCATTGCCAATTCCATCGCCGGGGTGAGCGGAAATGAAAATATCACGGGGGAAAAGATCGTCACGGTGCCGGGGACCAATATTCAGTCCGACGAGGGGCCGGAGTTTGATGAGATTCTGAAAAGACAGAAACCCCAGTGCAAAAGTATCCTGGAGCAGCTGAGGATCCGCTATCCTGAGGCTCAGATCCGATATGCCCGGGGCTATCCGGTGGCGGGAAATTCCAGGGAGGGATTTGCCGAAGCCCTGGAGATTGCCCGGGATGCCGATGTGATCCTGTTGACTCTGGGAGGAAAACATGGCACCTGTTCCATGGCTACCATGGGAGAGGGTGTGGACGCGTCGAACATCAATCTGCCGCCCTGTCAGGATGCTTTTCTGGAGGAAGTTTCCAGGCTGGGAAAGCCGGTAGTGGGGATTCACTTTGACGGGAGACCTGTCTCCAGCAATGCGGCGGATCAATTTCTGAACGCTGTCCTGGAGGCCTGGAGCCCGGCGGAGATGGGAGCGGAAGCGGTAGTCGGCGCGCTGGCCGGAGACGATAATCCGGGAGGAAAACTTCCGGTGACGGTAGCCTACCACGCGGGACAGATTCCGATCTATTACAATCACCCGGGAAATTCCTGCTGGCATCAGTCGGGGAGCATTGGATTTTCCGATTATGTAGACCTGCCCCACAGGCCTCGCTATGTGTTTGGACATGGGCTTTCCTATACGAGTTTTGCTTACGGAGATCTTCGGATTTCATCGGAGCATATCGCGCCGTTCGGGAAGGCAGAGATCCGGTGCCTGGTAACCAACTCCGGGAACCGCCCCGGGGATGAGGTGGTTCAGCTGTATTTGAAGGATGCGCGGGCTTCCATGATCCGGCCGGTAAAGGAGCTGGCGGGGTTCACGCGGATTCGCCTTTTGCCGGGCGAGACGAAAGAGATCTGTTTTTCTGTGGAAATGTCCCAGTTGGCATTTCTCGACCGCAATATGGAGTGGAAGATCGAAAAGGGAAAGACCGAAGTGGAGATCGGAAGTTCTTCCGAGGATATACGGCTGAGAGGCTCTTTTGAAATCACGGAGGATGCCCGGATCGCCGGTAGAAACCGCGGATTTTTCGCAAAGATAACAATAAAATCGAAAAATACAATATAAAAGTTAAAAATACAATACTTTATCGAAAACATATGATAATTTTTCACTGAAAGGTGCAGGGAAACCTGCCGAATTTACAGATGAAAGTAGGAGGAGGTTTTGCAATGAAGAGAAAGAAACTGCTCAGCCTGCTGCTGGTGGGGACGATGGCGCTTGGGTCGCTCGCTTTTACCGGCTGCGGCAGCAAAAGCGACAGCGGCGACGCGAACACATTTTCCTGGTGGATCATCGCCACGGATGGAGACGGTACGTACTACGATGAGTACGAAGATCATCCCGGCGCACAGTGGCTGAACAATCAGTATTGGGATGTGGAGAACCACACGCTGGGAACGAAGGACAACGGAGAGGAAGTCAACTTTACATTCCAGACGCCCATTTCCGGTTCCGAGACGGACAATTTCAACACGATGATCGGTACGGGCGAGTACACGGACCTGATCGACCTGAGCTATTATCAGGGAAGTATCGCGGCGCTGGCTGAGGATGGCGTCCTGATGGATATTACCGAGTATGTGGAGGAGTACATGCCGGATTATGTTGCTCTTCTGGATGAACATCCCGACTGGAAATCCCAGGTAACGACTACAGACGAGGACGGCAACGTCCATTACTATTATCTCCCGCTGCTTTCCGATGGAGCCAGAGATCCCTGGGATGGCTTCGTGTACCGGAGAGACTGGATCGTGAAGTACGCGGAGCCCACCGAGTATGTCTGGGATTGGGACAGCGCTTACGTGCAGGAGAACGGCCATCCGGAGGTAACGCCTCTGGAGAAGGCGGTAGAGCAGAACAACTTAAACGGCTGGAAGAAGAATGAGGTAACGGAGTTTACCGCGAATCCGGGAGACGATCCGGACAATACCTACACAGACAATGTGATTTTCCCCAGCGGTACCAGTGATCCGCTGACCATCAGCGACTGGGAGTGGATGTTCGAGGCTTTTGATAAGGCTCTGAGCGAGAGAGGATACGACGGCGATTCCGACGCTTACTGCATCAGCATCCCCTACGGCGGATATTTCCAGATGGGAGATCTGGTATCTTCCTTCGGAGGAGGAAACGGTTATTACTATGTGAACGATGAGGGAGAGGTGTCCTTCGACGCGACTTCGGAAAACTTCAAGACTTATCTGGAGTGTATGAATACCTGGAACAACAACGGATGGCTGGACACCAAGTTTGAGACCCGTTCCGGAGATCTGTTCTATATGATCAATCAGAGCGGTTTCAACCAGGGTAAAGTCGGCATGTGGGAAGGCATGGTTTGGGACACCGGAACCAAGATCCGCACCACCTGCATGGACGCTTCCGACCAGCAGGATGCTTTCGTGATGGGATGCGCGTTCCCGATCAACGATATGTATGGTACAGAAGAACAGATGTATCAGGAGCCGGATGCTTTCTACGGAGAGACGGCGGGACCGGTTAGCGGCGGCGTTGGCATTACCACAAAAGCTGAGGACAAGAACCTTCCGGCATTGTTTACCTATCTGAACTGGTGCTATACCGAGGAGGGAGCTCTTCTGGGATGCATGGGTCTGAGCCAGGAGCAGTATGAGAGTATGGAATTTGATCCGGATATCTATGAGGAGTATGGATTTACCGAAGGCCTCTATCATGTGGAGGATCGGGACGGTGTAAAGACCTATGTGAATAATATTCCGCAGGATTCCACCTTAAACGGCAACGCCTTTATGACAGGACGTCTGACTGCCCGCCTGCAGATGACCGGCGTGGGCGAAGGACTGGATTACGCCATCGACAATGGCGAGAGCGAGACCTATCAGGCATGCCGCAAGGAATACGGCAGATATGTGAGCACAGGCAATGTGACCGCTTACTCCACGAAGCTGACCGATGAGGAGAACGAGACTGCGAACAGCGTATATACGCAGCTTTCCGATTATCTGAATCAGACAGTTCCGGCGATGATCAAGAACGGTGTGGACAGCAGTTGGGATGAGTATGTGGAGAAGGTGCAGTCCTTTGACACGGACTCTGTCTGCGCGATCTACCAGAAATATGTAGACGAGGCTCACGGAAAGTAAGAGAAGGCATAAACGCAGGACCCCGGCATATATATGTTCTGAGAGGATGACCGGAGGGAATCTGTGAATAGAAATTTATGGACAAAGAGAAGGAGTGCAGAATCTTTCTGCCTCCTTCTGTTGTTATTGCTGCTGGCATTCGGCGCGGCATTTCTGCTGCGTCACGTCGGCAGCTTTTTTCGTGAGGACGCGGCGTCAGCCTTCGGGGAGAAGGGTTATATCACATGGGCGGATTTCGACGTGAGCCTTGAGGCGCTGGAGGCGGCCTATCAGTGGGACGTGGACAGCTATGGGGAGAAAGACCATGTGGGATGGGTGGAACTTCTGGCTTATCTTGGGGCGGAATACGGCGGAGATTTCAGTGATTTCCGGGCGTCCGACCTGAAAAAGGCCGCAGAACAGGTGCGAAGGAAAGGCACGGAGAAGCTGCGGAAGGATAAGAAGAATTTTCGTTATTATTACGAGGCATACTCTGCGGCGCTCGCCGGGATGGTGGGAGAGTACGAGATCGCGGAGGAGAAAAAGTACGGCTTAAAGGCTTTCAGTCCTATTGCGAAGGGATTCTCTTACACGGCTTACGATGACTTCGGCGCCTCCCGAAGTTACGGAGGCGAGCGGCAGCATCTGGGGCATGATATGATGGCGGAGGCGGGGACGCCCATCGTGGCCATAGAATCCGGCGAAGTGACAGCGCTGGGCTGGAATCAGTATGGAGGCTGGAGGGTCGGCATCAGCAGTTTCGATGGAAAGCGGTACTACTATTACGCTCACATGCGAAAGGATCGTCCCTATGCCGAGGGCCTGAAGCAGGGGGATATCGTAACGGCGGGGGATGTGATCGGCTATGTGGGACGGACCGGTTACAGCGCCACGGAAAATGTCAACAATATTGAAGTTTACCACCTGCATGTCGGCATGCAGTTGATCTTTGACGAATCTCAGCGGGAGGGAGACAACGAGATCTGGATCGACATGTATGCCCTGACACAGTTTCTGGACCGGCACCGGTCGGAGGTGGTTCGGAATGCCGAAACGAAGGAGTGGACCAGAAGATATCCCATGAAAGACCCGCTGACGGAGGCTTTGAAATGAAGACGTCGGCAAACCGGGAAACCGGCAAATATGGTAGCGTCAGTCATTTCTCGACCGTATTGTCCCTTTGTACACTGACGCTATGGCCATTTGACGGGAAAATGCTAGGAAAGGGTCAGGCATGCGGTCGTGCTTGGAAAAAGGGGAAATATGAAAAATGCAAAAGGGTTTCGTTTTTGGAAACCCCTTTGCAGACTGTATGGTCAGTCCTCCGGTTTTGCCTTTGGCGGCTTCTTCTGGCAGCCATCCAGAATCGGCGTGATCAGATCCAGTTTGGTTTTCAACACGATTTCCAGGCTGGTCAGTTTGTCGACCGTATCCTGGACAGATTTGTTGACCTCCAGGATGTCCTTGCAGTCACAGTTGTGCATCTCCAGCACCTTCTGGATTTTTTCGCCCTCCGCGTTGAGAATATGGGAAATGGCGGTCTCCTCCAGAGCTATGGACTGAAGAAGGGAAGAGGCGGCGCAGCATTTGTCAATATTGGGACATTCGATTTTTGGCATACTCATAATGATAAACTCCTTTTTTCTTTACCATATGCAAAGATGAGAGATTCTGTGTATTTGCGGGACAAAGTGTGGTAGAATACAAAGGAAAGGTAAAGGAAGAGAGGGTATACGGATGGTAAAAATCATTTCGGACAGTACTTGTGATCTGTCCAGGGAACTGTTGGAGAAACATGATATCACGATATTGCCTCTGCATATCGTGCTGGGAGATAAGGAATATCTGGACGGCGTCAATATTACGCCGGACGAAATCTATCAGTGGTCGGATGCCAACAAGACCACGCCGAAGACGTCAGCCGCCTCCATGGAGGATGTGACGGCAGCTTTCGCGCCTTATGTGAAGGAACAGCGGGAAATTGTGTGCTTTTGCATTTCCGGGGAGATGTCTGTCACAGCCAATGTGATGCGGATGGCTGCCCGGGAACTGGAGGCGGAGGATCTGATCCATGTGATCGATTCCAGAAATCTTTCCACCGGCATCGGTCTTCAGGTGCTGGAGGCTGCGGAGATGGCGGAAGCCGGAAAGAGCGGGCAGGAGATTGAGGAGGCGATTCTTGCTCTTCAGCCGAAGGTTCGGGCAAGCTTTGTGGTGGACACGCTGACCTATCTCTACCGTGGCGGCAGATGCAGCGGGCTGGAGGCCATGGCCGGCGGCATGTTGAAACTGCACCCGAAGATCGAGGTAAAGGATGGCGTGATGGGAAGCTCCAAGAAGTATCGGGGCAAGATCGACAAGGTCATCCTCTCCTATGCCAGGGACATGGAGGCGGATCTGAAAATGCCCGGGCCAAGAGAGTGTTCATTACCCACTCCGGCTGTGATCAGGCGGTGCTGGATCAGGTGCGGGAGTATGTGGAAGGCCTGCATCATTTTGACGAGATTCTGATGACCCGGGCGGGAAGCGTGATCTCCAGCCACTGCGGCCCCGGAACGCTTGGGGTTCTGTTTATCGCGGAGTAGGGGCAGCGCGGCCCTATGGCTGAACAGGAGATAAGATACCAGTCGGCAGAACCGGCGGATGGGAGGAAATATGGGAGAGCGGATAAGGGATTTTTCGGTGAGACACACGATTCTGTTCTGCATCGCTGTGGAGATCGCAGGATTGGCGGCGCTTATCATATTTGGCGGGATAATCGTTCTTGCGTTGCCGGAGGCGGACTACTACATACAGATGCTTTTGCAGGAGACAGCGGCAGCGGCCCTTGCCTGGTGGATGATGAAAGTGTGCGGCATGGGGGATGTGGTAAAGAAAAAAGGGTATGGCTTCGCCAGCGGGCTGTTGGCGGGGATGTACTTTCTCGTCATTGGCATCTACTCTCTGGTAGTCTTTCTTTTTCTGGGACTGTTTACCGTGGCCGTCTATCCGGCAAGCGTTTCGGTCCGCCCCTGGTACCTGATTCTTCCCTATGTGCTGTGTATGATGATGGTGGGCGTCTTCGAGGAGTTCCTGTTTCGGGGGATCATAGCGGGGAAGTTGCTGCGGCATTTTGGAGCAACGTCCCGCGGCGTGTGGAAGGCGGTTATTCTTTCAGGTGTCCTCTTCGGCTGTGCCCATCTGATCAATCTCCGGGGCAGCTCTGTCACGGGCGTGCTGGTGCAGTGCGCGGTAACTGTGATGATGGGTATGGCTTTTACTGCGGTTTATTTCCGGTCCGGCTGTATCTGGGCGCCGGCGTTCCTCCACGGTTTTGTGGATGTGGCGGCGGGAAGTCTGACAGGAGTTTTTGATACGGGAACTACCATCGCCGGGACCGTTTCCGCCTATACGCCCATTCAGCTTCTGGGGGCGATTCCCTATATCATTGTCCTGCTGGTTATTCTGCGGCCGGCTATGATGGCGGAAGTGCTTGCCCTGTGGAACCGAAGGGAACACATCGGGCCGGCAGGAGAAGAGAAAAGGGAGAAGGCGGCGGGGAAAACAGGAAGAGAGGAATAAGATACCCATGAGAAACGAGAATTTCAGAGAGTTTGCCAAATACGCGTCCCTCAACACCCTGGGGATGGTCGGGCTGTCCCTGTATATTCTGGCGGACACTTTTTTCATATCCAAGGGATTGGGCGCCAACGGGCTGACGGCGCTGAATCTGGCCCTTCCCATTTACAACCTGGTGCACGGCGCCGGACTGATGCTGGGTATGGGCGGAGCCACCCGGTATTCCATTGTCGTCAGCAGAGGCGACAGGGAACGGGGCAATGAAGCTTTTACCGCCACCATGATGCTGATGGCGGCTTTTTCGTTGGTTTTTATGGCGTTGGGACTGTTTTTTTCCGGACAGATCACGACACTGCTGGGGGCGGACCCGGAAGTCTACGAGATGACCCGGACGTATCTGAAGGTCATCCTTCTGTTCTCGCCGGCTTTTATCTCCAACGAGATTTTTCTGGGGTTTGTGCGCAACGACGGCAATCCCCGCCTTGCCACGATCTGTATGCTGATGGGAAGCCTTTTCAACATTGTGTTTGACTATATTTTTATTTTCCCGCTGGGGATGGGAATCTTCGGCGCGGTGCTTGCCACAGGCATCTCCCCGGTGGTCAGTATCTCGCTGATCATGATTTTCTACTGCGGGCGTGGAAAACAGGGATTCCACTTCCGCCGCGGGATACCGGACGGAAAGACCTTCGGACGGATTTCCTCTCTTGGGGTGCCGTCTCTGATCACGGAAGTCTGCACCGGTCTGGTTATTCTGGTATTTAATATGCTGATGCTGCGGCTGGAGGGCAATGTGGGCGTCGCCGCCTACGGCGTAGTGGTCAATATTTCCTATGTGATGGTGGCCATGTACACCGGCCTGGCCCAGGGAACCCAGCCCCTTTTGAGCCGTGCCTATGGCCGTGGGCAGTTCGGGGAGATGCGCCAGTTTCTGCGCTACGCCCTGGGGGCGGCGGCACTGATCTCCGCGGCGATCTATGTAGTCATCGGATTCTTCGCGGATCCGGTGGCGGGTATTTTCAACAGTGAAAACAATGTTACCATGCAGGCGATCGCGGTGCCCGGGGAGCGGCTGTATTTCTCGGCGGCTTTCTTTGTGGGATGCAATGTGCTTCTGGCGGTTTATTTTACCGCCGTCAACCGGCCGGTTCCGGCTCAGGTCATCTCTCTGCTGCGGGGAATTGTGATTCTGGTTCCGATGGCTGCCCTCATGTCCGGTATCTGGGGCGTCACGGGGCTGTGGCTGTCCTACCCGGTTACCGAGGGACTGGTGTTTGTGTTTGCGGTCATCTGCTACCTGCTTTCCGTGAAGGGGAGCGGACACGGCCGCGGTAAAAGAAAGGGAGGAAATGGCGGAAATGTTTCGTGAGATGAGAAGAAAACGGCAGGAATTGGAGGAGCGGGATTGTATAGAGATTCTGAAAAAGGGGCAGACCGGCGTTCTGGCGGTGGCGGGGAGCGACGGCTATCCCTATGCGGTGCCGCTGAATTATGTCTATGATGAGAGGGAGAAAAAGATCTTTTTTCACAGCGCCCGCTCGGGACACAAGTTGGATGCCATCCGCGAAAATGAGAAGGTTTCTTTCTGCGTCATCGGAAAGGATCAGCTGGTGCCGGAGGAGTACACCACCTATTTTTCCAGTGTGATTGTCTTTGGCCGGGCTCGCGTTCTCTCGGACGACAGCCAGAAGCGGCGGACACTGCGGCTTCTGGCTGACAAGTACGTGGGGGATCCGTTGGAGAAGGTGGACGCGGAGATTGACCGGTTTTATGACACGGTAATCATGGTGGAGATTTCCGTGGAGCATATGACGGGAAAGCAGGCCATTGAACTGGTGCGCTGACGGCGCCGGCGGTATGCTTCCGGCATCGGAGACCGGGAAAGGCGGCTGTTTGGGAGTAAAAAGGAGGCTTTGACATGAAGTATGATGTGATTATTATCGGGGCCGGACCGGGAGGCATTTTTTCGGCCTATGAGCTGATGAAGAAACGGCCGGATCTGACGGTGGCGGTATTCGAGGAGGGACACAGGCTTGAGGAGCGGCACTGCCCCATTGACGGAGAGCGGGTAAAGAGCTGCGTCAACTGCCCGACCTGCGCCATCATGAACGGGTTTGGAGGCGCAGGGGCTTTTTCCGACGGCAAATACAATATTACCAACGACTTCGGCGGCACTCTCTACGAGTACATCGGCCGGAAGGAGGCGCTGGAACTGATGCGCTATGTGGACGGGATCAATGTGTCCCACGGCGGAGAGGGGACGAAGATGTATTCAACCGCGGGGACGAATCTGAAGAAGATCTGCATGCAGAATAAACTCAAACTGCTGGACGCCTCCGTCCGCCATCTGGGCACCGACATCAACTATGTGGTGCTGGGCAATCTCTACCGGGAACTGAAGGAGCATATAGAGTTTCATTTTGACACGTCGGTGGAGCATCTGGAAGTGACAGACCAGGGCTACCGTGTGATCTGCGGCGACCGGTCCTACGAGTGTGAAAACTGTATTGTGTCGGTGGGGCGCAGCGGGAGCAAGTGGATGGAAAAAATCTGCGGGGAGATGGAGATTCCCACAAAGTCCAACCGGGTGGACATCGGTGTGCGGGTGGAACTGCCTGCGGTCATCTTTTCCCATCTGACCGATGAGCTCTACGAGAGCAAGATTGTCTACCGCACAGAAAAATTTGAGGACAATGTGCGGACTTTCTGTATGAATCCCTACGGCATCGTGGTCAACGAGAACACCAACGGGATCGTGACCGTCAACGGCCACAGCTACGAGGATCCCGAGAAGCGGACCGAGAACACGAACTTCGCCCTGCTGGTGTCAAAGCATTTCTCCGAGCCCTTCAAGGACAGCAACGGGTACGGGGAGAGCATCGCGCGGCTCTCCAATATGCTGGGCGGCGGCGTGCTGCTGCAGCGGTTCGGCGATCTGGTCAGGGGCCGCAGAAGCACGGTCAAGCGGATCGAGGAGGGAATGGTAACGCCCACACTGCAGGCCACCCCGGGGGATCTGTCTCTGGTGCTGCCAAAGCGGATCCTGGACGGCATCATCGAGATGATCTACGCGCTGGATAAGATCGCGCCGGGGACGGCCAACGACGACACCCTACTCTACGGGGTGGAGGTCAAGTTCTACAACATGGAGGTGGAGCTGAGCAAAGACCTCGAGACGAAATATCCGGGACTTTACATTATCGGCGACGGCAGCGGCGTGACCCACTCCCTCTCCCACGCCTCCGCCAGCGGCGTCTA
>ERZ1643246.2765-NODE-2765-length-16046-cov-7.925646_pt1 | contig 16046 bp, 22 predicted proteins | sample MGYA00579265_ERZ1643246 | MGnify/ENA primary metagenome ERZ1643246 (study PRJEB29033, sample SAMEA4952261) | chicken gut metagenome | biome: Broiler Chicken; feature: Gastrointestinal Tract; material: Caecum | place: Ireland | collected 2018 | study: Broiler... | reverse complement strand
CCATCTCCCGGAAGTCCGCGTCACCTTCCGTCTAATAAAAATTCCTGTTTCGCCATAGAAGCTCCCCTTTCATCCAACTTTCGAAATCCTGCATTTGCCTGCGGGGACCTGCCGATCGGATGAACCCAGAAAACCGGCCCCTTTGATGCACCTTTCGCGGCGGACGGGGATATGGCGACGGTGACTTGGAGTAATCTGATGGAAAGACTTAAAAGAATGGGATGCGGCGTTAATTTCAAAGCGGATGCCTGAGCCGCAGGCGAATCTTCCGCTTTGAAATTGTCCTTAGCCGTATCCCATTCTTTTTATGTCTTTCCCAGATTACGGAATCGGAACCCAAGCCATATCCCCGCCCGCCGCGAAAACGTCTTGAATCATACCGACGGTTTTCGGACGTTTAACCAATCGGTCGGCTCCTCCACAAATACAGATTTCACTGTCTATGGCGTTTGAATATCGAGCTGGTCATCTGCACTGTTCTGTCGATCTGTTCCTGCTCTTCTTTGCTTTTCCCCTGCTTTAAGATTTCCAGGATCAGGGTGACCTCATCAGGGGTAAACTGGATGCCCTGCTTGTTTGCGCTGGTGATAAGAGCCAGCATGACCGGAGCCAGTTCTTTCCCTGTTTTACCCGAGGTTTTCGATGCGGCCATCCGGATCAGCTCCAGTTTGGCGGGATCTATATTCTTCATTGCAGGATTGTTCATCCATTCTTCTGCAGCCATCTGTATCATCTCCTTTCTGCGGACTGCTTTCAGCCTGTGAAAACATATCAGTGTACATGTGGAATATCTCCTGCTGTTCAGGGGAAAGCATTCCCGACAGGAGATCCATTGGATCCAGAACCGGCGCTCCGGGGTCTGAGGCGGAGGTGCTCTGCATCATTTCCATGACAGACATCATTTCCCTTAAGTTGATTACCATATCCAGGGCAGCGGCTTCGCGGGGCTTCAGGTAGGGCCGGAAACTGTTGAGCAGATCGATGGGAGAGGGATTTTCTTCTTCCGTGAGCATCTGCGCCCTGACAGCGCCTTTTTTACCGCTGAATATATGGAGCGTTTCCCTGAGTTCCATGATCTTAACGCAGGCTGCGAGCATTTTTCGTCCGGATGCAGGAGTATAGGGGATCAACAGCTTCATGATCTGAAGTTCCGGAGAAGTAACAAGGTCGTCAAAAGGGGTCATTGGTCCGGGAAGATTTTTGTCCATACAGGCTCCTGCACATAGCGTTGTAAATATATACGCTGCTGTGTATATAATTATGCATTGCGGTAAAAATGTAAGATAAAAGCCGTGCATGCAGTGAAAAACGGAGGCAGGTTTCAGTCAGGGCACGGTTCGGAAACAGGTTCATAAAATAATTAAGAAGCAAAGAGAAAGGGATGAAAAGACAGTGTCAAGAAAATTGATCATTGACGGGAACGCCGTGTATGAGATCGATGAAGAGTGCATGCTGAAAAAGCGCCTGAAAGGACCGGAAGATGGCGGAACAGGGGCAAAAGAACAAAGAGATACCGGAGTTAAAAATCAGTCTGAAAACAAAGATGTCAGATAACAGAAAAAAAGCGGGGTGTGCGGGAAGTACATTCCGCTTTTTGCACAAAGTAGTACAGTTAAATAAAATGTACAAGGGGTCAGACCCCTCCGAAGAGGGGTCTGACCCCGATTGGTCAAGCTGTCAGAATTCTTTTAAAATTGATCAGCATCCGCATCCATTGCTGCCGAATCCGCCGCAGCAGCAGAGCAGAAGGATGATCCACAGGCAGCTGTCGTTGCCGCATCCGTTGCCGCCAAATGTGTTGCCGCCGCATCCGCCGCAGCAGCAGAGCAGGAGAATGATCCACAGGCAGGAAGACATTCCGTTTCCGTTGTCACATCCGCATCCACAGTTTGTAGCAGTCAATTCACTCATGTTAAATCCTCCAATTAGGTTATTGTTTACAGTTTTATAGTATGCAGAGCGTGAAAAGTGGTTACCGCATCAGAAAAGATCAGAGAAAAGCGGCTGTGACGTACAATAATCGATGCAGGAGAATATTCTGATTAAAAAGGGATTTATTATGAGATGGGTAAAACAGGCAGTCAGCTATTGGTGCGATGATATAAAATCGGGGAAATGTCTGGGAAAGGGGGTCACGATCGCGATGCTTGACACGGGGATATCTGCCCATCCGGATCTGGAAGGGCGTACAGCCGGTTTCAGGGATTTTGTCGGGAATTCGATGAAATGCAGTGATGACAGCGGACACGGGACCCATGTGGCGGGGATCCTTGCGGGAAGCGGCAGAGTGTCGGATGGCCTGTATGCGGGAATGGCTCCGGAAGCATCGCTTCTTGTGGGCAAGGTGCTGGACCGCGAGGGGAATGGCAATGTGGAAAATGTCATAGCAGGGATCCGGTGGATCCTGGAACAAAAAGATAGGTATGGAGTGCGGATCGTGAATATCTCAGTGGGCACGCAGCCGGATCTCGGGGAGTATCAGAAGCGCCGGTTTTTGGCGGCAGTGGAGGAGTTATGGGACAGTGGGCTTGTGGTGGCAGTGTCCGCGGGAAATTACGGACCGGGGGCGGGGAGTGTGGCTGTGCCCGGCACAAGCCGCAAAGTAATTACAGTGGGGGTCCCGGATACGGAGCTTCCGCCCGTGCAGAGACGCAGGAAAAATGTAAATTATTCCGGAAGGGGACCGACAGGGGAATGTGTGGTAAAGCCGGACGTGTTTGCCCCGGGGACCGGAGTCATAAGCTGCAACGGCAGATACGGCCGTCCCGGCGAACATCCGTACACGATGAAAACAGGCACATCAATGGCAACCCCGGTAGTTTCCGGAGCGGTGGCGTGCCTGCTGTCCAAATACCCGGATATGACAAATGTAGAAGTGAAGCTGCGGTTAAGGGAAGCATGCGTAAGGCTGCCGGGAACCGGCTGCGGATGGGGGATGCTGAACGTGGCGCGGCTTTTAAATGACAACCTTGGATAAAAATGACACAAAATCATCTGTGCGTGAGTGATCAGAAAATCCAAACCGCCTGTCCTTACTGCCGAAGTTATCAGACTATGGAACAGGCGGTTTTGTCAAAGGATCAAGTCCTTTCTGTTCTTTGAGCAAAATGCGGTTCCGCTCATATTCGATCACGCCGTCCTTCTGCATTTTGGAAAGCTCATTGCACATGGCGCTGCGGTCCACATTCAGATAGTCCGCCAGTTGCTGGCGGTTGTACGGGATCAGGAAGGAACTGCTCCCGGTCCGTTTGGCGCATTCCGAAAAATAGGACATCAGCCGCCCGCGGATGGATTTGGAACTGGTATGCAGGATCCTCTGGGAAAGCTGGAGGCTCTTGTGGGCACAGACAGTCAGCAGATTTCGGACAAGCCTTGTGTGAAATGGACAGGCATTAGTACATGCAGTCAGGACGCGGCCTACATTCATAAACAGTACGGAAGTATCTTCCGCAGCAGACACCGTAACCAGCATCGGCTGTCCCGGAATGCAGGCATATACTTCGGCAAATACGGAACCAGGCGCAGCATTCCCTAAAATACTGCTATTGCCCCAAATATCGCTGCAGGAGATCACCGCCATGCCGGACAGTATGATCCCTATATTTTCTGTAATACTTCCTTCGGAAAGGATCGTCTCTCCTTTTTGAAAATCGCGCTCTGCAGCATTCAGGCAGTTCAAGAGAGATGTGATCTCCGATTCTTCCAATCCCCGAAACAGTTGTGTGTTGGACAGATCCATATTTTTTCTCCTTTGTTGTTATAACAACAGATATTCATTTTAAATTATATTATACTGTGCCCGGAAACACAAGAGAAAGGAGAAATTGAACATGATCCGTAAGATCATTCAGATCGACGAAGAAAAATGTAATGGATGCGGGGCCTGCGCAGAAGCCTGCCATGAAGGAGCCATTGGCATAGTAAACGGGAAGGCAAAGCTCCTGCGGGACGATTATTGCGATGGTCTGGGTGACTGCCTGCCCACCTGTCCAACAGGCGCGATTTCCTTTGTGGAACGGGAGGCAGCCGCTTATGACGAAAAGGCTGTTCAGGAAATTATGAGGAAAAAGAATGGACAGGATCCGTTTTCTGCTCCGATGGGGGAAAGATCACAGCTGGGGCAGTGGCCCTGCCAGATCAAGCTGATCCCGATCAACGCCCCCTGCTTTGACGGAGCCAGATTGCTGATCGCAGCGGATTGCTGCGCCTACGCCTACGCCAGAATGCACGGGGATTTTATGCGCGGGAAGATCACGCTGATCGGCTGTCCAAAGCTGGACGGGATTGATTACAGTGAAAAGCTGACCCAGATCATTCAAGATAACAATATCCAAAGCGTGACCATCGTGCGGATGGAAGTACCCTGCTGCGGCGGCTTGGAATCAGCCGCTAAGAGAGCGCTGCAGGCAAGCGGAAAATCCATCCCCTGTGAGGTGGCCACGATCTCGGTCGATGGGAAGATCCTGGGATAAAATGAAAGGAACAAGCCGTTATATTAACAAAAAATCTATATAGTTTCTATTATTTATCATGGAGGTCAGATATGAAAGAAAAAATGTTTTGCTATCAGTGTCAGGAAGCTGCCGGGTGCAGGGGGTGCACAATGTCCGGCGTATGCGGGAAGAAGCCCGATGTGGCGGCCATGCAGGATCTGCTCGTCTATGTCACAAAAGGAATTTCGGCTGTTACAACTGCGCTGCGCCAGGAGGGCAAACAGGTATCTGCGGAGATCAACCATCTGATTACCCTGAACCTGTTTACTACCATTACCAATGCGAATTTCGACAGGGAGAGTATTGAGGCGAGGATCCGCGACACACTCACAGAAAAGGAAGCTCTGCTGGCGCGGGTGGCAGATCCGTCCATCCTGCCCGAAGCCGCCAGATGGGACGGCTCCGGAAACTGGGAAGAAAAGGCAGGAACTGTCGGTGTTCTTTCTGAAGAAAACGAGGATATCCGCTCTCTGCGGGAACTGATCACCTACGGCCTGAAGGGTCTGTCCGCCTACACGAAGCACGCGAATGTCCTGATGAAGGACGACGGTGAGACAGATGCCTTCCTTCAGCGGACGCTGGCGGCTACGCTGGATGACAGTCTCAGCATGGAGAAACTGATTGCCCTGACGATGGAAACCGGAAAGTACGGTGTCTCCGGGATGGCTCTGCTGGACAGGGCCAACACGGAAGCCTACGGAAATCCTGAGATCACAAGGGTGAATATTGGCGTTGGGAAAAATCCCGGTATCCTGGTTTCCGGCCACGATCTGCGGGATCTGGAAATGCTGCTGGAGCAGACACAGGGAACCGGCGTGGATGTATATACTCATTCTGAGATGCTCCCCGCTCATTATTACCCGGCGTTCAAGAAATATCCCAACTTTGTCGGCAATTATGGCAATGCCTGGTGGAAGCAGAAGGAGGAATTTGAATCCTTCAATGGCCCAATCCTGATGACGACCAATTGTATCGTGCCGCCTGCGGACAGATACAGGAGCAGGCTCTATACCACCGGCGCAGCCGGATATCCGGGATGCACCCATATTCCAGGAGAAATTGGAGAGCAGAAGGATTTTTCTGCCATGATTGAGCACGCAAAAAGATGTCCTGCTCCCACTGAGATCGAAACGGGAGAACTGACCGGCGGATTTGCGCACGCGCAGGTTCTGTCTCTGGCGGATCAGATCGTTGAAGCGGTAAAAAGCGGCGCGGTCAAAAAGTTTGTTGTGATGGCGGGCTGTGACGGCCGGGCTAAGAGCCGGGAATACTATACCGAATTTGCCAGGGCGCTGCCGAAGGACGCTGTGATCCTGACAGCCGGATGCGCGAAATACAAATACAATAAACTGGATCTGGGTGATATCAACGGCATCCCACGGGTTCTGGATGCCGGGCAGTGCAACGACTCGTATTCTCTGGCCGTCATTGCCTTGAAGCTTAAGGAGATTTTCGGCCTGGATGATATCAATGATCTGCCCATCGTCTACAACATTGCATGGTATGAGCAGAAAGCGGTCATCGTCCTGCTGGCGCTTTTGTATCTCGGCGTAAAGAATATCCATCTCGGGCCCACTCTCCCGGCGTTTTTAAGTCCCAATGTGGCGAAGATCCTGGTTGAGGATTTCGGTATTGCGGGAATTGGCACTGTGGAAGAGGATATGAAACTGTTTTTTGGCACCGGGCGTTGAACACGAATACTTTTCGTTTTGTACTTGTTAAAGTGTAAAGAAAAAATACTTGACAGCATTCTTCCGTTCATGTATGATAGCAAAGGTGACAGCAATGGATAAGATTTTAGAGCAGGCATTATTATATGATTTTTACGGAGAGCTCCTGACTGAGCACCAGAAAGAGGTATACGAACAGTTTGTGCTGGATGACCTTTCTCTGAGCGAGATCGCGGAAAGCGAAGGGATCAGCAGGCAGGGCGTGCATGATCTTGTCAGGCGCTGCGGGAAAGCGCTGGAAGGCTATGAGGCGAAACTGCATCTGGTCGAAAGGTTCCTTACAGTGAAGGAGCAGGTTGCCCAGATCGACAGAGTGCTGGAAGAATGGGAGCGTGACAAGAAAGATCCGGAAGAAGTCATAGGACGGATCCGCAGTATTTCTTCCGCGATCATTGAAGAATTATAGGCGGCAGGCATGCTGCGGCACAGAGAGGTTACAGAATGGCATTTGACAGCTTAACAGAAAAACTTCAGAATGTTTTCCGGTCCCTGCGGAGCAAGGGGCGCCTTACGGAAGATGACGTAAAAGCGGCCCTCAGAGAGGTGAAGATGGCGCTTCTCGAGGCGGATGTAAACTTTAAGGTCGTAAAAAGCTTTATAAAAGATGTCCAGGAGCGGGCTGTCGGGCAGGATGTGATGAGCGGGCTGAATCCCGGGCAGATGGTGATCAAGATCGTAAATGAAGAACTTGTCAAACTGATGGGTTCTGAGACGACCGAGATCAAACTCCAGCCGGGAAGCGCGATGACCGTCATCATGATGGCCGGTCTCCAGGGAGCAGGTAAGACGACCACCACGGCGAAGCTGGCGGGGAAATTCAAGCTGAAAGGCAAGAAGCCGCTGCTCGTGGCATGTGACGTATACCGCCCGGCTGCGATCAGGCAGCTCCAGATCAACGGAGAGAAGCAGGGCGTGGAAGTGTTCTCCATGGGAGATAAGAACCGCCCGGCGGACATCGCGAAGGCGGCGGTACAGCATGCGGCAAAGAACGGCAATAATATCGTGATCCTGGATACTGCAGGACGCCTGCATATCGATGAAGATATGATGGCGGAACTGCAGGAGATCAAAGAAGCAGTGGAAGTCCACCAGACGATCCTCGTGGTAGACGCCATGACCGGACAGGACGCGGTCAACGTGGCGGGAACCTTCAATGACAAGATCGGTATTGACGGTGTTATCGTCACGAAGCTGGACGGAGATACGAGGGGCGGCGCGGCACTGTCTATCAAGGCAGTGACAGGCAGGCCGATCCTTTACGTCGGTATGGGTGAGAAGCTCTCTGACCTGGAACAGTTCTATCCTGACAGGATGGCGTCCCGTATCCTCGGGATGGGAGATGTCCTGTCACTGATCGAGAAGGCAGGGGCTGAGATCGACCAGGAGAAAGCCATGCAGATGGCTGACAAGATGAAAAAGGCCCAGTTCGATTTCGACGACTATCTGATGAGCATGGAACAGATGCGCAAGATGGGCGGGCTCTCCAGTATCATGAGCATGATGCCGGGAATGGGTGCATTCGGCGGCAAAGGAAAGATGCCGGATCTTGACTCAGAAGAAAATGAGAAGAAAATGGCAAGGATGGAAGCGATGATCCTTTCCATGACTCCTGAGGAGAGACGGAACCCGGATCTTCTGAACCCATCCAGGAAACACCGCATCGCCAGGGGCGCAGGGGTGGATATCTCTGAGGTGAACCGGATGGTTAAACAGTTCAACGAGTCCAGGAAGATGATGAAGAAGCTCCCTGGGATGATGGGCGGCAGAGGTGGCAAGAAGGGCAGGTTCAGGCTTCCCTTTTGACACATAGATCATGCCGGAAGCGTTCGGCAGCACACGCGGCGGGGCTGACGGCAGAAGCAACAATATAAAAAGAAAGAAAAACAAGAGGTGACAAAAATGGCAGTAAAGATCAGATTAAGAAGAATGGGACAGAAGAAAGCTCCTTTTTATAGAATCGTGGTAGCTGATTCAAGATCCCCGAGAGACGGAAGGTTCATCGAAGAGATCGGGACATACGATCCGAACTGTGATCCGAGTGCGATCAAAGTAGACGAGGAAGCAGCTAAGAAATGGCTGAACAACGGCGCGCAGCCGACAGAGGTTGTCGGTAAGATCTTCAAGGCAGCAGGTATCGAGAAATAAGATGTCTTTGCGGAGGTGCGCAAATGAAAGAATTAGTTGAAGTTATCGCAAAAGCGCTCGTAGACCATCCGGACGAAGTCTCTGTCAATGAGAAGCAGGATGGAAAGACTACGGTGCTGGAGCTCCATGTGGCAGAGGGCGACATGGGAAAGGTGATCGGCAAACAGGGGCGCATCGCAAAGGCGATCCGTTCTGTTGTAAAGGCAGCGGCGGCGAAAGAAGATAAAAGAGTCGTTGTCGATATCGTATAGTATCAGATATGTGAAAAAGGGGGACAGTCTTCATAGGTATGAAGCGGCTGCCCCTTTCTTTTTCCTGAAAGGAAATGACTGCCGCAGGGCAGAGGAGAAAGGAACCAGAGAGATGGAACAGTTTCTTCAGGTGGGTGTGATCTCGTCAACCCACGGGATAAGGGGCGAGGTAAAGGTTTTCCCGACAACGGATGACCCAATGCGTTTCAAAAAATTGAAAAAAGTGTTTTTAGACACAGGAAGAGAGCGGCTTGAGTTTGAAGTCCAGTCGGTAAGATTCTTCAAGCAGTTCGCGATCGTGAAGTTTAAAGGCATTGATAATATAAATGATATTGAAAAATATAAAGGGAAAGGGCTTTTCGTGCCGAGGGAAGAAGCGGTGCCTCTGGATGAGGATGAATACTATATCGCGGATTTGATCGGTATGGAAGTCTTTACTGAGGACGGGCGGTTCGGCGTTGTCAAAGACGTGATGGAGACCGGGGCTAACGAAGTATATATCATAGAGTCGGATGAGCACGGAGAGGTACTGATCCCTGCGATACGCCAGTGTGTCCTTGATGTAAATGTAGAAGAGATGAAAATGAAGATCCGCCTGATGGACGGGCTGATCGGATGATCCTGTATTTGAAAAGGAGACCAGGGATATGAATTTCCATATACTTACATTGTTCCCGGATATGGTCATGGACGGGCTGAATACGAGCATCATCGGACGCGCGGTGAATGCAGGCCTGCTCTCCATCGAGGCGGTCAATATCAGGGATTATGCTTTTAACAAGCATCAGAGCGTAGACGATTATCCATACGGCGGCGGCGCGGGGATGCTCATGCAGGCGGAGCCGGTCTATCTGGCGTACAAAGCGGTGGCGGATAGGATCGCATCCGGGCAGTACGGAGCCGGGGATCGTGCAGCAGATGGAGAACTGCCGGAGAAAAGCGCGCCGGGAAAACGTCCCCGCGTTGTCTATCTCTCTCCCCAGGGGGATGTGTTTGACCAGAAGATGGCGGAAGAACTGGCTCAGGAGAAAGACCTGATCCTGCTCTGCGGGCATTATGAGGGGATCGATGAGCGTGTGCTGGAAGAGATCGTGACAGACTATGTGTCCATCGGGGACTATGTGCTCACAGGCGGTGAGCTCCCGGCGATGGTCATGGTGGACGCGATTTCCCGGCTTGTGCCCGGCGTGCTGCACAATGATGTGTCCGCGGAGTTTGAGTCTTTCCAGGATAATCTCCTGGAATACCCGCAGTATTCCAGGCCCGAGGAATGGCACGGGAAGAAAGTCCCGCCTGTACTTCTGTCGGGGCATCATGCGAATATTGAAAAATGGCGCAGGGAGCAGTCTATTTTAAGAACCTACGAGAGAAGGCCGGACTTGTTTGAGAAATGTGAGCTGACGGAGAAGGAACGGAAGTGGCTGGAGGAAGAGCTGCAGAATGCGGATGAAAGGTGCAAATAAAATCAAATATAAATCAGCACTTGAAAATCCCGAAGAAGTATGGTAAACTACAACAGTTGTGAAAAGAAGAGCGATGGTCCTCTGGCACAAAAGTGTGTTAAGAACGTCAAATATGAAGGAGGTCACACAAAATGAACGAGATCATCAAAAAGATCGAAGCTGAGCAGTTAAAGGAGAATGCGCCGGAATTCCACGTTGGCGATACTGTAAAGGTATACGCGAAGATCAAAGAGGGTAACCGCGAAAGGATCCAGGTTTTTGAAGGAACAGTCCTGAAAAGACAGGGAGGCGGCGCAAGAGAGACTTTCACAGTGAGAAAGACATCCAACGGGATCGGTGTTGAAAAGACATGGCCGCTCCACTCTCCGCACGTTGAGAAGATCGAGGTTGTCCGCAGAGGTAAAGTAAGAAGGGCAAAACTGAACTACTTAAGAAAACGCGTGGGAAAAGCTGCGAAGGTAAAAGAATTAGTAAAATAGTTGATCATGATAGGGACAATTACAGAACTGTATATTGTCCCTTTTTGAATATAAAGGGCTGAGCTGGAGGGAGTATGCAGGGTTTGGATTTCCGAAAAAAACGGAGAAAGAAAGTAAAGAAGTCCGGGGCGGGGAGAAAGAGGAGCGCGCGCGGCGGGCTCCGGTTCGAGACTGAAAAAAAGAGAGGGCTGCATTTTGAGCAGGAGAAGAATCCGGCAGACAGGATCGGGATAAAAGGGGTCATCCTTTGGATCGTGGAGATCCTGATCGTCTGTATGGCGGCAGTGCTGCTCGTGGCAGCCTTCGGACAGAGAGTGAGCATTGCGGGGGACTCTATGGCGCCTGCGCTGAAGAATGGGGATGTCATCCTTATCAACCGGGCGGTCTATCATTTTAAAGAACCGCAGCGGGGGGATATCGTCGCGTTTTCCCAGGCAGGGGACAGGCATGACTCTGTGAAAAGGATCGTCGGCCTGCCGGGGGAGACGGTGCAGATCACAGACGGAAAGATCCTGATCAACGGGGAAGAGGTGTCCGAGGATATCCATGTGTCTGGGATCGAGTATGCCGGCCTGGCTGAGGAACCGGTAGAGCTTGGCGATGACGAATATTTTGTGATGGGGGACAATGGCACCGCGGGCGGTGACAGCAGAGATCCGGGTACGGGCAATGTGAAAAAAGAAGAGATCCGCGGTAAGGCGTGGTATATCGCCTCCCCGTCGGAGGACAGAGGAACGATCTGAGACTGATCTGACTCAGAGTCTGTTTCATGAAAAACTGAGCCGTCAGACAGGACGGCGGAATGGAGTAGATATATGCATTTTCAATGGTATCCCGGGCATATGACAAAGGCCCGCAGGATGATGCAGGAAAATATAAAGCTGATCGACCTGATCATTGAGCTGACTGATGCCAGGATCCCGCTGAGCAGCAGGAATCCGGATATCGATGAGCTGGGAAAGAATAAGGCGCGCCTGATCCTTCTGAATAAGGCGGATCTGGCGGAAGAGGCAGCCAGTGATGAATGGATCGAGTATTTCCGTGGGAAAGGCTATTCTGCGGTGAAAGTGAATTCGAAAAAGGGCGGCGGCATGAAGTCGATCCAGTCGGTCATCCAGGAGGCATGCCGGGAAAAGACAGAGAGAGACCGCAAGAGAGGGATCTTAAACAGACCGGTGCGCGCGATGGTAGTGGGGATCCCGAATGTGGGAAAATCCACTTTTATCAATTCTCTTGCAGGAAAAGCGTGCGCCAAGACTGGGAACAAGCCGGGGGTCACAAAGGGGAAACAGTGGATCCGGCTGAACAAAAACGTAGAGCTTCTGGATACGCCGGGCATCCTCTGGCCGAAGTTCGAGGACCAGGAGGTCGGGCTGAAGCTGGCATTCATCGGTTCTATCAAAGATGAGATTCTCCAGACAGAGGAGCTGGCTGCTGAGCTGGTAAAATTTTTAAGTACCGGGTACCCGGGCGTCCTGGAGGAAAAATACGGCATCCCGGCAGTGGGGGATGCCTATGAGTGCCTGAAGAATATCGCTGAGAGCAGGCACTGCCTTGTGCGCGGGAGCGAGCTGGATACGGAAAAAGCCGCATCGATCCTGCTGGATGATTTCCGGGGAGGAAAGCTGGGGCGCATTACTCTGGAAAGGCCGGAAGCTTAACAGGAAGGAAGACATAAATGAGAGGCATAATCAGAGAACTTTTTGGCTGGATCATATTTATCGTGCTTGTTGTTGCCGCATCGTATGTTGTGGTCACCTTTGTAGGGCAGAGGACTCAGGTGAGCGGGGAATCCATGGAGACAACTCTTGCTGACGGCGACCATCTCATTGTGGATAAAATATCATACCGGTTCCGTGATCCGAAGCGCTATGACATTGTAGTCTTCCCATACCGGTATGCGGAAAACACATATTATATCAAGCGGATCATCGGGCTTCCGGGGGAGACGGTGCAGATCACGGACGGATATGTATATATCAACGGCACCCTGCTCGATGAGCATTACGGAAATGCGGTGATGAATAATCCGGGCCTGGCGGCTGAGCCGGTCACACTGGGGCCGGATGAGTACTTTGTGCTCGGAGATAACCGGAACAACAGCCAGGACAGCCGTTCCGCAAATGTGGGAGTGATCCACAGGGATGAGCTGCTGGGACGTGCCTGGATCCGTATCTGGCCTCTTGATAGATTCGGAGTGATCAAACATGAGTAAGAAAAGTATTTCACAGATAAAAGAAGAGTTTGAACAGGCAGATGCCGCGCAGTTGGAGAGTCTGTACGAGATATACGGCTCTGATGAGCGCAGCGGGGTACAGAAGCTGATCGGCGCGTACAGGAAGAAAGCAGAAGCCATGCAAAAAGAGCGCATGCGCCTGGAAGCGATGCGCAGTTTTGAACATAAGTACAGTGATAAGCATGGCGGTACATACAGCCTGATCTGCGGGATCGATGAGGCGGGGCGGGGTCCTCTGGCGGGCCCTGTGGTCGCGGGGGCGGTCATCCTGCCGGATGACTGTGAGATCCTTTATCTGAACGACTCGAAAAAACTCTCCCCTGCAAAGAGGGAACTGCTCTATGATGAGATCATGGAAAAGGCAGAGGCAGTGGGCGTGGGCATGGCATCCCCCGCAAGGATCGATGAGATCAATATCCTTCAGGCAACTTATGAGGCGATGCGGGAGGCTGTCGGTAATCTCGGAGTTTCTTCTCAGCTCCTTCTGAATGACGCGGTAACCATACCGGACGTCAGTATCCCGCAGGTGCCAATCATCAAGGGGGATGCCAAGAGCGTGTCTATCGCCGCTGCCAGCATTATCGCCAAAGTGACGAGGGACAGGCTGATGGTGCAGTATGATGAGATCCTGCCGGGATACGGGTTCGCACAGCACAAAGGTTACGGGTCAAAGGAGCATATCGAGGCGATCCGGCGGTTGGGTCCGACACCGATCCACAGGCAGACTTTTATAAAAAATTTCCTGGTTTGATGATGCATCGTCAGACTGAGAAACAGAGACAAGACAGAGGTATATAGACAGACTGAGATACAGGATATGGCTGAGAGAAGAGGAAGCAGATTTCAGGAGCAGCAGAGAAAGAGTACCAGGCAGACCGGGACGGATTATGAGCGTGCGGCCGGATATTATCTGGAACAGCTCGGGTATGAGATCCTGGAGTATAATTACAGGTGCAGGGCAGGGGAGATCGACCTGATCGCGAAGGATGGGGAATACCTGGTGTTCTGCGAAGTCAAGTACCGCTCCGACGGAAGGAAGGGCAGCCCTCTGGAGGCGGTGGGCGCGGGCAAGCAGCGGACGATCTTCCGGTGCGCCATGTTTTATCTGGCGGAGCATCACACAGAGGACGTGCCGTGCCGGTTTGACGTGATCGGGATAGAAGGGGCGGAAGTGGTACATATTAAAAATGCATTTGCGGGGTGAAGATATGGGACTGGGGCTGAAGTATAAAGATGAGAGGCATGTTTTTGACGAGGTGCGCGGTGAGACGCCATACCTGAAATATCCAATGTTTGAGAAGACAGGCATCGTAAGACATGGCTTTTCCACCCGGCTGGGCGGCGTCAGTGAGGGATGCTATGCGTCCCTGAACTTAAGCTTTGACCGCGGGGACAGGGAAGAGGCTGTCAGGGAGAATTTCCGGCGGATCGGGGAAGCCATGGGTGTACGCTGTGAGGACATGGTGCTTTCCCGGCAGACCCACACTACGAATGTGCGGGTGGTTACAGAGGATGACAGGGGGAAAGGTATCGTCAGAGAAAGAGATTACACGGATGTGGACGGGCTGGTCACGGATGTTCCGGGGATCTGCCTTGTGACTTCGTATGCGGACTGTGTGCCTCTGTATTTTGTAGATCCTGTGAAAAAGGCGATCGGCCTGAGCCATTCCGGCTGGCGGGGAACGGTGGGAAAGATCGGGAAGAAGACCGTTGAGCTTATGGCAGAAAGGTTCGGGTCAGATCCCGGGGATATCCTGGCGGCAGTGGGACCTTCTGTATGCATGGACTGCTATGAGGTGAGCGGGGATGTGATCGAGAGGGTAAAAGAAGCTTTTGCAGAACCGCTCTGGGACCAGCTCTTTTACAGGAAGCCGGATGGAAAATACCAGCTTGATCTCTGGAAGGCGAATGAATGGATCTTCAGGGAAGCCGGGATTGCCGAAGAACATATCGCGGTGACCAATGTATGTACCCACTGCAACAGTGATATCCTGTATTCCCACCGCGCGGCGGGGGATCAGCGCGGGAACCTGTGTGCATTCCTTGCTTTAAAACAGACAACGGGAGGAGGATCAGAATGATATCAGGGTACTTAATATCAGCAGTGAGGGAGCTGCTTTCTGCTCCCGGCGCGGGCAGGCTGTTTCGCGCGGCTGCGGCGGGGGCTGTGGATGTGACGGATAATTCTCTGCCGTCAGATGTCCAGGAATCTGTGCAGGAGGTGACAACTGAGGCAACCCGGGAGGTCAATCAGTTCGTGCAGTTTTTTGAAGACCATATCCCGGATCTTGTGGCGTTTGGCGTCCGGGTGCTGCTGGCGCTTGTCCTGTTCTTTGTAGGAAGCAAGATCATCAAGTGGATTCGGAAGGTTGTACGGAGGTCCTTTGAGCGGACGAACGCAGACGCAGGGGTAAGGCAGTTTGTAGACTCCATGCTGAAATTCGGCCTGTATGCCCTTCTGCTGTTTATCATAGCGACAAAATTCGGGGTCGAGTCTTCGTCTGTGGCAGCTCTGATCGCATCCGCCGGCGTTGCAATCGGCCTGGCCGTGCAGGGGAGCCTGTCCAATTTCGCGGGCGGAGTGCTGATCCTCCTGCTGAAACCTTTCGCAGTGGGAGATTATATCGTTGTCACCCAGGAAGGGATCGAAGGGACGGTAAAGGAAATCCAGATATTTTATACAAAGCTTGCAACAGTGGACAATCAGACCGTGGTCGTGCCGAACAGTATCCTGACCAATAACAGCCTGACAAATGTGACGGCCCGCCCGGAGCGGAAGCTGGACCTGAAGGTGGGGATTTCTTATGACGCAGATCTTAAGAAAGCAAAATCCCTGGTCGAGGATATGCTCCTGCATGACGAGAGTATCATACAGGACGAAGAGATCCGCGTGTTTGTGGATTCGCTCGGAGACAGCGCGGTAATGATCGGACTGAGAGCGTGGGTGAAGACAGAGGAATACTGGGCAACAAGATGGAGGCTGATGGAAGAGATCAAGCTGACTTTTGACGCGGAAGGCATTGATATCCCGTATAATCAGCTCACAGTGCATGTGCGGGAAGAAGGAAAGTGACCGGATCTGATATGACCGGTGCACAGAAAAGAACGTCAAAATAAAAAGAATGGCAAAATGAAAAGAACGTCAAAGTTAAAAAGCGCAGATCCATGAAAATGGACTGCGCTTTAAAAAATAAAAAAGCCGGAAATCAGACTTGAACTGACGACCCCTTCATTACGAGTGAAGTGCTC
>ERZ1643246.2764-NODE-2764-length-16050-cov-9.259519_pt1 | contig 16050 bp, 22 predicted proteins | sample MGYA00579265_ERZ1643246 | MGnify/ENA primary metagenome ERZ1643246 (study PRJEB29033, sample SAMEA4952261) | chicken gut metagenome | biome: Broiler Chicken; feature: Gastrointestinal Tract; material: Caecum | place: Ireland | collected 2018 | study: Broiler... | reverse complement strand
CTATGTGGCTTTCAGCCACATTCGTGGCAAAGTCGTGAATAATTCAGGTTTAATAAGTATTGTATGTTATATCGGAGATTCCATGATAATTATAAGGAGCAGAATGTTACCACATACCACGGCATGCGCGAACTGTCGGAATATAAAGAACTCTGCAAGAGATATGACGAAGAAGAGAAGAAACTGGAACAATACAGGGAAGAATGCAAGAATAAGGCATTTGACCTGTTTTCAGAATGGTTTTACAGCCTGTGGGATTAGGTGAGGGCTGAGCAGATGGGAGGCGGCGATAGAATGGCGGTATATGTTACAGGGGATACCCATGGGGATTTCCGGCAGATTGGGGACTTCTGCTCTGTTATGGGGACAAAGCGGGACGATGTTATGATCGTACTGGGTGATGCGGGATTGAATTACTTTGGCGATGAACGGGATACCGTCAGAAAAACAGGTGTATCCCGCACCCGGATGACCTATCTGATGATACACGGAAACCACGAAATGCGGCCTGCGACAGTGGACAGGTACAGGCGGGTCCAATGGAACGGCGGAATGGTTTATCAGGAAGAACGCTTCTCCAATCTGCTGCTTGTAAAGGATGGGGAACTTTACCGGCTTGGCGGGAAGGATGTATTGGCAATCGGCGGGGCCTACAGCGTGGACAAGGAATACCGGTTGCGGATGGGATACCGCTGGTTTTCGGACGAACAGCCTTCCGATGAGATTAAGGAATACGTGGAACAACAACTGGATAAAACCGGCTGGAAGGTGGATGCGGTACTGTCCCATACCTTCCCCCGCAAATACGAGCCGGTAGAGCATTTCATGTCGGGGATTGACCAGTCCAAGGTGTTAATTTCTATTTATATCTGCAATAAGCGATTACATCCTTAACAGGCGCTTTAAAAACAGGCAGTTTTTTGCATTACATCCTTAGTATAGGGGTAAAAACCGAAAGAAGGCTTTTCTATTTTTCCTTTATAAAGGATATAAATGAAAAAATGTGTTTTTCATTTCAGATGAAATAAAGGGTGTAAAATGCAAAAATACGTTTTCTATTTATATTTGAAATAAGAGCAGATTGAACATTAGTATGACAGAAAAACGTCGTGGGTGGTCGGAAAGACGATCGCCAGTGGCGTTTTTCTTTTGTGCATTGAAAGGCATGATAAGATAGAAAGTGTATAATTTAACTATAGGTTCAATACAAAAAAGTTTTTTGATATATAATGTTAAGAGGCAGAAGGGATTACCATATAAAATTATGTTGTTCTGTTCAGAATGTATTTGTGCCGCTAATCCAAGAATAAATGAAAGGTGGTTCATATGGATAATACAATTCCATATAAAGGATATGTAGGAAGTGTTGAGTTTTCAGAAGAAGACAGGATTTTTTACGGTAAGGTTATGGGAGTCCAATCCCTGATCTCTTACGAGGGAGAAAATGAGGAAGAACTTCTTAATGACTTTCACGCTGCGGTAGATGATTATCTGAAAACCTGAGTAGAAGAGGTAAAAAGGAGCTGTATCATTAAATGACATTAAGGGGTTATAGCAGACAGAAGGTCGTAGATGAATATATACAAGGCTATAAGCCATATGAAAAACATGAGCCGCTGCAATTTGATTTACGGGGATATGCACAGTATGTTAAAGAACGTAATTTAAAACCAGAAGACATAACACTAGAAATTCTTGCTTTTTTCTCGAAACAGAAAGAGTAAAGGAGCTATTATGAGAAATTGGTTGATTATGGATAAGATTCAGAAACGTATAGTCAGAGCTGTTGCGGCGGAAGAAGAACTGAAAGATGCGATTATACTCACAAAAGCGTTTGGTCATAAGACCCTGGAGGAACGGTCAGCTGAATTCGGAGAAAACTTAAATCTTGACGGAGAATATGCTTGGGGTGAATCAGTTGGAAAAGAAGTGCGGTAATACCATTGGTATCAAATCAAAAAGATATTTGAGGGAACTAAACATAACAAAGGTTCAGAGCCATATTGTAAAAAGTATCTCGACAGAAGAAGCACTGAAGGATATTATTCCCTTCCAGTACAGTCAAGAAGTGTTGGCAGGACGAAGCAAGATCATATTGACGGTGGATCCTGATTTTGAAGAAGAGAGGACGTAAACTATGACAGACTGTAAATCGCCGTTGGAAGTTATTATGTCGCATGAATATTGTTTTGGGGATCTCGGTGAAGAACTGGAAAAGTGGAAGGACAGAAAATTTCCATATAGAAACAAAGTTAAAAAACCAAAAATCATGCAGCGCATCAGAAACCGAGGAACAGATAGAAAATCCGGGTCTTTATGAAGCCATATATTAAGGAAGGGGATAACTTGAAAGTTGCCGTGATGGAACTCAGGCTTTACGCACCGTGGGTTCATTCATTAAAGGAAAAGCGAATGGTGGTAAAAAGTCTGCTGGGAAAGATAAGAAGCCGGTATGCTGTATCTGCGGCCGAAACGGGTGAGCAGGACATCCACCAGACGCTTGTGATCGGCGTGGCGGGCATAGTGGCTCATGCCGCTCAGGCGGACAGTATGATGGATGATATCCTGGCCTTTGTAGAGAACAGTACGGAGGCAGAGATTGTTTCCGTGGAGCGGGAGATCAGATAGGAAAAGTAAATATGTGGATAAACAGGGTGAAATCCTCCGGGAGATATTGGTCTTTCGGGGGATTTTTTCTGTATTTTATGGAAAGAGCCGGGATGGTAAGAGGACGGTTTCTCTGGATTAAGGAGCTTGTCCTTGTGCATGAGTACATCCAAGAAATGTTTGCATCAATCAGCAATCGTATATTTAGAAAGCCTCTCCTCTCTCACAGAATGTCGGTCAAGATTTCCAGGGACTCTTCCTGTAAGGGCACCAGAGATGGAATCAACAGAAGAAATATTGGGATTGATTAACTTTGCAACTGGTTTTCCGTTTTTTGTGATCAAGATATCTTCTGTTTGTACAAGTTTTAAATATTTATCCAGATTTAATTTGAAATCAGTAGTGGTAACCTGCATATAAGCAACTCCTTTTCTGCTTATTTGGCTTTCGTAGAAAGCAGCACGGAGGAGGATTGTCTCCGCAGAACGGGAGATAGGGTAGGAAAAGTAAATATACAAACATACAGGTAGAATTCTACTGGAGATGTTTTAAAGCTCTTCACGCTCTTGACATAATATTGGCATTCGCCCGTTTCCCATATAATCATCCGTAAACATGTTTAGGCTGGTGAGAAATCCAATCCAATGGCTATTTTGGGGAGCTAGGACTACAATGTCGCCGATTTTGCTTACAAATACCTCATTGCCAGTAAATCGACAACTCTGCGGTAATTCAACTGCTTGACTTCCTTCGTTTTCAAATAATTTTGCTGTTAACATCAAACATCACCTCTTGTTACTAAATAATATATGCTACTTCAACGATTATTTCAAGTAAGGATTCCGGGACAAAATTAAAACCAAAATTAAAATTTATATCAGGATCAAGTTTGGGAGGACAATAGAGACTTTTTTCTGTCATGGGCCTCAAATTTAGAGAATTTTCAGACAAACAAAATAAATTCCATTGTCTGACCCATAATCTGTAAATTCCCCGCATAATTGGAGTAGCAGGATGAGAGGAGAAGAATTATGGGGAATACATATGGCTATATCCGGGTCAGTAGCAGGGATCAGAACGAGGATCGGCAGATCGATGCCATGAATCAACTGAAAATCGTTCCGAAAAATATCTACATAGATAAACAGTCCGGAAAGGACTTTGAGAGGCCGGAGTATAAAAAGCTGTTTAAAAGGCTGAAACGGGACGATGTGCTCTACATAAAAAGCATTGACCGGTTGGGGCGCAATTACGAAGAGATTCAGAATCAATGGCGGATACTGACAAAGGAAAAGGGCGTTGACATCGTGGTGATGGATATGCCGCTGTTGGATACGCGGAGAGGGAAAGATCTGATGGGGACATTTTTAAGTGATATTGTCCTGCAGGTACTGTCTTTTGTGGCGGAGAACGAACGGGTGAATATCCGGCAGCGCCAGGCAGAGGGGATCGCCGCAGCCAAAGCCAGGGGCATCCATCTGGGGCGGCCTCCGGAGCCGCTGCCGGAAAATTTCCACCAAGTCTATCAGAAATGGAAAAGCGGCAAAATCACGGGAACCCAGGCGGCCAGGGAATGCGGGATGCCGCTTGCCACCTTCCGTTACCGGGCTGAAATTTACGAAAAAGCCACTTTATTGTAAGAGCCATATTTTACAAAAAGGTCTACCTTTTTGTAAATCCCCAACTCCATTCATTCTTCTCTATTCTATCATAAATTCCTTATAAAATCGAAACTTTTGTGAAGAAAATTTCAGCCCTTTGCCACCTTTTTTGCCTTACAAGAAGGTAGACCTTTTTGTAACCGGGGAAATAGAAATGTGGAAAGTACTTTTTCATGCCCCAATTTTCCTGTCTTTACCGGCAGGATACAAAAGAACATTCGGAAAGACTGAGGAAAAAATCATGGAAGAAAACCGCTGGGAGTGGAAAGACTTTGGAAAAATAAGAACCTGCAAGGACTTGGAAGCATACTTATCCGGAAGGGAATACAGCCACGGGGATTACTGTCATTATACCGGCATAGATACAATTAATAAAATCCTGGAAGGAAAAACATTTTGGCTGACCAGTGTAACCGGTTTTAACGATACACTGGATACGGAGCAGTTTGGAGAGGCAGGTGGGGATTACTTTTCCTTGTGCTTCAGTACGGGAGTAAATGAAAATCTGCCCCTGTGGTATTTGTATTCCGGCATAAATGGGAAAGGAGGCCGGATTCAGATGACAAAAGACGCTGTGCGCAGCCTGATTGAAAACGGTCGCTTCCGTTTGTGCCGGGCCGTGTCAAAAAAAAGTCAGGAGTTTTTGAAACTGGAGCAGGGAAACGATATGGACCTGGAATTTCGGGACATGGTTTATGTACGGGAGCCAGAAGGAAACGAGGCCTGCTCCCTAAAATATAATACGATGACCAATTATCAGGTTCCGAAAGAGGAGCTTCGAAAGTACAAAGAAAACCATTGCGGGTTCTGGAAGGGGTTGATCTGGTATTATGAGAAGGAGACAAGGCTTCTGGCACGGGTAAAAGGGGAGGCGAAAGCACACCTGAACCAATGGCGGGAGGCTGACCGGGACATCCCGGATATTTCATATCGGATTGAGCTTTCTTTTGATGAGGCTTTAATGAAGCGGCTGAAAATCATGCTTGCGCCTAATATTAAGGAAGCTGAAATAGCTGAAATCCTAAAAGATTATGAGGGCATACAGAACCTGCTGAAACTGACTTCCCCGATCCGGCCCAGCGGGTATGCAGGAACCGTTCAGTTTAACCTGTGCAAGAACTGTGAGAAAAACCGAAAGGAGAATCGATAGATGGCGAAATTTATCATGGAGTGTCCCAACTGCGGGCGGTATGTGGAAGCGAAGACGGGATTTTTCGCCCGCAAAAAGATCGACTGCACCTGCGGGTACACCATTAATGTAAAGACGGAGAAACTGGCGGCCCGTACCTGCCCTCACTGCGGCAACGAGGTGGTGTTCGACCAGTCCAAGGGAGATAAGGCCTTATGTCCGGTTTGCCATGAGCCTATCAATACCATGGCAGAACAAACCAAGATGGAAGAGTTTTCCTGCGGCCAGTGCGGCGTGCGGCTGATGGTAAATAAAGGGGCATCCACCTATACCTGCCCGGTCTGCGACTTTGTGAACGACGTGCAGGAGCGGCTGACGGCGGAGAGGATCCGCAAAGAGGGCCTGGCAAGTATCATCAAATATGAAGGTGACAATGAAACCCTGGTGTGGAAACACCCCATCGAGGATTTCAACATGGGCTCCCAGCTGATCGTACATGAGAGCCAGGAGGCCATCTTCTTCCGGGACGGCCAGGCATTGGACCTTTTCGGGGCGGGACGATATACCCTGGAGACCCAGCAGCTGCCGCTGTTGGAGAGGCTTTACCAGCTGCCGACAGATCCGGAAGGGACCTTTCATTCCGAGGTCTACTTCATCAACCTGGCTACCCAGATGGGCATCAAATGGGGGACGGACTCCAAGGTGCGCCTCTTTGACCCGGCTTCGGGCTTACATATTGAACTGGGAGCCAGCGGGGAGTTTAATATCCGGGTGACGGATTCCAGGAGGCTGCTGTTAAAGGTAGTAGGAACCACCGGGGCCTTGGGACAGAACGACCTTCTGGGAGGCGGGACCACCAGGGGGATCTTCCGTGCCCTGGTGATGACCCAGGTGAAGAGCTACCTGGCCCGCGTGATCCGGGAGAGCGGCATCAATGTACTGGAGATTGACGAGCGGCTGATGGAGCTATCCACAGCCCTGCGGGATCGGATCAACGAGGGGTTAACGGAATACGGCGTCATCATGCCGGAGTTTTTTGTCAGCCGGATCGTGATCCCGGACGATGACCCCAACTTCCGGCGGATGAAGGAGCAGTACGCGGAACAGTACCTTTTAGTACGCCAGGAGCAGATCAAAAAGAGCGAGGCGGAAGCGGCCCAGGCCAGGAAAGCGGTGGAGGCCGAGACAGCGGCGAGGCTTAAGATCATCGGGGCCCAGGGGGAAGCGGCGGCCTTAAAGATCCAGAAGGAAGCGGAGGCGGAAGCCTACCGGATGCAGGCGGCGGCTGAGGCTGCGGAGATGCAGATGAAGGGGTACACCTACCAGCAGGAGACGGCAAGGCAGGTGGGCTTGGAAGCCATGAAGAACGGGCTGACCGGCGGGGAGGCTTCCGCCGGGGCCGGAGCGATCGGAGATATCGCAGGCCTTGGGATGGCGTTAGGGGCCATGGGAGGCGTGATCGGGATGACCAAGGAGGCTATGGCCCCGGCCTTTGGGGCGGGGAGCCAGATGGGTCAGGGATTAGGAGCGATGATCGGCGGGATAGACGGCGGGATGCCGGGAAACCCAGGAGGAGCGGGGGCAGCAGGAGCAGCTGCCGGGGCAGTGGGCGGTACAGGAAACAGTACCGGAAACGCTGCAAAGAACAGCGCGGACACCTGGGACTGTACCTGCGGCCAGAAGGGGATCACCAGTAAGTTCTGCCCGGAATGTGGGGCGAGACGTCCCGAACCGGTACCCAAAGCAGATACCTGGGACTGTGTCTGCGGCCAGAAGGGGATCAGCAGTAAATTCTGCCCGGAATGTGGGGCGAAGCGTCCCGAACCGCAGCCGAAAGCCGACACTTGGGACTGTATCTGTGGTCAGAAGGGAATTACCAGTAAGTTCTGCCCGGAGTGTGGGAAGCCCAGGCCATAAGAGAGGGAGGTTGGAATGATGGAACGAAAAACAAATGAAATCCGCTGGTGGATCGGCCTTGGTGCAGTAACGGTTGTCTATAATGTAATTGCTTTTGCCCTGCCTTTTGGGAAGACGGCGGTATTTTTCCTCAGCTGGGCTTTTACCATGGCCGCGCTGGCGGCCCAGGTTTATGTGATCCGTACCGCGTTTTTTAAAGGGGAAGGGGTAAGGAGCAAGCTTTACGGTTTTCCCATTGCCAGGGTAGGGTTACTCTATCTGGCGGTTCAGGTGGTTTTGGGGCTAGTTTTTATGGCCCTGGGCACAGTGATTCCCTTCTGGCTGCCATTGGTGCTGTATGTGATCCTGATGGGGGCTGCCCTGATCGGCCTCATCACTACAGAAGGGGCGCGGGAAGAGGTGGAGCGCCAGGAGAAAAAGCTTGTAAAGGATGTAAGCCGGATGCGAAAGTTCCAGGCTCACACAAAGATGCTGTTCAGGGAAGGCCAGATCCCGGAAGCGAAAGAAGCCCTCAGGGAACTGGCGGAGGCGTTCCAGTACAGCGACCCGGTGAGCAGCGAGGCATTAAGGGAGATCGAGGATACCCTGGCGGATGACATGGCCCATCTCCAGGATGCGGTGGCGCTGTTGGAGAAAGAGAAAGCCCTGGAGCTGTGCTGGAAGACGAGGCGGGATCTGGAAAAGAGAAACCAAATTTGCAAGCTGCATAAAAATGAAAGGTAAAGAGAAAGTGAAATCCCCAATTTTATCTAAAAAAAGAAGTGACTTACATGAGAAATATATAAGCTGTGGACAGTATATCAACTGGAACCTAGAAGGCCTTTCCATACTGGAATCCGAACATGCATTTATTGTTCAGGAAGTACGTATAGAGGTGGCTCCGCTCAATCAATATGTGGAAGCGGCCCATTATTTTGAAGCTTGGGAAGTTAAAGACGGGAAGGTTATGGGAGTGAAAGACGCGGACTGCGATGATATGTTCCGGATAGGTGATGATCTCGATGAAGATGATCTGATAAGAGATTCCATGGGAAAGTTTGGAACTGTTTTGTTTATACCGAAAGTATATGTTGTAAAAAGTAATTCTGAGCTATATGACTGTGTAAATAGTTGGCCATTAAATGGCGTGAAGCAGTCAAACGGGTTGAAATCGTGTAAAGCAAACACGAAATTAGAAGAGGCATTTAAAAATGTACCTGCATTTGAAAGAGATATTTTTCGCCATGATTGGAAATTTGATGATCCAGAGGATATTTATGCGGTGGTTTTACGTTATTGCCAAAACAAGAAATATTCGGCGCAGGATATAGATCGGTTATTTGCAAATGAAAGGTATGAAGATGTAAAAACAAGAGTAAAAAATTCTATGTCAATGATAATGAAAGGGGCAAGTGGTAATGATCATCAAATGTAAAATGTGCGGCGGGGACATGGTCATTGCCCCGGACCAAAAGACAGGAACCTGTGAATACTGCGGTTCCACCATGACATTGCCGAAGGTGGACGATGACCAGCGGGCGGCGGCTTTTAACCGGGGCAATCATTTCCGCAGGATCGGCGAATTTGATAAAGCCCTGTCGGTGTATGAGGGGATTGTGCGGGAGGATGAAAATGACGCCGAAGCTCACTGGTGCTGCGCCCTGTGCCGGTTCGGCATCGAGTATGTGAAGGATCCGGCCAGCGGGGAATACCTTCCCACCTGTCACCGCGCCAGCTTTGACAGCTTTTTAGAGGATGTGGACTATAAAGCGGCCCTGGAGCATGCCGATGTGGTATCCCGCGCCCAGTACCAGAAGGATGCGGAAAAAATCGCCCAGGTGCAGAGGGGAATCCTCTCCATCTCCCAGAAGGAACAGCCCTTTGATGTTTTTATCTGCTACAAGGAGACGGATGAAAACGGCCAGCGCACCATCGACTCCACACTGGCACAGGATATTTATTACCAACTGACCGAACAGGGCCGCCGGGTGTTTTTTGCCCGGATTACCCTGGAGGACAAGGCCGGCCAGGAGTATGAACCCTATATCTTTGCCGCGCTGCATTCAGCGAAGGTGATGCTGGTGGTCGGAACCAAGCCGGAATATTTAAACGCTGTCTGGGTAAAGAATGAATGGAGCCGTTATCTTGCCCTGATGAAGCATGACCGTAAGCGCCTCTTAATCCCCTGCTATCGGGATATGGATCCTTATGATCTGCCGGAGCAGCTTTCCGTTCTCCAATCCTACGATATGAGTCGGATTGGCTTTATCCAAGACTTGATCCGCGGCATAGCCAAGGTGTTGGACGCGGACAAGAAACCGGAGGCGTCTGGAGTAAAAGAAACCGTGTTTGTGCAGGGAGAAGGCAATGTAAATCTCGCGGCGCTTCTAAAGCGAGGATGGCAGGCCCTGGAAGATGAAAATTGGGAAACAGCGGACGGGTTCTTTGACCAGACTCTAAATATTGACGCGGAGTGCGGCGAGGCGTTTTTCGGGAAAGAGCTGGCAAACGAAAAGAAGCGGAATCGGAAGGCCTTTATCGATGATGTTTCCGCCAATGAGGATTTAAAACCGGAGATGCTGACACTTCCGAGTCCGGGACAAAAAGTGATCAAGATGACGGCGGAAAACTGGAAAAAAGCGGCCGAAGAAGCCACCCGTATGATGGAAGCGGCCCTCAAAAAAGGAGAAACGCCTCCCGTCCTGCAGACAGGGGAAACACTGGAGGCCTGCCCGCGTGACGGAAAGCGGATTGGAGCGGCTATCGCAAGATATGAGGTTCCCGGATATTTGACAAAGGAGGAAATTTTAAAAGACTTTTCCGAAGGGAATATGCGGAGCTATATTTCCGCAGTATCCATCCGGCGCTTATTCCAGGCAAACGGGGAAAGCCGGCTGAAGGAAAATAAAAACCTGGTCCGTGCAAGGCGTTATGCCAAGGGAACATTTGCCCAGGAGTTTGATGAAATCTGCAGGGAAATCGACCGGATTTTTCAGCAGAGAATGGAAGAAGCCAAGGTGCGGGATGCAGAAACTCAAAAGCAGATCAGGGGGAAATATGAGGATTTTCTTGAAAGGGCGGAAAAGCTTGTAGAGGAGAAGAACAAAAAGGCTTGGGAAAGGAGAGAAGCGGACTACCTTGCGGTTTGCGAAAAGCAGGAAAAGTCTGAAAACTCCGACGATTTTAGGTCGGCAGCAGAGAACTTTGAAAAGCTTGGAGCCTATAAAGATTGTGCAGTTCGGGCAGAGGAGTGCAGGAAAAGGGAAGAAGAACGAAGAGCAGAAGAAGAGCGGCTGCAGAGAGAATCGACGCTGCGTGCAGAACGGCTGAGAAAGCAAAAGAACAAAAAGATAGCCATTATTGCATCAGCTGCCGCAGTAATTGTGATTGTTGCGTTCCTTGTGAATGATAAGATCATCCAGCCTTCCTTAAAATATAAAGAGGCACAGAGCTTGCTGGCGGAAGGAAGTTATGAGGAAGCATATTCTGCGTTTGGCGAATTGATAGGATATAAAGATGTAAACGAAGAATTCTTGAAGGACATAAGATACGAAGAGGCACAGAGCTTGCTGGCGGAAGGAAATTATGAAGAAGCATATTCTGCGTTTGGCGAATTGATAGGATATAAAGATGTAAACGAAGAATTCTTGAAGGACATAAGATACGAAGAGGCGCAGAGCTTGCTGGCGGAAGGAAATTATGAGGAAGCGTATCCATTATTCGCTCAGCTTCAAGGATACAAGGACATTGGGGAGTTACAGAATGATAATAAAGAACTTCGCGATGCGTATTTTGCCGTAGGCCAAGAGGTTTTATTCGGAAATTATGAGCAGGACGGTAATACAGGAAATGGTCAGGAAGACATTGAATGGATCGTGCTGGCTCGAGAAGGAGACAGTGCCCTTTTACTTAGCAAATACGGCCTGGATGCAAAATCGTACAATGAAGAAGATGTAGATGTTACCTGGGAGCAATCCGACGTCAGAAGCTGGTTAAACAGCAGCTTTATGGATACAGCTTTTACCGGTGAGGAACAGGGAGCTATTTTAAAAACAGAGGTAGATAACAGCCAGGCGGAAGGCAACAGCGAGTATAGCACGACAGGCGGAAATAATACAGAAGATCGGGTGTTCCTGTTAAGCTATAAAGAGGCGTTTGAGGATTATTTCAGCAGTGATAAAGAACGAATCTGCATGCCGACTGATTACGCGGTGCAGAATGGGACATGGACAAGGGGCGATACCGGAGCCTGCTGGTGGTGGCTGCGGTCGCCGGGCGACTATCAGCGCTGTGCAGCAGGTGTCCACAGCGACGGTTCGCCGGGCTACAACTATGTCTACTACGGCATTTGTTGCGTTCGCCCCGCTTTATGGATTAATCTGGAATCTGGCATCTTCTAATCTTAAATCTCAAGAACGGGAGGAGGGAGGGCATGGCGCGCAGCAATTCAGAACTGCAGGTCATTACCTATGCGAAAAAGCTCAGCAGTTATGTCATGACGATTACACAGAAATCTTCCAACAATACAGCAGGAAATTTAGCTGATCATCTGGCTTTATAAGAACTTAAGTGGCAGGTATGAATTTTACATCAATCATACCTGCCATATTTTTCATAAGGATACTATTTGCCCATATAAATCCGACTATTTCATTGGTTAAATGTCAAACCTATATCCGTCCCCTTAACTCAGCCGGAGTAAAAGCGGTAACCTTGCTTTTCAGAAAATCCCGTACATTCCGCGTAACAATATAATCCGCATGAATCCGTTCAGCCGTCACGCTTTGCAGGGCATCTTCAAAATCATCCCACTGCCGATGCGCAGCTGAGGTGAGATCGGAAGGAGATAATTCCGTGAAGGTGAAAATTAAGGAGAGTTTCTGCAGGACTTCCTCAATCTGTCCTGGATTTAGCTCTTTGCGCATGATATATACAAGATTGGCAAAGGTCAGAGCGGAAATAAATCCTTCGGCCTGGCGGGCTTCACACAGCTTCCAGATGATGGATGAATCCTTTACATGAGGCTCGCGGTTCTGCAGGACATCCAGGATCACATTTGCGTCAATCAGTAATCTCATATTTTTCTTTCAGCCTTTCTGCTTTTTCTTTGTCAAGGTCATAATCTCCCTTTAAAATACCGGTCAGGGAATCCGTGAGATAGGAAACTGCTGAATCCTTTGGAATAAACCGGCCTACTTCCTTCCCGTTTTTCGTTACAATAATCTCCTGGCCGGAAAGGACGAGGTTTAAGTATCGGCCAAAATTATTCTGCATTTCTGTGGCGGTTGCTGTTGTTATGATGCTCATGATAAAACACCTCCTTTAGCTAATTTAATGGTATCATATATTAGCTATTTAGGCAAGGGTGGCACGGAAGTAAAAAATACGCATTCATATCCTGCGGAAACAATTCAACCTGCGGTTCAATGTATTTTTCTTTTGCATGTAGTATAATGGATAGTATTTACCAGGTTACAGAAGGAGAGTGAGCGCTATATGAGAAAGGTCTGGAACCGGGAGCCTTATCGATGGTACAAATACAAAAAGGACTGGAAGGCAATCATAGGGCAGTTCTGTCTGGATCTGCGCTGCTGCAGACAGAGGATCACGAAAGGATACTGCGAAAAGGATCTGTGGAGCATCCGGGACTGGTTTCTGGATGTTGTCCCGGATATGCTGGAGGAATATAAGAAAAGCCGTCACGGAAGCCCCGGCATACTGGGAGAGAATTACAAAAATGAGGAAGGGTTCCTGGTCAATGATACCTGCCACGGTGAGTGGGATCGGATCCTGGACGAAATGATTTTTTTGTTCCGGGAGGCGGATGAAAGACAGTGCAGGTGCAAAAATCCATATGAAGAAGAGCATTCCAAGGCATTTTCGCTGTTTATGGACAAATACGGGCTGCTTGGGGAGAAACTGAGGACGCCGGAAGAGCGGAAACGTGACAGCGAGCAGAATGTCATTACCTACCACGGCATGCGCGAACTGCCGGAATACAAAGAGCTCTGCAAGCGGTATGACGAAGAAGAGAAGAAGCTGGAACAATATAGGGAAGAATGCAAGAATGAGGCATTTGAACTGTTTTCGAAGTGGTTTTACAGCCTGTGGGATTAGAGGAAGGCTGAGCAGATTGGAGGCGGCGATAGAATGGCGGTATATATCACGGGGGATACCCATGGGGATTTCCGGCAGATCGGAGACTTCTGTTTCTCCATGGGGACAAAGCGGGACGATGTTATGATTGTACTGGGTGATGCGGGATTGAATTACTTTGGCGATGAACGGGACACTGTCAGAAAAACAGGCGTATCCCAGACCCGGATGACCTATCTGATGGTACACGGAAACCACGAAATGCGGCCGGAGACGCTGAACGGGTACAGGCTGATCCCGTGGAACGGCGGAATGGTGTACCAGGAAGAACCGTTCCCAAATCTGCTGTTTGCAAAGGACGGGGAAATTTACCGGCTTGGCGGGAAGGATGTGTTGGTCATCGGCGGGGCCTACAGCGTGGACAAGGAATACCGGCTGCGGATGGGGTATCGCTGGTTTCCGGACGAACAGCCTTCCGATGAGACTAAGGAGTATGTGGAACAACAATTGGATAAAGCCGGCTGGAAGGTGGATGCGGTACTGTCCCATACCTGCCCCCGCAAATACGAGCCGGTGGAGCATTTCATGCCGGGGATTGACCAGTCCAAGGTGGATAAGTCTACGGAAAACTGGCTTGACACGATCGAGGACAAGCTGGATTATAAGGAATGGTACTGTGGGCACTGGCATATCAATAAGCGGATTGATAAACTGACGTTCCTATTTCATGACATACGGCTGTTTGGTTAAGATGGGATCCCGGAAAGAGAGATGAGAAAAGAATGCGTGTAGGGAAAAAAGATATGATGGAGTGGTATATTGCTCCCTATTACAACAGCAAGGAGCAGTATCTGTTCGGCTATCAGGAGGACTTTTTGGGGCGGACTTATCTTTACAACTTTGGGGAAATCGTAAATGTGAAAGTGACAAAAAGAGAGAAGGAACTGCGGGCGGTGTATTCATGCTGCATTACTACGGCGGATAGGGCATATGACTGCCCGTTCTTCTTGATGCGAAGCAAGGCTGTATCCCCGCAGGGATTGGTAATGATCGATTATTGGGATGAGATCCGGACAGGCTGTAAATTGGATATTGCCGATAGGGAAGGCAAGCGGAGAGACCGTTTCGTGGTTGGCGTGGATACGGCAGCGGATACATTTGTCAGGGCCGCCGCGCTGTATCCTGCTGAATCCGAAAATTTGAAGATTCCGGAGGCGCACGTAGTGCAGGCCGATCGGCATGCGGAGATTACCTATTGGGATAAATACGGAAATGAGCATCGTGTCCGTCTGGCTGTTTCTATGCCCGGACACCTGATAATCCTGGAGGGCTTTCGGCAGTATGCCTCCCTCTGTATCAGAAATAATGGCCCGGAGGCGCTTATCGTGGACTCCGGCCTACATTACTTTGTGCGAATCGAGCCGGGACGGGTACGGGAAATCCAACCGGAAAATGCCATGTATAGGTAATAATGTGGATAGGCAAGGATAGCGGATGACATCCTACTGGTGTGGCTGACATCTAAAATCCAATAGAGGTTCCAGATAAATTGGTCGGAGCCTTGGTAGAAAAATGATAAAAATTAGTCATTAAGAGAGGCACACAGCGTTGAGACGTTGTAGTCTCTCTCTAAATTTTAAGATTAAGTTGACGTAATCTCATAAAAAAGTGCTGTATAGCGATTTTTATCTTGTATAAACAAAATTACATATTGGGAAATATAAAAATATCCTGAATGATAATGACATAACATTGGAAGAGATCAGCCTTTGGGTGCTTCGAGATTACTGCAGAGGTGGGCAGAGGTGGAATTTGCAGAAATACTGCAAAAAAGAAAGATAATATAGTAGAAGCATGGCGTATGAAGAAAATAGAAGCCGTTGCAATATGTGTTTGACAACGACTTCTATGGAATAATGACCGATAATTAACCTACTTATTAAATACTTTTAGATCCTGATAGATGGCAAGAGCGATAAAAACATGAGTTTTCTTAAGATGATAATTATCAATACGGCGAAAAAAAGCCTTACCTGTTTTTTGTCGAAAAGTCTGATTGATGTTGTGATATAACTCTGAAAGACTATTGACTAAATCTGCATAACTGACAAGATCTATAAATGTGAGTGGTAAGGAATCGGAATTCATGTTACAAAGAGTATGGATTTGTGTAACAATGGTTTCCAATTGCATGTAGAGATCAGGATTATCTTTTTGCAATTTATGTAGATGCTCAGATATGTAGTAGTTATGTTGTGATGTCATAGGATAGATACCTCCTCATATAATATAGTAAAGAGGACCGGCCATATTATTGATCTCTATGCCTTGGTCCTCTTCAATTTAGATTATGGATAAGGATGTTTATGAATAGATGAAATTTCAAATATGATTGTTTAAGAATAAAAAAATGATTGACAAAATACAAAAATGGCATTATACTAATAGTATAAAAGTAAATATCGTGTATAACGCCAATAGGCGCAGTAATTGTTAGCATCCTTCAGTGGATGGCAATTACTGTGCCTTTTGTTGTTTTTACGGGGAAAATGGAGGAGAAGTAAATGGGGTTAGGATGAGAAGAATATCAAAAAAGCAGACCGGGATGCAGATCCGGCAGATGATGATAGACCGGGGGATAACGGTCACGCAGATTCAAAA